>CENP01001632.1_pt1 | contig 13527 bp, 13 predicted proteins | sample 361281 | NCBI WGS metagenome assembly CENP01 (sample SAMEA2591122, study PRJEB7988) | marine metagenome | biome: marine biome (ENVO:00000447); feature: deep chlorophyll maximum layer (ENVO:xxxxxxxx); material: saline water (ENVO:00002010), including plankton (ENVO:xxxxxxxx) | depth 70 m
AAAAAAGATGAACAAAATAAAGATCAAAATGAATCTACTAATCAAGGCTCTAATGAGGATAAAGAAGAAGAACCTAGAAATCAAGATTCTAATGATCATAAAGAAGAAGAATCTAAAAATCAAGATTCTAATGAGGATAAAGAAGAAGAATCTAAAAATCAAGATTCTAATGAGGATAAGGAAGAAGAATCTAGAAATCAAGACTCTAAAGAAAAAAATAATGATAATACAAAAAGAATTGATAAAAAAAATGAAAAGATATCACCCAATGCCGAAAGTATACTTAATGCATTAAAAGCGAATGAAAATAATTTAATTCGACCCCAAATTGATCAAAATAAATCTAACACAATATTAAAAGACTGGTAATAATGTTAAAAAATTTAATTTTAAATGTTTTTTTAATAAGTTTTGTTTTTGCAAAAATTGAAGTTTCTACTACAGTTGATTCTAAAGAGATTTATAATTATGAAAATATAAATCTAAAAATTATTGTTAATCAGTCTGATGGTTTTCCAATTGTTGAAAACTTTGAACTAAATGATTTTGAAGTTTTATCTGGACCTGCTCAATCTAGTAGCTTTCAATGGATTAATGGGAATATGTTATCTAAAAAATCTTTATCATGGACTATTTCTCCTAAAAGAACGGGTGATTTGCTAATTCCTGAGTTTGAAATCAATGTCGATGGGAAAAAAATAATTACTAATTCAATAAAAATAAAAGTTTACGATAATAATAATTCTCAATCGTTTAAAACAAATTCTTCTGAAAAACCACCCATTATATTTATAGTTGCTAAATCAGACAAGAAAAAATTAATTAAAGGAGAGCAAGTAAATGTAGAATATAATTTATATTCAAAAGCAAATCTTAGACAATATTCATTTAAATCAAAGCCTAAAGGACAAGGTTTTTGGAAAGAAGAACTTTATGAGCCAAAACAACCAACTTTTAAAGAAATAAATTATAATGGAGAAAAATATAATGTTTCAACAATTTATAGAATTGCACTTTTCCCAACAAATATTGGTGAATTAAAACTTGATCAACTTATTTTAAGTTGTTCTATAGAAACACCCTCATCTAGAAGAGATTTTTCATTATTTGATGATTTTTTTACAGATTCTTTTTTTTCAAGAACTCAAGAAAAAATAATTAGTTCTAATTCTTTAACTTTTAATGTTGAGGATTTTCCATCTAAAAATAAACCAGAGAATTTTACTGGTGCAGTTGGAACCTTTATTATTTCATCAAGTGTAGACACTAATAAAGTAAAGATTAATGAACCATTAAGATTTAATCTAAAATTATCTGGAACAGGAAATTTAGATCTTTTTGAAATTCCAGAACCTGACTTTCCATCTGGATTAGAAGTTTTTCCACCTAAATCTGATTTTTCGAAAGACCCTTTTAGAGATAAAATTTCAGGAGTAAAAAATTGGGAATATATTATTATTCCTAGAAATGTTGAGGAAATAAAGATTCCCTCAATTGAACTTCCATTTTTTAATCCCATTACTTCAAATTGGAATACAACAAAAACAGATATTTTAAAGATTAATGTTCTTTCAGATCAAGATCTTTTTTCTAGAAGTAATTTTAAAAGTAATCAATCTGGAATTATTAATAAAGAATTAAGATATATTAAAGAAAGAAAAGTTAGTTTTACTAAAAATGGTTCATCAAAATTAATTCCAAATATTTTTTGGATTATAAATTTTATATCAATTATGATATTGATAATCCCTTATTTAAGTAGAGATTTCAAGAATATATTTGTTAGAAAAATATCTTTTTCAACAAAAGCAAAAAATTCTATCTCAATAATTAAAAATGAAGATTATAGTAAACTTCATAATATAATTATTGAGTTTTTTTCGAATAGATTAAATATTCCAACAAATAAATTAAACATTCAAATAATTAAGATAAATCTATTGAAATTATTAAAAGAAGAAGAAGTAATAGAAATTGAAAAAATTTTAAAAATATGTGAAGAAAAAAAATTTTCAAACAATAGTTTTAAAAATGAAAATTTTAATAGTATTTCAATTAAAATTATTAATTACATTTCAAAAATTGATAAAGTATATGATTAAAATAATATTTCTAAAAATTGTATTGTTAGGTTCAATACTAAATGCAGAACAAAATATTCAAAATATTTTTGAAAATGGAAATAAATTTTATTTTAATAAAAATTATTCTATGGCCATTCAAAGTTACAATAAAATATTAAATCTCGGATTTTATCATGAAAATCTTTTTTTTAATTTAGGGAATGCATATTATCAAAATAATGAATTAGGAAATGCAATTTGGAGTTATGAAAAAGGATTAAAAATAAATCCCTTTGATAAGGATTTGGTTTATAATTTAAGTTTTTGTAATTCGAAGTTAGCTGACAATGTAATTAGACCTAAACAATTTTTTTTATTTAATTTTTACTTAAATACAATTAGGTATTTAAGTTTTCCAAAATGGTTTGTTTTATTTAGCATTACTTTCTTTTTATGGTGCTTATTAAATAGTATTATTAAGGTTTTCAATTATAAAAAAAATATTTTTTTTAAGTCTTTTAGATCGTTTTTATTATTTAGTTTATTAATAATATTATTATTTCTTTATGATATAATTTTTAATTTATCAAAAGTTAATAATGGAATTGTGGTTACGGAAACAATTGATATCTTATCAGCACCATCTAAAAATAGCAATTTAGTTTATACAATGAATGAGGGCTCAAAATTAAAGATAATAAATTTTAATGACTTATGGTATGAAATAGAACTTTTGGATGGTAATAAGGGATGGGTATTAAAAAATAATATCAAAGAATTATAAATATGAATAAAATTTTATTTTTATTATTGTCATTTGGAAGTCTATTTAGTCAAAATACTAATATTTTTGATGAAACCTTTGATCCATCAAATCTAGTTGAGCCAAATTTAAAACTCCCTTTAATTGTTAAACCTAACGATGAAAACCCTGAATTTTTAAATAACACCATTGTTGATTCAATAATTGATGGATTTAGAATTCAGGTTGCTTCTACTAATGATTTAGATTTTGCAAATTCATTATCAAATAGTATTAAAGATAAATTTAATTATGAAACTTATATAATTTTTGATTCTCCCAATTATAAATTACGAGTAGGTGATTTTATTTCAAGAAAAAATGCTGAAACTATAAGAGTTAATCTAATTAAAAATGGTTATGATAAATCATGGATTATTCGTACAAAAGTTTATAAAAAATAAATATGGCTGGTCACTCTAAATGGTCCCAAATAAAAAGAAAAAAAGCCATACTAGACTCAAAGAGGGGTCAAATTTTTACTAAAATAATTAAAGAAATAACAATTGCTTCAAGAATGGGAGGAGGAGATGAAGATGCAAATCCAAGGCTCAGACAAGCTATTACTAACGCAAAAGGTGCAAATATGCCTTTAAATAATATAAAAAAAGCTATATTAAAAGGTACAGGTGAGTTACCTGGGGTTTCCTATGAAGAAATGATATTTGAAGGATATGGTCCAGGGGGAGTAGCAATTATGATTGAGGTTGCAACTGATAATAGAAAAAGAACAGTTGCTGAATTAAGACATTTGATAGCTAAAAATGGTGGTAATTTGGGTGAATCAGGATGTGTATCCTGGATGTTTAAAAGAAAAGGAAATATTATAATTAATAAATCAAATATTGATGAAGAAAAATTAATGGAATTATTTTTAAAGTTTAATATTTTAGATTTCAGTGAAGAAAATGATATTTATATTGTTGAAACAAAGCCAGAGGAAATGAACAAATTTTTAAAAACTTTAGAACAAGATAATTACAAAATCATTTCTTCTGAAATTTTACAAGTTTCCGATAATACGGTTTCAATTAACAATGATATTTCTAATAAAATAATTAATTTATTTGAGAAATTAGATGAACATGAAGATGTTCAAAAAATTCACTCTAATTTTGAAATTAACTAATTGAGAACTTAAATGTTAATTTTAGGAATAGATCCAGGTATTTCAATTACTGGTTATGGTATTTTAGATTATAGCTTAAGCAAAATAAGTTTAGTTGATTATGGAGTTATTAAAACATCCGCAAAAGAAAAAAACAATGAAAGATTATATTTTTTATTTAATAAAATTAATGAATTATTAAACAAATTTTCGCCAGATCAATTTGCAATTGAAGAAGCTTTTTATGCTAAAAATATAAAATCTACAATGGTTTTATCTGAAGCAAGGGCAGTTATATCCCTTGCAGTTACAAAAAATAAAATTCCTCTTTTTGAATATTCACCAAAAAAAATTAAAATGTCAGTTGTTGGAAATGGTAACGCATCCAAGGAACAAGTTAAGTATATGGTGTCATCAATTTTATCAATGAAAGAAAAAAAAGAAAAATTTGATGTATATGATGCTCTTGCTATTGGAATTTGTCACATTCATCAAATTTAAGGGAGATTATTATTGATTTATTCAATTAATGGAAGAATAAGAAGCAAGTTTGAAAATTATATTGTTGTTGATTTAGGTTCTTTTTCAATGACAGTAATGATGAGTATAAATTCAATAAATTCTTTATCAAAACTATCTGATGAAAAAATAGAAATATTAACTTATTTAAATGTAAGAGAGGATGCTTTAGAGTTATATGGTTTTTTAGATAACAATGAAATTGATTTGTTTAAACAATTAATAAACATTTCAAAAATAGGTCCTAAAATGGCTATTTCTATATTATCATATACAAGTCCAAATGCATTTATAAGAAATATCAAATCTAATAATATTGATGAAATAACAAAAATTTCAGGAATTGGGAAAAAAACAGCACAAAGGATTGTGTTGGAATTAAAAGATAAATTGGAATTAAATATAAAATCTGAAAAAGATCTAATTCGCACTGAAGTTGATAGTTTGCATTTAGATGTAGCTAGATCATTAATTTCTTTAGGAATTAATAAAATTGACGTTGAAAACGTAATAAAAGAAATGAAAAATGATGATCAATTTAATGGTAAGTTAGAAGAGGTAATAAAAAAAGCTCTAAGTAGATTATGATTTTAATGAAAAAAACTGCTTTATATAATTCACATATAAAACTTGGTGCAAAAATTTTACCATTTTCAGGATATGAAATGCCGATTCAATTCTCAGGTATTTTGAATGAATGTAATGCTGTTAGAAAAAATGTTGGTATTTTTGATCTTTCTCATATGGGTGAAATAATTATAAAAGGAAAAGATGCTACAAAATTTCTACAACAAATAACAACTAATAATGTTGATGCTTTAAAAGTTGGGAAAATACAATATACTTTAATATGTAATTATAATGGTGGAATAAAAGATGATTGTTTACTTTACAAGTTTTCAGACTTGTATATATTGGTTGTAAATGCTACTAATATTGAAAAAATTTTTGATTGGTTAAATAAAAATTCTTTTGGAGAGGTAACAATTGAAAATAAATCAAATTTTTATTCATTAATTGCTATTCAAGGACCAAAATCATTAAATCTAATGTTTGATGTAACTAATAAAAATAAGAAGTTAAAAAAATTAAAATATTATTCATTTATGAATTTAAATATTGATAATGTGGATGTTTTTTGTTCACGTACCGGTTATACTGGAGAGAAAGGTTTTGAAATTTACGTGCAAAATAAATACGCAAAAAAAATATGGGATATATTTTTAACGAGAGGTAAATCATTTAATTTAGAACCTATTGGTTTAGCTGCAAGAGATACTTTAAGAATTGAAATGAAATATTGTTTATATGGAAGCGAGATAAATGAAGATATAAATCCAATTCAAGCAGGTTTAAAATTTGTAGTTGATTTTAAAAAAAATGATTTTATCGGTAAAAATGAAATTTTAAAATTTTATGATAATAATCAAAAAAAAGTTTTAAGAGGAATTGTAGTAAATGGTAATGCTATCCCCCGAAAAAGTGCACCTATTTTTAAAAATAATGAAAAAATAGGTTATGTTACTAGTGGTACTTATTCACCTGCTTTAAAAAAATCAATTGGAATAATATATATCATTGAAAAATATGGTCTATTAAATGAAGATATTGATGTTGAAATAAGAAATAAAAAATTCTCTGGGAAAATTATAAAAACCCCATTTTTAAAAAGTAATTGTCTAACTTTGAATTATGAATAAAAAAAATGAAATAATTGGAATATTATTAATATTGATATCAATATTTGTATTTATTTCAATTTTTACTTTTAATGAGTTTGAAGAACCCTCAATTTCACCAAATATTGAAATTTCAAATAGAGCTGGTATAATAGGTATTTATATTTCACATTTTTTAATTAAAATGCTTTTTGGTTTCAGTTCTTATATTGTTCCAATGTTTGGGATATTCTGGGGTTGGATTTTTTTTAGTAAAAATTTTAAAAAATCATTCTTAAAACTATCAATCCATTTTTTAATAGCTTTTTTTATTTTTTCAATAATATTAGGTTTTATTGATTTGATTTTTTTTACTTCTTTATCAGGTTTATATAGTTTTTTAATTGCAAGTTTATTGAATGACTTTTTAGGTAGTTTTGGGTTAGCTATCTTTATAGTAGCAATTTTTTTAATTAATATTAGGGCTTTTTTTTCTTGGAATTTTTATAAACCAATTGAAAAGATTTTAAATATTATATTAAAATTTTTTAAACCAAAAGATAAAAACTTGTCTGAAAATGAAAATTTAAAAAAAAATGAAGACCGAAATAATTTTTCTAAAATAAAAAATAATGAAATATATAAAAATTATGATGAAAATATTTCTGAGAAATCAGGAGATATTATCGAAGAGAATATTAAAAAATCAGATTTAATTAATGATTTAAATTTCCAAAATAATAATTCAAGTTTAAGTGATTCCGAAGAATCTTTTTCTGATTTTAAAAATGAAAATTTTATAAAAGATAAAAATAAAAATGAAGAACAAAATGATTCTATTCTCGATTATAATATAAAAGAGGAGATAGTTGAAAATGAAATTGATTACAATAAAAATATTAAAAAGGAATTAAAACAAAAATACAAATTGCCTTCTTCAGATTATTTAATTAATCCAGATGATTCATCTCCAAGTATTTCTGAAGAAGAATTAGTAGAAAAAGCTGATTTTTTAGCAAAATCTCTTCTGACTTTTGGAGTTGATGGTAATGTTGTAAATATTTCCCCTGGTCCAGTAATTACATTGTTTGAGCTTGAGCCAGCTGAGGGTGTTAGGGTTAATAAGTTTGTTCAACTTTCTGATGATTTGGCTAGAGTAATGAAAGCTCCTCGAGTAAGAATAATTGCTCCAATACCTGGAAAATCATCTGTTGGAATTGAAATTCCCAATGATAATCCTTCTACAGTTTATATGAAAACTGTAGTTAATTCAGAAAAATTTATTTCTTCAAAATCTAATTTAACTGTTGCTTTAGGAAAAAACACTACTGGAGAAAATTTTATTATAGAGTTAGATAAATTACCTCATTTATTAATCGCTGGGACAACTGGTTCTGGTAAATCTGTATGTATAAATACTATTATTTCATCTTTGTTATATAGATCAACACCTGATGAGGTTAGGTTTATATTAATAGATCCTAAAAAGTTAGAGATGGCTGCTTATCGAATTTTAGACAAGCATCATTTAATAACAAATGAAGATGTTGATGAACATGTAATCACAACACCTGAAAATGCGGTTCTAGCTTTAAAAGCAGCTGAAAAAGAAATGTCTAGAAGATATGATGTTTTAGCAGATGCAGTAGTGAGAAATATTGCTGAATATAGAGAAAAAGCAAAAAATAATAGTGATTTAGAGACAATGCCTTATATTGTATTAATAATTGATGAGCTTGCAGATTTGATGTTAAGAGCACCTAAAGATGTTGAGCAATCTATAGCAAGATTAGCACAAATGGCAAGAGCAGTTGGAATTCATTTGGTTTTAGCAACTCAAAGACCTTCTGTGGATGTTATAACAGGTGTTATAAAAGCTAATTTTCCTGCTAGAATTGCATTTCAAGTTGCAACTAAAATTGATTCAAGAACAATAATTGATATAAATGGAGCAGAAAAATTATTGGGGAAAGGAGATATGCTTTTTTTACCACCTGGATCTTCAGATCCAATTCGTCTTCACAATTCATTTGTTACTCTTGATGAAATTAATAAAATTGTTAGTCACGTAAAAAATCAACCTATTTCAAATGAAATTTTATTGGAAGGTACTAAATCAAATTCATTGAATGAAAATGGTTTAAATGATTCCGACAATGATAATGATGAACTTATAAATGAAGCAATTCGTTTGGTAATTACAAATCAACAAGGTTCAATTTCATTATTACAAAGAAGATTTAGAATTGGTTATTCAAGAGCTGCAAGGTTAATTGATCAGATGGAACAAATTGGCGTTGTAGGTCCATTTACTGGAAGTAAAGCTAGGCAGGTTTTAGTTGATGAAAATTATTTACAAATACTTAATAGTGATGACCCCTCTAATTAAAAAAATTATTTCTATTTTAATATATATATCCATATATAGTTCATATTTGCACACTAAAGATAATTCAGAGTTTTTATATAAAATATCAGATAAAATTTTAGCAAAAAAAGGAAATTCTTTTGAAGTGATTTGGTATTACAAATTAAATAATAAAGATTGGAAAGGTCAGGGGGATTTAAAAATTTTTGGAAAAAATTACCTCTACTTGGTTTTGCCATATATGGAAGTCCTAATACAAAAATCCTTGATTTCAATAAAATACATTCAAGAAAACCAGGTAATTTTAGATTATTTTAATAGAACAGATTCATCTAATATTTTTGCAGTTTTGCTAAATGAATTTGATGATTTTTCAATTTATGAATCAAAAATTGATAACAATCAATTGGTTTTTTCATTAATTCCAAATAACGAAATAGGTTTTGATATTTTAGAATTAAATGCAGATTCACAAAATTATATACCAAAATCAATAAGAGCTATATCTGGAGATGAATTGGAAATTAAAGTTGAAATATTATCATGCTCTGACTTAAAAAAACCTTTTTTATTGAAAGATAAAATATTAGAGGCAAATGAAATAATTGATTTAAGAGAATAAAATGAAAAAAAAATTATTAGGATTTTTTGTTAGTCTTTTTGGGCTGTATATAGCATTTGGTAAATTAAGTTTTAATGATTTATTTGATGTATTAGGATTGGTTAACTGGCCATTAATATTTTTATCAATGTTTATAATGATTTTAAGTGTTTTGGTAAGGTCTTTTAGATGGAAAATCTTGCTTAAACCTATAAATAATTTTGAAATTAATAATTTATTTTTCTCTACTATGATTGGATACTTTGGAAACTCAGTATTACCTTTTAAGTTGGGTGAATATCTAAGAGCTAATGCATTAAATAAAATATATAATTCAATATCAGTTTCTACTGTTTTTGCAACTATAGCTATTGAAAAATTTTTGGATTTACTTGGAGCTTTTTTTTTAATTATTATATTAATAATAATAAATGATGTTCCTATTTGGTTTAGAAATTCTTTTATGGTATTAATTTTAATTATGTCTTTTTTATTTATTTTTATTTTATTTTTTGGAAAAATAAAAAAAAATTTTCTGGTCAAAAGTTTTTCTTCATTTAAAAAAAATAATTATATAATAAAAATTAACTTGATGATTAATAATTTTATTGATGGTCTATCTACTATTAGAAAATTACATCAACCGGTTTCTGTAATGTTTTACACTTTTTTACTTTGGTTCATGTACTGGTTCTCAGTTTGGTTTTGTGTAGTTGCAACTGATATAAATATTTCTTTTTTAGAAGCTGGAATTGTTCTTTTTGCTACAGGAATGGTTATTGCAATACCATCTGCTCCTGGTTATATTGGAACATTTCATGCTACAGCTGTATTGATTCTTACTGATTTTTTTTCAATCTCAATTGACAAATCACAAGCTTTTGCTATTTTAAATCATTTTGTTGGATTTTTTCCTATGGTTATAATTGGAGGTGTTTTTTTTATAAAAAGTTCTATGAGTTTATTTTTAAAAAATACTAGTGATTCATAAAGTTAATAAAAAATATATTTTTTTTGATAGAGATGGAACTTTGAATGTTGATCCAGGATATATTTCATCTGTTGAAAATTTTTTTCTTTATGATGATGTTCTCGAATCTTTGAGTTTATTGTCTAAAAAACAGTTTCATTTTATTTTAACAACTAATCAATCAGGAATTAGTAGAGGTCTTTTAAATATTGAAGAATTAAATAAAATTCATCAAAAATTGGATGAGTTATTATTAAAAAAAAATATAAAATTTAAAGACAAATTTTTTTGCCCTCATTTACCTTTACATAATTGTAAATGTAGAAAACCTGAAAAAGGAATGTTTTTAGAGGCTGCAAAAAAATATAATATCGATTTGAAGCAATCAGTTGTTATTGGTGATTCTGATATTGATATAATTGTTGCTAAAAAAATTGGTGCTTTATCAATTTTAGTTAAAACTGGAAAAGGAATTTTGTCAATTAAAAAACTAGAAAAGCAGAATATAAGACCTGATTTTATTGGTAAAAATTTGTTAGACTGCGCATTATTTTTAATCAAGGGAATGAAGAGTTGAAAATAATTGTATTAATGGGAGGAAATTCCTCTGAAAAAAATATTTCTATTTTGACAGGAAATGCTGTAGTTAAAGCTCTTAAAGATCAACAAATTAATGTAAAAAGTTGTATTTACAATGGTCGAATTGAAAATTATATAAATCAATTAAAAGATTCAGACTTAGTGTTTTTAGCATTACATGGGGGTGATGGTGAAAATGGAAAAATTCAAGAATTTCTTGAAAGAGAAAATATTTTATATACTGGGTCAAATTCAGCAACTTCAAAAATAGCAATAAACAAACATCTGACAAAAAAAATTATGTTAAAAAATAATATTCCTACACCAGACTGGAAGTTTTTTCCAGGATCAACTTTTTTTGAAAAATATAATGAATATAATTTTAAATACCCATCAGTCATAAAGCCAAATGAAGAGGGGAGTACATTTGGTATTTCAATAGTTAATTCTTTTGAAGATGTTTTAAATCAAATGACACAATTAAAAAAATTTGTTAAAAAATCAGGAATTATTGTTGAAAATTATATAAAGGGAAGGGAACTTACAGTAGGAGTTTTGAACAATATTACGTTGCCATGCGTTGAAATAAAAACTAAAGGTTCTTATTATGATTACAACGCAAAATATGTTGATAATAAAACTAAATATATCTGTCCTGCAGAATTAAATGAAATGGAATCATCATTAGCGTCAAATTATTCTATATTGTTAAATGATGCATTAGGTTGTTTAGATTACTCTAGAGTTGATTTTAGGATGGATGAAAAAGGAAAATTTTATTGTTTGGAAATAAATACTCTCCCTGGATTGACTTCAAAAAGTTTATTACCTAAAGCAGCAAATCAATATAAAATCAATTTTAATGAATTAGTTTTAGAAATTTGCAAATTAGCCTTAAAAAGAAAATGACACTTAACCTATATAATTCCCTTTCAAAAAAAAAAGAAGACTTAAAGCCTCTTAAAAATAAAATTAAAATGTATAGTTGTGGTCCTACTGTTTATGATAACCCACATATAGGAAATTTTAGATCTTTTGTTTTTTTTGATTTATTAAAAAAATATTTAATTTTTTTGGGTTTTGATGTTCAGCATGTAATGAATGTTACAGACATTGATGATAAAATCATAAATAAATGTTCTGGTAAAATTAAAAACCTAGAATTAATAACGAAAAAATATTTTGAAAGTTTTAAAAACGATGCTGATAAATTAAAAATTGATTTGCCAAATAAAATTCCTTTTGCAACAGATCATATTTCTGATATGATAGATTTAATTGAAAAGTTAATTTTAAAAGGTCATGCATATAAAACTCAAGATGGTTCAGTTTTTTTTAAAATAGATTCATTTAAAGATTATGGAATGCTATCTAAAATAGATTTTTCAAAATTATCAAAGACTGAAAGAATAAAAAATGATGAGTATGATAAAAATTCAATTAATGATTTTGCTTTATGGAAATCTAGAAAAGTCGATGATGGAGATATTTTTTGGAATTCTCCATGGGGAAATGGTAGGCCAGGTTGGCATATTGAATGTTCTGCAATGTCTTTGAAATATTTAGGAACTGAATTCGATATTCATTGTGGCGGTATAGATTTATTGTTTCCACATCATGAAAATGAAATTGCTCAAAGTGTTTGTGCTACTAATAAAACTTTTGCAAAATTATGGGTTCATTGCGAGCATTTGCTAATAAATGGTTCAAAAATGAGTAAATCTTTAAATAATTTTTACACTTTAAATGACATAATAAAAAAAGGTTATAATGTAAATACAATTAGATTTTTTTTAATTTCATCTAGTTACAGTCATAAAATTGATTTAAATGATGTTAATCTGAATTCTTCAAATAATGCCTTAAAAAGAATCCAAGACTTTTATAATAGAATATTTGAATTATCAAAAGGTGATGTTGAAATAGACAATAATAAAATTATGAACACCCAATTAATAGTTGATTTTAAAATTGCAATGAATGATAATCTTAACATGTCTAAAGCTTTAAGTGTAATATTTAATTATATAAAAAAAATAAATATTAAACTTGATAAAAAACAAATTACTTATAAAGAAGCTATCTTGACTTTGGCTGCTTTAAATAAAATTGATGAGGTTTTAGGTGTAATAAGATCTTCAAAAATAAAATTAAGTAAAAATGATATAAAACTCCTTGAGGAGAGAAATTTAGCTAGAAAAAATAAAAATTGGGGTCGTGCTGATGAGATTAGATTATTTTTTAAGGAAAAGGGTATTGATATTGATGATTCAGAGACTGGAATTATCATAAAATAAAAAAAAATAAAAAAAAATAACATTATGTTTGACATATTGTTATTATCTATTTAATTTTCGGGGCTATGCTAAAAGCGTGTCATCGAAGATATATCACCTCTACCTGTATTTCCATGTTGAATGGTATGCAGAAAATTAACATTCAGCAAGTGGTAAAAAGTTCCGCCACCGTAGCTCAGCTGGTAGAGCAGCTGATTTGTAATCAGCCGGTCGGGGGTTCAAATCCCTCCGGTGGCTCAAAACATATTAACAGCTAATTATTATTTGAAATGAATTTTATAATTAAACATTTGCAAAGTATTATGAGATTTAAATTAATTTTGTCTACATCTGATTTATTCATCACACTAAAAGATCATTATTATTTTTTAAATAAGCTTTTGGGGAGATGGCAGAGTGGTCTAATGCACCTGACTGTAAATCAGGCGGCGAAAGCCTTCGGTGGTTCAAATCCATCTCTCCCCACATTTTTTAAAAAACTTAACTATCAATATGTGAGGAAAATGTTTGCGGTGGTAGCTCAGTTGGTAGAGCATCAGCCTTCCAAGCTGAGGGTCGCGAG
>CENP01449869.1_pt1 | contig 13513 bp, 15 predicted proteins | sample 361281 | NCBI WGS metagenome assembly CENP01 (sample SAMEA2591122, study PRJEB7988) | marine metagenome | biome: marine biome (ENVO:00000447); feature: deep chlorophyll maximum layer (ENVO:xxxxxxxx); material: saline water (ENVO:00002010), including plankton (ENVO:xxxxxxxx) | depth 70 m
CAAATTAAATAAGTGATAATCCAAAGTATTAACATTTATTACAAATATCAATATAGTTCCTCAAAATTAGCAGCGTTATTTTATAAATAATCACATCAGGTTTTCATCCCAAATCTGATTGAATTTCGATTTTTAAAACACAAAAACACATTATTTTGAGCACAATGAAATAATCAGGTAAATAAGCGTAATCGATTAGACTAATACATCTTAAAAAATATTATCAAAATTTAAAAATGAATATTTATAGAATGGCTATATAGATATTAAATATATTAGATAACAATTATGTAGATCTAAAAAATTATTCATGTTAAAATTTAATATAAATAAGGGCCATAAGCATAGAAAAAGCGAATATTAGAAAAATTTATTCGCTAGAAGTAAAAAAATGTTAGATGGCGTTTCGACTAATTTTTCAAAAATATATACCTCTGACTGCAATAATTGTGATGCTATTTGCTGCATAGCCCTTGATCTAGTCGCTAAGGACTATAAAAAACCAAAAAATATTTTGTGCCATTATTTAAAAACTGAGAAAAGAAAATGTGCAATTTATAAAAAAAGGGCAGAGCATGGTTTTAGCTGTTGTATCCAATTTGAGTGTTATGGCGCTGGTCAAGCAGTAACCAAGCTTTTCCATAAATTATATGGTAGAAAATCTACCTCAACTAAGATTGGAAACCTAAAGAACGATATCTTGGTGGCGACTTTGTTAACTTTAGGCGATAAACTTGAACTCAAATACAAAAATAAAATTGCAGTAAATTCCAATATTTTAAATGCTCTCCGCCCTTTCCTGGATGCTGCAATTACTTTAATCGAGGAAAGACAATAACCCATTAATCGATTTAACAAGTACTTGTAAACCTGAATTAAAAGAAACTAAAATTAATTTATTCTTTAAACTTAACACTATTTATGTCACACCATGACATAACAGAATATCCAAATTATTTATCAAAAACGGTGTGAAAATTAAATGGCGAACTACAGCAAAAAAGAAGCAAAAGCCTTCGCTCAAGAAAATTTCAAAGGTATCTTTGCTGCAGGAATGACTCCATTTAATGATGACCTATCAACCGACGAAAATGGACTTCGAAGTAACTTAAGACATTGGGTTGATGATTTAAATATCTCAGGTTTATTTATTAATGGAAAACAAGGTGAATTTTTTTCAATGAGCCTTACCGAACGCAAAAAGCAATTTGAGATAGTTGTTGATGAGGTTGGAAATCGTTGCAAAACAATCATGTCTTGTTCAGATGAAAATCTTGATACGGTCCTTGAATTAGCCGAATATGCTCAGAATATAGGCGCTGATTGGATAATCGTTCACGCTCCGCCGCTTTACTTTCATTCCGATGTATCATCGGTATTAAAGGAATATTATAGGTATATTGCAGAAAGAATCGATATTGGGATAGCAATTTGGCATCAACCAGATTACAATTATTTACTTGAGCCTGAAATCTGTGCAGATATAGCTGAAATCGAAAACATTGTAGCCATTAAGTATAGTGTAGATCGAGATCGTTATTCCAGACTAACCGAAATGACCAGAGGAAGGTTAATCGTCAGCACCTCCTCAGAGGAGTTTTGGCTTGAGAATATTATCGAGTTAGGTTGGCAGGTTTATCTTTGCTCAACACCACCTTTTTTAATGCAGACAAAGTATGATCAGCGAATGAATGAGTATACGCGTCTCGCAATCGATGGAAAAATAGATGAAGCAAGATTGGTACGAGATAGCTTAGATCCAATAAGGCTTGCAATAAAAACAACCCGACCTCCTGACAAACCTCATGCGCAACAAAAATATTGGGCAGATCTATTGGGACAAAAAGGCGGCCCGGTGCGACGCCCCCTGCTCAATCTTGAGCCATCAGAAAAAATAATAATTAAAGAAGCCTTTGATAATTGTGGACTTAAGTTAAAATGATAAATTTTGAATAAAAATATATTAATAGCTTATAATTGCATGAAACTTTATATTAATATCCATATATAAACTTAGGAAAGAGACGCAGTTGCCAATCTCCAAAACCTTTTTATGAACATTGTGACCACACATTCATCCCATTCAAGTTTGGTGTCACGGTCTCACGTTACTTAGTCTAATTTTAAACTTCATATCCAAACGCTTCACAGCTCTCTCTGCGACAAAAATTTTAACTTGGACACCTTTTGGTAAATCTAAAATATTATTTACGTATCAATCGTCCTATGGCATATTTTTATCGTAAATTGCTTGAAAAGAATAATTAAAATCTAAAGTATTTCTTTGCTTACACATTTTCCAAGCATTTCAAAATAATTCTAACTTATTTAAATTTTAAAATATTATTTCAATTGCATTTTAAATTACTTCAATAGAATTATTCCAACATAGTTTATAAAAATTATTTTCTTCAATTCGAGGCCAATTTGGTATATCAGAATGATTTGGATTACCACCTCTTACAAACGCACCCCAAGTTTTCTGAATACTTCCTGATAAACCAGCTATTTCTTTTACTTTACCGCCTAATAACATAGGTGGATCCCATTCTACTGCAGTATCGAATATGAAAGGTAGCTCTATACAGTGACAAGCTCCAAAAACACCTTCAAAACTGCCCCAATCAAATCTGTACAACCAAGTATTGATGTTAGCAGCGCTAAGACGTTTGGCTAAATTAAGGGTTTGGCCTTCAAAATTACTAATATTCATCCCCATACTAATCATTTCCATGGCACCTGCCCCAGGACGCCTCTTTCTGCATTCATCAAGAATAACATTCCAATTATTTTTAAATTCTCTTTTAAACACAAGTTCAATTTGCTCTGTGGAGGCATTTTCGATTTCCTCTATTCCCGAAAACCACGCGTGCATTTCATCATTATTAAAACCAACTATAATATTCTTACCAATTGCCCCTTCAATGAAGTTCTCATGAACTTCGGCGCTAATGGTATACTGATCTATTACTGGAAGAAATGGTATTCTTGATGATGCAAATTCTGCCTGAGCTTTGATAAATTTCGTCTGAACATTAAGAATATCCTCCAATGGGAGAGTTTTTAATGCATTAACTTTAACACCAGCAATATGAGCAAATTTTTCTGCCTTGTTATGTGCAGCGTCTAATTCTTCAAAATTATCATATCTTCCACTCTGCAATATCGCATTCGAAACCATTTTACTAGATTTCTTGTTAGCTAAAAGTGCATAAACAGAAATAGCACCAGCTGATTGCCCCATTAGAGTGATATTCCTGCGATTGCCACCAAAATATTCGATATTATTATAAACCCAGTCTAACGCTAATATTTGGTCTTCTATGCCAATATTACCGGGTGATATATCTGGATGACACAGAAATCCTAATGCTCCTAATCTATAATTAACACCTATTACGATAACATTTTGGTTCTTAGCAAAACTAGCTCCCCTATACCATTTTAGGGAACCGGCTCCAGAGACATAAGCTCCTCCATGTATCCAAAAGAGGACTGGTATCTCTTTTTGCCCCGTATCCGGACACCAGACATCTAAAGTTAGCGAATCTTCATCTTGGGGAAGACTAAAATCGCCCATCAGTCTTGACAACCGAGATGACAACTGCGGCGAAATTGGTCCACTTTTTTTTGTAGTAAGAACGCCACTCCAAGGCTCCATAGGTCTAGCCCTTTGAAACCTCCCATCGGTGCCCAAATCTGAGGCATATGGAATACCCAAATAAGCATTTACTCCATCCTCTGAAAAACCCTCTATTTTGCCCAGTTTGGTCCTTACTTCGCTTGGAGTATTTTTTTTTATCATATTAATTACCAAAAGAATATTAAGAACACAGGATACTTTATTTTTGCCTCGATTAACCTAGCCAGATCTAATGAAATTAAAAAAATTGATAAAAAAAATCATATGAAAAATATTATCTTTTTATCTCACTAATCTAAAGGTTCAATTATTTCGTACTCTAAAGTATACACAAATGGAGACAAATTATGAAAAATATTTTTAGTATTGGGTTAGGGTTAACTTTTTTAGCATTAGCTTCAACAGCACAAGCTGGCAGTTGTGGCGGCGGAAACCAAAGTCACTCTAAAGAAGAAATGGCAATGCATATTTTCGATAAAGCAGACGCAAATAGTGATGGGTTTATTACGTTAGAAGAGCATGATGCTGCCAAGTTATCAAAATATGGCACCAAGTTTGGAGCCTACGATACCGATCAGGACAAGCGAATTTCTAAAAAGGAATATATGGCAATGTTTGCTAAGCATCATGGCGATGGTTCAAAAGGCGCGTAAATAGTTTAATTGGGAATTTTAAATATTACGCGTCCAAACCCGTGATTAAGGACTGTGTGGCAATATATTTCTCGATTTCTGGAACGCATTGTCCACAGCACTCTCTCTTAGAAAAACAGGAGAAAACTGCGTCGACTCGATTATTGCCCTGTTCGCAGGCTTTTTCTATGTCGTTTGAAGTTAAGTAGTTGCAGTTACAAATTACCAAGTACGCCTCCTAGTTGTTCATAATGATTATCACTATCATGTAAAATGGTCAATATTTGTTTTGCAAATGATAGATGTTAATGTAAAAATTGTGTTCGTTGACAAGTGAACCACCTTTAGTATGACTTAGAACCAGTCTGAAACGCGAAGGTCGACTGAGCCCACAACCACCTAACATTAAAATCTGGAGAGGATTTTGTTATGAAAGGTAATAATGAAGTAATCGCAAAGCTAAATGAAATTTTAAAAAATGAATTAACTGCGATTAATCAATATTTTTTACACGCACGTATGCTGAAAGATTGGGGATATAAAAGACTTGCGGAGAAAGTCTACGCAGAATCGATTGGTGAGATGAAGCACGCTGATTTATTAATAGAGCGTTTATTAACAATAAATGCACACCCCAATCTCCAAGATTTAGGCAAACTAAGAATTGGAGAAAATGTAAAAGAAATACTTGAGTCAGATTTAGTATCCGAAATGACAAATCAAAGTGCTCTGAAAGATGCTATTAAAACATCCGAAATAAATAGCGACTTTGTATCAAGAGAAATTTTTAACAAAATCCTTGAGGATACAGAAGAACACATTGACTGGCTGGAGACACAGCAAAACTTAGTCAAGAATGTCGGACTTGAAAACTATCTACAGGAACAAATGTTTGAAACTAAAGAATAATAGAAAATCACCTTTTCCAAAATGGGATAAATAATTTCGCCCAAGCAGACCATATAGACATAGTTCTCCTGGACTTTTTAACAGAAACGTTATTCCCAGAAAATTTCTTCATTTTCTCTTTCCTACTGAATTTTTAGCGGACTAAATTACCCTAATGCGTTGTTGCCGCATTATCAAAATTGTGTCTTTGATAGCATCGTCTAAAAATATATTAGGAAAGTAATACTTATAAATTTTAATGCCAATAGCTATCAAAGCAGTCTCCGAAAAATTCTTATTATTAAGGCCATCAAGAGCCCGCGCAATCACGGATAAACATATCTCTCGTTTGTTCTCTTTAATAACCATTTAAAACTCAATCGTTCAAAAAATCGTTGATAATAATTATTACTCTTATTGATATTAATTATTATTGTCAATAAGTATTTCCAATTTATAAAAAAGGAGCGGCTAGGAGAAATCCCAATACTAACCGCTCCAGAACCATATAATAATTTAATCCGGAAAGGATTGATAAAGAACTACGTGATTCGGGATAATATATACTGCAATTAATAATTATTCGCAATAGATAATTCTAAATTATTTAAAAAACTTTTAATCTATAGGTAATTTTACATTACACTTAATAGCTACTTCCTTCAGCCGCTGAATAGTGCCAGTCGCGAGTGGAATACCAGATTTCTGCCTTTTGGTTTTGATAGCGTCACCACGTTCCCCAGGTGCATAGATATTTTTAACACCTTCTGATTTACCAACAGAATGAAGTTGTTTTACTAAATCATCAACTTGCTTTCCAACTAAATCTTTCTCACCAAACATCGAAATATCTAATGCAATCGCAACACCGTTAATTGGCCTTCCGTTTAAAGGAGCACCAGTTCTCAAAACAGGTTCAATTATCGGATTATTGACTGCAAGACTGGTAAGACATTCTATCATCAATGATAATCCTGCTCCCTTTGCTCCTCCGAGTGGGGATAGAACTTTCAACTCATTAGGATCAGTTGTGGAGTTACCCCTATTGTCTAAACCCCAATCATTTGGAATTTTCTCTCCGCTATCTCGAGCTTGAAGCACCTTACCCATACCAACAGTTGAGGTTGACATGTCTAGAAGCAAAGGTGGGTGAAGATTACCCGGTATTGAAATAGCAATCGGATTTGTTGAAACCACGTTTTTATGGGTTCCTGGATAGGCCATCATTGGTTGAGATGCGGTCATTACAATTCCTGCAAAGCCCTTCTCTGCCGCTAATAATGAGAAAAAACCAATAGCTCCAGCATGCGTCATATTTGAAATAGCGCACCACCCGAGATTAAATTCCTCAGCTTTACTTATAGCTTCCTCCATTCCCTTTTTTAGCGCGACAGGACCAGGGGCTAAATCAGAGTGAAGCTTAGCAATCGCCCCCGAGAGCGGGTCTACTTGAAGGTTAGGTGTACTATTGATTATACCTTTTTCCAGATATTCTGTGTAAAGAGGTATTCGAAGAACACCGTGGGAGTCGACACCCCTCAAATTTGCCCAAACTAGTACTTCAGCCCAAAGCGCGGAATCAGCATAATTTAGTCCATAAAACTGAAATACTTTTGTTGCAAAACTAATTAACTCTCCTGACTTAACGGTTTTCAACTCCTTAGTCATTTTTTTAAACCCCAATTAAATTCCAAGTAATAGCATGCCAAATACAGCCCATCTAGAAAGCCTAGACATAAAAGTAATTGATGTACTTAGAATACTATTGTTTTTCAAGAATAATAGAGTATTTTTTTCGCTCTACATGCGCCCAAATCCACAATATACCTGTTACAATTGAACCTGCTAATAATGTTATCGTTAATCCAATAAGCTCAGCCACCCAACCCATTACAGCAGCGCCAACAGCGGGTAATCCCCATGATAATACAGCGGTAATACTAATTATACGTGCTCTTAGTTGGTCTGGCGCTGTATTTTGTATTAATGTTTGGGATGTAATAGAACCCGCGACAATTGTCATGCCAACCAAAGCGATAAAAATAGAACTCATCCAAATATTTTGAGAAAAAAGAAATAATACCATTGCAACAGCAGAAATTACTAAAGACCAGGTAAAAATACTCGTTAAACCTTCAACCTTTCCGTGTCTCGCAAGAAGCACACCACCAACAGTCGCGCCTAAACCGGTAGACGACAAAATGATTGAAACACCCTCGGCGCCCATACTAAAAACTTGATCAGCAATACCAGGAACTAACTCAATGTATGGCCTAATTAATATTGCTGTAACACACAGTAAGAAAAGAAGAAAAAAGATTCCAGAGTTGGAGAGTGCGTATCGAAACCCATCCAAAAGATCACCGAGAATTCTTTTTTTATTCCCTCCAGAATTTACTATTTCATCGTTCTCTTGGAAAAATAAAGCAATATAAAATATGAAAAACATAATAGCTGAAACTAGAATTATAAACGAAATATCTATAAATTGTATAAGTATTCCAAATAAAGCAGGCCCCAAAAAACGAGCAACATTATAAGTTGTTGAGTTTAATGCTATGGCAGCGGACAAATCAGATTTTGGAACTAAATTGTGAACAAAAGACATTCTGGCTGGAATAGTCATTGCTTCAGCGGATCCCACTATTACACACAATATAATAATCAGTTCTACATTGAGAGCCCCGACCAATGCCAATGTGGCTGTTATAAATCCACCAATAACTAATATTAGTTGACTATATTTCATTAAGCGCAAATAACCAATGCGATCAGCCCAAACGCCTGCTATTATGGTCATTATGACCATTGGGAACGTATCTGCGAATGCAACAATCCCAAGCCACGCAGTTGATCCAGTCATTTCCCAGGTTAGCCATCCGACTGACACTTTAAAGATCCACCTGCCAACAGTGTTTGTGCCATTGCTCCACCAAAGCAACCGATAGCCTGAATGAGACAACGCGCGCGCAATACCACCAAAGACGTTATTAAACGACACGACTTATCCAATCAATTTCTATGATATAATTAACACTTTTAATAAGACTTATAATCAAATAAAATTATTCGACCGGTGTTCCAGCTATACCAGTTCGTAAATCTTTACAAGTAAAAAACTTGCAATCTTCATCGGGTGAAACCGCTACACAGTGGACAACATTAGCTGGAAAGTAGACTAACCCACCTGGACCAGCCGATGAAACTTCCCCATCAACTGTCACCTCCAAGTGGCCTTGAAGAATATAAACCCATTGTTCATTGATATGGAAATGAGGGTCTGAACTTTGACCAGCGGGCAAAGTCATAACGCCTACTTGTGTCAACTCACCCTCAACTACAGGGCCGAACGTCTCCGCGTAACCAGGACCGGCCATTAAGCCATCAAGCTTATCAACATCAAACACATACTTGCCATTACCAGCCTTATAAGCACCTTCTGTTTTTGTTTCAGCCATAATTCAAAACACTCCTTCATTTAAACAGTTTTTTATTTTCTCTAATAAATTTACAAGCAAATTTTTAGCGTTTAAAGCGTTTAAAATATAATAAGTTATACATGTTGAGATGCCATATCTTTACCATACCTGACCCTAAATAGCATGGTACGTTCTCGGCCATTAGTATATTCATGGACCTCACCAGGAGGATGAACAACAAATGAACCTGGAATAATATCAACTTGACTATCATTAGTCTTCATTATTCCACCCCCTTCAAAACAAAAATATATTTCGGTTGCATCGGGATGGCAGTGGTTAGGACTTTTTTGACCAGGTTCCCAGCAAGCTACAGTTACATCACCACCACCAACTGTTTTTAAGATTTTTTCAACATGCTTTTCAGCGTTAAATTCTTGTTCTTTTTCAAGGTCAAAAACATGCATTATTATCTCCCAAAGTTCTGTTATAATACAATAGAATATTAAAAAAAACTTTTATGCAAGATGATCTATCTTATATTATAAAATATTAATATGCCTACAAAAGAAGGACTAAACATGACCATATTTACACGTTATACGAATATATCTAATTTTGTACCGTAGCAGATACCCCAGGCTCGAACTCTTCTTGACCTTTTATTTAGCTCGTTATCTTTATAACTCTCGTTTTCACTGTTAGACTTGGAAGCTTCTAGAATTCTATGTACTGTTCTAAAATGATCGAACTCGCTTCGTACGGATATTGAATTAAGCATAAGTAATTCCCTTCTGGAATTTGATTAAGTTATCTAACGCATATTAAAAAATAATCATCGATAAATAAGCCGCCACAAAGAAAATTGACAGAGCCATAAGTTCTTTTATAAAAATTGATAATTGCATTTTATATCCTTATATGTTCGTTATTTGTTCTTTTTAATACGAAAAGAACATAATAGCAACATTTTTTTCAAATTATTTAATAAATATAAATATTGACAGCTTAAAAAATGATCTCATAGCCCCTCAGAATTTGTTATAGGCCTATTTTATTTCTAGCTATCATGTATTAAATTCTTTTATGAACAAAAAGGAGAAAAAATATGCTTTATTTTTCTTGGGGTATAAATAAAACCGATATACAAAAACAACGTTCGAGCTTGATACAAAAGCACTGGGATTTTATCGACGAATATCAAAATAGATTAATTGTACGTGGTCCAGTCCTAGAATTTAAGGATACAAGCATAGTGCTAGGATCCATACATATAGTCGAAATAGATAATTTAATTGAAGCTAAAAAATTCGTTTACGGCGAACCTTTTGCGCAAGCCGGACTTTTTGAAAACGTTATTTGTAGTCAATTTCATAACAAGAGTTCTAAAACACAATTTGAATTTACTCGTAACCGAGAAAATAAAACTTTCTTTTTATATTGCCCCAACTCAATGCAACACAAAATAATAACAGATAAGCTTAAAGAGGAAGCGCTATTATATTATAACGATTTTTCTCAGCATATTCTTTGTTGGGGATCATTGATATCAGATAAAAATGAAGAATTATGCAACATATTCTTCGTTGAATTCCCAAATTTAGACGATACCAAAGATTTTTTAAAGAAAGACCCCTACTCGATTAAAAAAATTTATAATAATCCAAAAATACAACGATGGGCGCCAGGTGGTCGTGAAAACTTAACTTTAGCGGGCACATTAACTTAAAAGATAATTTATAAATTTTTAAAAATAATTAAAAAAAGATTTCTATTTTGTAGCAATCTGTATCAACAAATATATGGCTGTCCCAAAAAAGAATGAGGGAAGACCCAGTGCCAGAGGAACCGTTGAGCGAAGTAACAACGAGCGAACACTAAAAATTAGGCCAAAAATCATAAATAGAGCAGAAATTACATAGGCTAATAAAAACATTATTCTCTCTTATTTCTGAATGATAAAAAAAATGAAGAACTGGTATCAACTCAAATAAAGCTCTAAATTCTATTCACCATTTATAATCTGATGACATTGACTACTTTAACGCAGTATAGCAAACAAGAATTACATTCAAAAACCATTTATCTTCATACTTCAGAAAATCAAAATAAAGAATAGTTGGAAACAGCCAGTTTAAGAAGCATATTACGTAAAACAATCCAAATCGATGAAATTTCAGTTTGATTATTTAGTTAACAATAGATAAATAATTCGAATGGGGTTGTAGCCGTATTTCAAGCCTAAGCACTCCAAAATAATAAAATTAATATAATTATTTAAGGTCTTTTAATGTCATTTTGGGTAATAAGTTATCATATAAACTTTCATATGGATGACGGTACTACGATTACCCGAAACGATATGAGATCTACAGAGGATCCTAAAGTTAATAGTGAAAAGAAAGCAAAAAAATGGCTATTAGATAAATATCACAACTCAAGTGATCCTATGGTAGATATGTCCAACCTTTTTGTTGGCATTGAAAATGAAGAAATCATTATTGACGAAATCATCCATAATACCGAAAGTTTTGAATAAAATTTAAATAGTCAATTAGGTGAAGAGATATGGACAAGAACCATAATGTCGCCAAAGAAAGTAATTTAGCAACAAGGCTTAACTCCAATCAATTTGCAATAACAGCTGAGATTACCCCACCCATATCGGTTGATCCCAGTGATGTTCTTAAAAAAATTATGCCTCTAAAAGATATAGTGGATGCGATAAATGTTACGGACGGTCCAAATGCAAACGTCCATATGTCCAGCCTTGCAGCTTCCGCAATTATGCAGAGAAGTGGTATAGAACCAATAGTTCAAATAACATGCAGAGATCGCAACCGTATTGCATTAATCAGTGATTTACTGGGAATTTCGGCACTTGAGATAAAAAATATACTTATCTTAACTGGTGATAACCCGACATCGGGAGACCAACCGACTGCAAAACCTGTCTTCGATTTAAAAAGTCATGAACTTATTAAAATCGCCTCTCAAATGGCAACTGAAGGAACTATTCCATCACAAAACACGAAAACACCAAATATAAAATCTATTTCGAAAAAAGCTAATTTTATAATAGGCGCGGCTGACGTTCCGACGGACAAATATGTCGAAAAGTGGTCTAATAGTCTAAAAAAAAAGCAACAATCAGGCGCTAATTTTATACAAACGCAATTGTGTTATGATATGCAAATTATTCGTTCTTATGCAAAACTGCTTATTGAAGAGGGATACACACGTGATATGTTTTTTCTCATTGGAAACGGACCTTTAGGGTCGGTTAAATCTGCTACTTGGATGAAAGATAATTTATGGGGAGTAAAAATTCCCAACAACATATTAAATAGATTAGATAATGCAAAGGATTCAGAAGAAGAGGGCATAAAAATTTGTATTGAGCAAATGGAAGAAATTTCGCAAATAGAAGGCATCTCAGGGGTTCATTTAATGGCTCCCTTAAATGCCAAGAGCATCCCAGTGGCAATTTCAGAGGCTAATGTTTTAAAAAGAGATTAAAATCAGATAATAACTCTAATTTTAATAAGAGAAAAAATTTTATTTTATTTTAATAAATAAATTTAGCATTATTTATAATAAGAAAACCTTCAAACTGATAGCATAACAATGATCGCGACATTGAATTGGGTTAAATTATTAATCAGTAGAAATAAATAAATAAGTTTGTATAAAAGGAAACTTTAATAATGACCTGCATTGATATTCACACTCACATGTTCAACACCTCTTGGATCGAATCAATCAGTAAGAACCTAAAATATGGAACCACAGAAGTTAACGGCAATCCAATGATTGCACTTGCCGGACGCCCATATATGCCAATTGAGAGAGAAATGCTAGACTACGAACAACGTATTAAAGATATGAATTCTGCTGGCGTAGACGTTGCTATAGTTTCACTCACAACACCCAGTGTTTACTGGGCTGAAAAATCTGAAGCAATAACGTTATCAAAGATAATAAATGAGGAAATGGCAGAACAACAACGAATTTTTCCAGATCGGATTCGATTTTTAGCGACGATACCATGGCAGCATCCAGAAGAGGCAAAGCTAGAACTAAACGCGGCATTAAGTCTAGGTGCAGTTGGTGTTTTCGTTGGTTCTAACATAGAGGGCACTCCGCTAATCGACCCAAAATTTGCAACAATTTGGGAGGAAATTGATCGTCTATCACTACCTATTCTTCTTCACCCCTCACCACCGTCCAATTCCATAGAATCTGAACTTGGAGATTATAATCTAATTCAATCAGTAGGTTTTGTTTGTGATACCTCAATAGCTATTTCTAGAATGATATTTGACGGCTTTTTTGATCGTTATGCAAAACTAAAACTTATTGCTGCCCACGTAGGCGGAACGCTGCCTTTTATTGCGGGGCGCCTTGATGCCTGCTACGATTTTATGGCACCCTGCCGAGAAAAAATATCTTCGCGTCCGACTGAATATCTAAAGCATATTTATTATGACTCACTCGGGTTTACACCGAGTGCCATTCAAATGTGCATTGAAGTTGGAGGCGAAAATCATGTGATGTTTGGTAGTGACTACCCCCATCTAATCGGTCAGATGGATAAATCAATCGAGCGGGTTAAAGCTCTCTCAAAGTCGCGCCAAAAGCGGATCTTTGCAACAACATCGCTTAAGGTTTTTAATTTATAGGTAATACGAATTATTTTAACGAAATTTGATAATCAAAATTCAACATTAAAAATTGATATAAACCCTCAGCTTTCGCATAGTTACTAGCTTCATTTGAGTGAGGGTCATTTCTCGCCCTAAAATCATTTATTGGTGGATCGATAAAGAGCATTTGATTTTTAATTGCAAAAAATCTCAAATTATCATTGATTTTAAGAAAATAATTTTTTCCTTCTTTTTTAAAACGCTCTTCAAGTAAAAACGTAAAAG
>CENP01038265.1_pt1 | contig 13487 bp, 9 predicted proteins | sample 361281 | NCBI WGS metagenome assembly CENP01 (sample SAMEA2591122, study PRJEB7988) | marine metagenome | biome: marine biome (ENVO:00000447); feature: deep chlorophyll maximum layer (ENVO:xxxxxxxx); material: saline water (ENVO:00002010), including plankton (ENVO:xxxxxxxx) | depth 70 m
TTCCAAGAACGGTTTATATCGGTTTAATACAAAGGAATTAAGTCTATCTTTGACTCGTTCCTGAAAACGTTCCCATCTTCCACCAAAACTATTAATCCATGAAAATCTGCTTTTTTTATCAAGCGAAATATGCCCAAGGTGAGCAGGAAGTATGGTTAATGACTCAATCAACGAAAAGACAAGAACAATTATTGTAACTAAAGGAATAATCCTCCAAATCTGTCCAAGATTCCCACTTACTGTCAACATAGGTGAAAAAGTCGCCATTGTTGTAAGCACTGCAAATGTCACAGGAATCGCAACCTGACTCGCTCCTTTGATTGCTGCTTCTTGCGGTGGCAAACCTCTTTCTCTCCATAGGAATACATTTTCACCTACAATGATTGCATCATCAACTACTATACCGAGAACAAGAATAAAGGTAAACAATGATAGCATATTTATTGAAAGATCAACTGCTGGCATTAAAAGGAATCCACCCATAAACGAGATAGGAATTCCTAGAGAAACCCAAAATGCAAGTTTAGGTTTCAAAAATATTGCTAGGATTAATACCACAAGAGCTAAACCCAAATAAGCATTTTTTGTTAAAAGGTCTATTCTACCTTTTAAAAGAACAGATTCATCACTAAAAGTGCCTACTTCAACTCCTTCCGGCAGCGTAGATGCTATTCTTGTGACGTATGATTTTATTGCATTGGCAACCTCTAAAGCATTTTGATCGCCCACTCTGAAAACCCGAACTAATATAGCAGGTTTACCATTGAAACTTTGAAAGAGATCCACATCAGCAAAGCCATCGGAAATTTTGGCAATATCGCTTAGCAATAATTTCGAACCGTCCGCGCGTGAAACAATAGGTATGGATGCAAACCCATCAACATCATACTCTTGACCTTTTGAGCGAATAAGAATTTCTCCGTATCCGGTTTCAATTGCTCCTCCAGGAATATCCATAGAGTTCTGATTTATGCTTTGCGCAATTTGCTGAAAAGTAATTCGATGTTTCTGTAAAGACTCTTCAGAAATCTCGATAGAAATCTCTCGCGGTTTTTTTCCTATAAGCTGGGTAAGCGATATTTCTGGTAATGCATCAATCTCATCTTTTATTCTATCGGAAATAGAAATAAGGCTTTCTTCAGGAACATCGCCAGAAATTGCGACGGTTATTACATCTGAGGTTTGAGTAATATTTTGAATTATGGGTTTTTCTGCGTCCCCTGGAAAGTTATCGATAGCATCAATTCTAGATTTAATTTTGTCTTGAATTTGATTAACGTCCTCACCTGGTAAAAATTCTACTGTTGTAACTCCTAGATTTTCTGCTGCGAGCGATGTAATACGCTTTACACCTTTTAAGCCTTGCAAATTTTCTTCAATTAAAAAACATATCCCTTCTTCAACATCGCTTGGTGAAGATCCCGGATATGGGACAGTGATTGTTACGGCATCAATATCAATGTCAGGAAAAACCTCCATTTTTAGACGAGGAAGTGTGAGTGTTCCAGCAACCAGGATAATAAACATAAGCATGTTCGCCGCTACAGTGTTGGAAATAAACCATTTAATAATTCGTTCCATTATTTTGTCAGATCTTTCTTTTCAAGTTTCATGCCTTCAATCAATACATCCAAACGTGTAAGTAAGATCTTGTCCCCTTTTTCAAATCCATCCGATATTAAGGCTTTTTCTTTTTCATAGCGGAGAAGCTCAACCTCTCTTTTACTCAAAATACCTTCATTATTTAAAACCCAAACTTCTCCATCTCGAACCTTTTCTCTTGGAACGACATAAATATTGTTGAAAGACTTCCCTTCAATGCTTGCGTTAACAAACATACCTACTTTGATTGGAATAGTAGAATTTTTTGAAGATTTAACAGACACCTGTCCAATAACCGAAAGCATTCTAGTTCTAGGGTCTATCTCAGCAGCAGATCGAAGAATCTTTCCATTCCATTTTTGTGACACACCAGCAAAACTTGAAGTCAATGTCATGCTTGGTTGATTAGAAAATGGGACTACCCTCCCATCTAGCGGAATAGAAAGAAATTTGATATCACTCTCCGCAATGGGGAGCGTTATCTCAATCTTGTCTATGGCATAGATTTGCGCTAAGGGTATACCAGGAGAAACAACCATACCAATATCAACAAATTCACTTCGAACTCTTCCTTTGAATGGTGCCCTAATGTATGTCCGTTCCACGTTAAGCAACGCTCGCTGGTAGTTTGCTTCTGCCGCAGCTAGAGCAGCTTTTGCTTGGTCAAGTTGAGGTTTTCTTAATGCGAGATTAGAAGCTTTACCGCCATTTATATTACTCCACTCTTTTTTAGCAACCTCAGATTCTGCAACCTCCCTTTCATAAATGACCTGTGCTTGATACATGGAAGATTGAGCGGCAATTAATGCTAACTCAAAATCACGTTGATCCAGAATAAGTAAAGTATCTCCAATGCCAAAACTTGATCCGCTTTGAATTTTAGATGATACAAAATCAATTTTTCCGGGTATTTCGGAGGTAAGTGTTATTTCGGTTCTAGGTACTACTGTACCCTGCGAATTTATTTGTACATTGTAAAATTGAGGTATAGCATCCATTGTTTCTACAACTGGTGGTACAAATTTATTCTGTACTGGCTTTGGTGAGGGTTTTGCAAATATCATTATAACCGTAATGCTGAAACTGGCTATTATGATTGATGTTGCAGTATACTTTTTAATAATTTTTTTCATAATATTCTCAAATGTTAAAATTTTCCTCCCAGTGCAAGCAAAAGACTCGTGTAAGAGTTTATATGTAAATTTTGAATTGTAATTTTAATCGACTGTGAATTACTCCATTGATTTTGACTATTTAAAACTGTTACAAGATCCACTAACCCTTTTTGATATCGATCAAATGCTAAGTCGTATGCTGCTTTTGCCTGTTCTTCTGCAGTCTTAACCGCATCGAGTTGTGAAATTATTTCATGTTGAATAAATAATGCCTGCTCTACTTCAGAGAATGCTCGAATCATTATTTTAAGAGCTTCAAGCTCAGCTAGATTAAACTGCGTTTCTTTTAGTAAAACGTTATTCCTCAATCTTCTTCCTTGAAAAATTGGGGCAGAAATATTTGCTCCTAAATTCCATACTGAATAATCACCATTTAACACATCTTTAAGTTCTGATGCTGATGTGCCACCAGAAGCTGTAAGTGAAAAGGACGGAAAAAGGTTTCGCTTAGATTGCGCATGTTCATAACTCGCCGCTTCTATTTTATTTACCGCTGCAATTACATCTGGTCTTCTTTTGACAAGCTCAGAGGGTATTCCTGCCGTTATTGGTGGAATAGATATCGGAAGCTTTTTGCTTATTTGAATTGTAGCTGAAGGATACTTTCCTAATAGCGATTCAAGTGATCGAAGTGATCTATTTTTTTGAATTGACCGATCTACAAGCTGAAGTTTGCTGTTAGCAAAGGATGCCTCTGCGAGTCTGAGATCTAAGCTTGAAGTAAGACCGAGACCATAGCGTTCAGATACAACATCTCGAACACCTTCAAGTGAAGCAGTGATTTCCTCAGCGAGTTTATACTGCATTTCTGCTTCAACCGCATTGTAATAGGATGTTGCAAATCGTGTACTTAGTGAAAATCTTAAATAGGCTAATTCGTTTTGGGTCGCTTCAAAATTTTTGAAAGCAGCTTTACGTTGATTTCTTAATTTACCCCAAATATCAATTTCCCATTGCATTGCTACATTTGCGCTGTAATTATCTGATGTAAAGCTAACTACCTGATTATTAGCTGAACTATCAGTGTCTCCACCACCCAAACCTAATGAACTTAACGAAAAACCAAATGCCGATAGATTTTGCTGTCTACTGCTACCTCCAGTAGATAGTGATACATTTGGTGTTCGTGTTGCACCATTTATTTTAGCCAACAGGTTGGATGACTCAACCTGATGAGAGATAGAAAGGAGATCAGGATTGTTACCAGTAAATTCCTCAAAGGTCCGATTAAACAGCGTATCGCTGAACACTTGCCACCATTTACCCGTAAATGATTCTTGGCTGGGAAGTGGAGAGCTCCATATTTCTGGAACTTCACTTGAAAATTTCAAATTGGGCGATAGGTTGCCTGAGCAGCTTATATAAAATAGAGTTAATATGTAAAAATAAATGTTTCTCATATCAAAAAGAGCGATTTGAACGTTTTTAAGTTGAATATATTAAACCATTTTTGTGAATTAACAAATTTATAATGGTAGGAATACATAGATCAGGCAATGCCTAATTATCTAGTTCAATATGTATTTATAGTATTTAATTTAGGGCCTAGTCAAGCTCAATACTAAAAGTTACAGTCTCACCAATTTTTAGATCAGAGCCATTTTTAATTTCAGCCATGAAAACAAGATCTTCGCATTTTGCTTCAACATTGTAGCTATGTCCATTATTAAAAATATTTGTTATCTGTCCTTTAATTTTAGGTAAAGAGCTGTTGGTGCCTGACTCTATAATTAGTTGATGCGGTCGAACTGACACCATCTTATTATCGCTAGATTTTTGCTTGAAAGAATGCTTGGATCCAGGCATCAGCTTCAAAGGTAAAATATTTGTTTTGCCAAACAGTCGAGCTACATATTCACTTTTTGGATATTTATATATTTTTCTAGGTGTGTCTGCCTGTTCAAGCCTGCCCTGGTTCAAAACTATTGTTTTATCAGAAATTGTCAGAGCATCTTCTGCGTCGTGCGTGACAATAAGGACCGTCATATCTAATTTTTTTAAAATTGACAGCAACTCGCTTCTTACTTTTTCTTTAAGCGCGCTATCAAGATGACTAAGAGGTTCATCCATCAATAAGAGCGATGGGTTATTAGCTAGAGCCCTTACTAGAGCAACTCTTTGCTGTTGACCTCCAGATATTTGATGAGGATAACGTGATAATGTGTCGGAAATATTTGCTAAGGAAACCAAATTGCCAACCATTGATTTATTGTTAGGTGCATTTTTACCAAAATAGATGTTCTCATCGACAGTCATGTTTGGAAAAAGGGAAAAATCTTGAAACACAATATCACAGTCGCGCTTTTCAGGCTTGACAAATATAGATTCATCGTTAATAGGTTTGTCCTTTAAAACAATTTTTCCATTATCAGGAATTTCAAGACCAGCTATCAATTTTAATAACGTTGATTTGCCGCTTCCACTACTCCCTACAACAGAAACGATTTCTCCTTTATTGCATTCAAAGCTAAGAGAGTTTAATGCGTAAATATTATTATATGTTTTCGATAAATTCGAAACAGAAAGTATTGAGTTCATCTTTCTTCTCCAATGCGACTGTTCAGGTAAATTATTGGAATTAATGTCATAAAAATAATAAATAATGAGGGTATTGAGGATTCAATAATTTGTGCTTGATTAGAAAGGTCGAAAGTCGCCGTAGCTAATGTTTCAAAATTAAATGGCCTTAAAATTAGGGTAAGTGGAAGCTCTTTTGTTGCATCTACAAAAACGAGAAGGCCAGCTGCGATGATGGTATTTTTGATTAATGGTAAATTCAGTTTGTAGAGTGAACGCATGGGAGAAGATCCAAGAGTTTTTGATGCATTATTAAGATCCTCACAGTTTTTTTCAAACCCTGATTCAATAGGCTGGTACGCAACAGCAAGAAACCGCACAATGTAAGCAAAGAACAATAGAAAAAGTGTCCCACTCAATAAAATATTAAATGTATCAGATAGGTATCCAACTAATATTAAAGCTCCCATTGCAATTACCGCTCCTGGTGTTGAATATCCTAGAGAGGCTAATCGATTCGATGTGTAAATAATTTTACTTTTAAAGTATTTTGAAGAAAAACCAAGTAATATCGAAAGCAGTACGGTTGATACGCTTACTATGATCGCAACCAATAATGTATTTGATGCCAATTGAAATACACTGATCTCAGCAATGTAGTTCTTGCTAAACCATGCCCAAGATATCATTCTGAAGAAAGGTATCATAAAACCAAAGACAACCGGAATGCTACAAACGACAAGTGGAAAAATAGATTTTTTGCCACCTACTTTAATCTTTTCAAAAGATGAGGTTGCTGATTTATAACTAAATCTTGATTGCGCTCTAATTCTTTTTTCAATAAATAATATACCCAATGTAAATATCATTAAGATAACTGCCAGTCGTAATGCGCTGGTTAGATCGCCCATTCCAAGCCATGTTCTAAAAATCCCATAAGTAAATGTTTGAACTCCAAAATGCTTAACTGCCCCATAATCGCTTAATGTTTCCATCGCAACTAAGGTTATGCCTGCAACAATTGCTGGTCTAGATAGTGGCAAAACAATTTTCCAAAAAACCGCTCTTCCAGAATGACCTAATGATCGCGCAACATTGATAAAATGACTTCCTTGCGACTCAAAAGAGGCTCTTGCCAATAAGTAGACATAAGGATAAAGAACTGAGCTCATCACAAGGGCTGTTAATAAATATACTAAAAGATTGTTAGTTAATTGCATTGCTTCAAAACCAATTGCTGAACGAACCCAAATCAAAAATGGATTAAATACATCAAGTATGTCAAAATATGCATATGCAGCAATATATGTCGGTATTGACAGCGGTAGTACTAACAGCCATTTAAAAATTTTATATCCTGGAAATTTATAGCTAGCAACCACCCAAGCCGATGATACACCAAATAGAAGTGTAAAAAAAATTGTACCTAGGACCAATGCTACAGTATTCATGGAATAGGTCACAAGGACTGTTTCAGTAATATGATCCCAATTTGAAGAAAAACTGCTAATACTAAATATTACCATTGCTATTGGAAGGAATATCAAAAGTCCAATGATAAATGAGGAGGCTGTCCAGGGGTTTAGCTTAAATAAGACCTCCTTTCGTAAATACTTGGGAAATAGTTTTAATTTTAGTATAAATGATTCCAAGGAAGGACTTACTTACTCCCAACCTGCTTTATCAAATAGTTTTACAGCATCACTATTTCTTTTTCCAAGAATAGAGAGATTTAACTTGTCTGATTTAAATGAGCCCCAACTTTTAAGGAGATCTGATTTGTTATTAGCGATTTTAACTGGATATTCAAAATTTATACTTCCAAATACGTCCTGAGATTCAGCGCTTGATAGAAATTCTAAAAACTTTATTGCATTTTCTTTATTTTTTGCACTTTTTGTAACGCCTGCACCGCTTATATTAATATGCGTACCTCTATTTTTTTGATTAGGAAAAAATATTGCTACTTTCTTAACAACCTCGCGGTCTTTAGGGTCACTTGAGCTAGCCAGCTTGCCAATATAATATGTATTCATTATTGCTATATCTGCAATACCTGCAGCTACTGCTCTTGCCTGATCGCGGTCACTTCCTCTGGGTGCTCTAGCCATATTTAGTCTGACGGCTTTTGCCCAATCCAAAGCTTTCTTCTTTCCATTTGCCTCAATTAATGAAGCCATTAAGGATTGGTTGTAAATATTACTTGATGAGCGAACAGCTATGCGCCCCTTCCATTTTGAGCTAGCAAGGTCCTCATATGTAGAAAGATCGTCTTGGCTTACTCTCTCTTTTGAATAAACAATCACTCGAGCTCTAACCGTTAAAGCAAACCATTCGTTATCTGGATCCCGAAGAGAAGAAGGAATATTTCTGTATAGCATTCGTGATCGAATTGGCTGAAGAAGACCTACTTCTTTTGCTCGATACAGCCTACCTGCATCAACGGTTAACAAGATATCTGCTGGGGAATTTTCTCCTTCACTGATTAATCTCTGGATCAATTGATCGGCGCTTCCTTTTACAATGTTAATTTCAATTCCTGTTTTCTCCGTAAATTTTTTGAACAATACTTTGTCAGAATCATAATGCCTATGAGAATAAATATTTAACTGTGCTTGAGAACCAGTAGATAACGGTATAATAATTAATAACGTTGATCTAATTATAAAATATCTGATAATAATATCTCCTTTACATAAAAATGATTAAACGGCTATAATATTTTATTTGCTGTTTGATCAAGTTTTTAATTTTAGCATAATGCTGTATACAAGTACAGATTATTCTTTAATGATAATGAGTCTCAATTTAATACATTAATATTAAGTTTTTTTAATTTATTATACTCTACTCATTGCTAGCGATCAATGTGAAGTGAGAAGCGAAACAGTAGATGACACTTTTGAACAATGTGGTAACGTAGAGTTGAAAGCTACATGTTTAGTAAATAGTTTTGATCTGGGTACTTTGCTCAATTGTATACAATTGGTTCTAGCGGGTCAGACCAAATTATTACTTTATAGTTATGATTTTAAGAATATGAAAATTTTAATTTACCCGATAGCCTCTGATCCGGTTTCACCTGATCTAATTCGAATACATTCTTCTATTGGAAGAATAAATATTTTCCCCCTGCCTTTATCACCATCTTTTTTTGCTACTGATGTAATAGCATTAACTGCGTCATTTACGAACTCGTCATTTAACGCAATTTCAAGTCGAATTTTGTTTAAAAGCGTTACTTCATGTGAAAGGCCCCGGTATACTTCCCTAACGGGAATTTCTTTACCCTGCCCTTTAGCGTTTGTTACCGTAAACTTGTATATCTTTCTTTTAATTAGCTCTTCCTTGATTTCTGGTAATTCTTCAGGTTGAATTATCGCAATAATTAGTTTCATTTTTTCTCCGATCTAAATTATTCTACGTTAAAAATTTGAAATCCAGAATAAGCTTCCATGTCATGTTCACCTAAATCTAAACCTATTAATTCTTCCTCTTCACTGACTCGTAATCCTAATAATTTATCTACCATCGTGAATAATAAGAATGAAGTAATAAAACAAAATAATCCGTATGAAAGTACTCCTATGAATTGCGTCAGAAAGCTATGTTCTGAGCTAAAGATCCCGACAGCAAGCGTTCCCCAGATGCCGCAGGTGAGATGAACTGAAATTGCTCCAACAGGATCATCAATTCGAAGTCTATCAAAAAATAACACCGATGACACAACTAGAAGCCCTGCAATATATCCAACAATTATTGCATTCAATGGACTAATTACATCTGCTCCAGCAGTGATCCCAACTAATCCTGCAAGCGACCCATTTAAAACCATTGAAAGATCGGGTTTTTTTGAAAAAGACCATGATAGTGTCATTGCCCCTAAAACGCCAGATGCTGCAGCTAGAGTAGTAGTTACAAAAACAAAGGATACTGGTCCTGGATCTGCAGATAAAACAGACCCTCCATTAAACCCGTACCAACCAAACCATAAAAGAAAAACTCCAATTGATGCTAAGGGCATGCTATGACCCATTATTGGAATTATACCTTTCTTGCTATATTTTCCAATTCTTGGGCCCAGAATATATGCACCAGATAGTGCTGCCCAACCTCCAACGCTATGAACAAGAGTTGAACCGGCAAAATCATAGAAGCCCATCTGATCTAACCAGCCACCACCCCATTTCCAAGATCCAGCGATTGGGTAAATAAAAGCGACGTATATTAATGAAAATAATAGAAATCCGCTTAACTTGATACGTTCTGCTACAGCTCCAGACACAATTGTAGCCGCAGTTGCTGCAAACATTGCTTGAAAAATAAAATCAGTAAAATAGGTATACGATCCATTCTGGTAATCAATTAACCCAGCAGCTCCATCAGGCTGCGAGATACCCCAACCGCCAAATCCAAAAAAATTGCCAAAAATAAAATCTCCAGGGTACATCAAGTTAAAACCGCACAATGTATAGGTTATAATACCGATCGAGATAATTGAAACATTTTTAAAAAGTATATTTACAGTATTTTTTGCTCGCGTTAGACCCACCTCTAGCGAGGCAAAGCCAAGATGCATAATAAATACCAAAATAGTTGATACAAGCATCCAGATATTATTTACAGTGAAAAGGGCTGTATTAGATGGATTTAATTCAGACATAGTAGTAACTCATTTATCTTAAATTTTTTAGGATTTGTTTAATAATTTCTTTATTATTTATTGTATACTAGTGTGAATAAATTAAATATTAATGAATAATATGTCAAATAAAAACTAATATGTGTGGAATATTTTATTACAAAGGGCCTAATAATTCCACAAAAAATCTAGAGGAATTCTCAAGAAAAATTAAATACAGAGGACCCGATAATTCAAAATCTGTAATTGTTGATGAAAATATTTTTTTTGATTTTCATAGATTGAGCATCATCGGTAATAGTGAGTTAGGAAATCAGCCAATGATGATCAATGAAGCTCCCCATCTAACTGTAGTTTGCAATGGCGAAATTTATAATTATAAAGACCTAGCTAATCAATATAATATAAATCTCAAAACCGGATCCGATACCGAGATTATTCTTCATCTCTATAATAAAATTGGTATTGAAAATACTGTAAAAGCACTTGATGGTGTTTTTATGTTTGTACTGTATGATGAAAAAATGAAGACCACATTTTCTGCGCGCGATCCTTATGGCGTGAGACCTGGTTTTTATGGAAGTACTGTTGATGGTGATATATCTATAGCGTCTGAAGCAAAAGCTCTAACTGGATTTTGCAACAGCATCATCCCTTTTCCTCCTGGTAATATTTGGGATTCTAATTCTTGCGAGTTTAGCCCTTATTATGAAAGAGGTGTCAAAACCCTAGAAAATCAAAATGAGCCCATTATATTAGATAATATCAAAAAGTTGTTGTTCGCATCAGTAGAAAAAAGGATGATGTCAGAACGAGAAATTGGAGCATTACTGTCTGGTGGTCTCGACTCCAGTCTCATAGCAGCAATCGTTAGCAGTTTCTCAGAAAGAAAACTTAAAACTTTTTCTATTGGGATGCAGGGTAGTATCGATCTCGAATATGCGCTTACCGTATCTAAATATATTGACACCGATCATCACCAGATCGAAATAACTGAGCATGAATTTTTAGATGCAATAGAAACTGTAATATATAATATAGAATCATTTGATATAACGACTGTTCGAGCAAGCATTGGGAATTATCTTGTATCAAAATATATTAAGCAAAATACAGATTGTAAGGTGATTTTCAACGGTGACGGAAGCGATGAGGTATGTGGGGGTTATTTATATATGATGAATGCCCCAAGTGATGAACATTTTCAGCGTGAAACAGAAGATCTAGTAAATCAAATATATTTATTTGATGTGCTCCGCTCAGATAGAAGTATTAGCTCAAACGGGCTGGAGGCAAGGACCCCATTTTTAGACAAAAGCTTTGTTCAGTATTATTTGTCCATTCCATCAAAAATGAAAACTTTTGGTGTTGAAAATAAAATTGAAAAGTTTTTACTTAGAAAATCATTCGAAGACTTAAATCTTCTGCCAGAAAAAGTTCTTTGGAGAAATAAGTGTGCTTTTTCGGATGGTGTAAGTTCCAAAGAAAATTCATGGCACAAGGTTCTACAAAATTATATTGATAAAAAAGTGACAGATGTAGAATTTATTAATAACTCAAAAGATTTTTTTCATTGTACTCCAATTTCAAAGGAAAGTTATTTTTATAGAAAGATTTTTGAATCAACGTTTAAAAATCACGAAAAATTGATTCCTTTTTTCTGGATGCCAAAATGGAGCGATGTTTCAGACCCCTCAGCCAGGGAACTGGATAATTACAAAGAATAGATAATATTTTATACATCCTCCACTTTTTTAGCAGCAATATGATTAATAAGCTTTTTATAAAAATACTTTCACTTATCGCACCAACTTTTGTAGTAAATAAGCTTTACAACACTCTTAACAATCCAAGACCAAGAACGCCCACTAAACACAGGACGAATGTTTTTTCATTTGCCAATAAAGAAATAATCAAATTTAAAGGTATAAATATTCAAAATTACCTTTGGGATGGAAAAGGTCTTGAGGTTATGCTTATTCATGGTTGGGAGGGGAGTGCGCTTAACTTTGAAAAAATTATAAATGTTTTAGTCGATAACGGCTTTAAGGTCAGAGCATTTGATGCCCCATCACACGGGTTAAGCGAAGATTCTAAATCTACAATGTATGATTTTAGAGAACTGGTTTATTATATGATTAAAAAGTACAGCACTAAAAACATAATCACACATTCTTTTGGTGCAGTGCCTACTACATACCTCGCAGCAAATAAAAAAATTTTTATAAAGAAAATGGTTTTAATTGCGTGTCCCAATAATTTTTATGATTGGATCATAGATATATCTTCAAAATTTGGTATTGAAAAAAAAATTGTCGATTTAACTATTGATAAAATTGAAAAAAAATATGAAATGGATATCAATGATATGAGCGTTGCAGAATTTGCAAAAGATTTAAAAAAAGTTGAAAGTTTGATTATTCATGGAAATATTGACAAGATTATACCAATTGAAAAACCCCTTGAGGTTTATAAAAATTGGGAGGGTAGTAAATTTTTAGAATTAAAAAACCTAGGTCATTCAAAAATTCTTAGGTCCGATGAGGCAATCAATTCTTTATTAAATTTTCTAAAAAAGTAATTTTTTACTTGTTCCATTTTGTAAGTGCAGAAAAAAATCATATTTTAAAATTCTATTTATTTTTTGCCGCAATTATCTGATATGCTTCTCTAAAGGGAATGCCTTTTTTTACTAATTCGTAGACTTTTTCTGTTGAAAATAAATCATCGGTCAGTGCTTCTTTACACCTATCAGCATTGACAACTATTTTATTAATAACTAACGAGCTGATATTGAGACATTCTTTAGCTATTTTAAAGCTCTTAATAACTGGCTCTTTAGAAAGCTGGACGTCTCGATTATAGCCTGACATTAAATTTGATGTTAAGGTTTTTACTTGTGTTTCAAATCCTGATATGATGTGATAGCTAGCTCTTAAAATTTCTAAAACATCTGGGTTATTCTTTTGCGGCATGATTGAACTACCGGAGCTCAGTTCTTTAGGCAAAGAAAAATAACTTAACTCTTCCATAGAAAATTGGATCATATCAGCAGCTACACGATTAATTGTTAACAGGATTTGTGACAACATATTTATTAATGCAATCTCATATTTTCCTCGACTTAATTGGCAATGAATTGGATTTTCTTGGACCATAAAAAAACCTAAGTCTTCAGATATCATGTTTTTGTCAACACTGATTGGTAATCCATAGCCTGCTGCGGAACCCATTGGTGATTGATCAATTAATTTAGAAATTAATTCATGAATTTTAAGGTCATCCTTCATACTGTCTCTGTGTCCTTCAGACCACATTTGAATACTTGAAGGCATTGCTTTTTGCATATGGGTATATCCAGGAAATTTAACGTTTTTATTTTTCTGTCCAAAATTCGTCATAGAATCAATCCACTTATCCATCAAAGACTTTACTATTAATAATTCTTCTTTGTAATAAAGCCTTAAAGCGGTTAGTGCTTGATCATTGCGCGATCGCGCTGTATGAATTTTTTTACCTGCATCGCCAATTTCATTAACGAGATATTCTTC
>CENP01449868.1_pt1 | contig 13486 bp, 11 predicted proteins | sample 361281 | NCBI WGS metagenome assembly CENP01 (sample SAMEA2591122, study PRJEB7988) | marine metagenome | biome: marine biome (ENVO:00000447); feature: deep chlorophyll maximum layer (ENVO:xxxxxxxx); material: saline water (ENVO:00002010), including plankton (ENVO:xxxxxxxx) | depth 70 m
CGGGATTTGAACCCGCGACCCTCACCTTGGCAAGGTGATGCTCTACCCCTGAGCTACTTTCGCGAAGTGGTTTGTAAATTTAAAATAAAATCTAAATATGGCTCAATGTTTTAAATCAAAAAATCAACCCTTTTAATTCATGGTTTTAACCTCACTTATTTCGAGAAAGTCTTTGTTTGATATTATTCAACTGCATTAAGGCCTCAACTGGAGTTAGTGCATCTATATCTAGCGCTTTGATCTCTTCCCTTATAGATTCAAGTAAAGGGTCGTCTAAGTTAAAAAAGCTCAATTGTAAGTCCGAATCAGATTCATTTTTAAGAGAGTCTTTTTTTAGATCGTGTGAATTTTCTAAAGTTTTTAGTTTTGCCTTTGCGGTTCCTAAAACGTGTTGAGGCATCCCTGCCATTTTTGCAACATGGATTCCAAAACTGTGCGCACTCCCACCCGGAACTAGTTTCCTTAAAAATAAAACATCGTCTTTTGTCTCTTTTATAGACACATTAAAATTTTTAATTCTTAAATAAACCTGAGTCATTTCATTTAATTCGTGATAGTGAGTAGCAAATAGAACTCTTGGTCGAAACGGATGCTCATGTAAATATTCAGCAATTGCCCAAGCGATGGATATTCCGTCGTAAGTACTTGTTCCTCTACCTATTTCGTCCAATAAGACTAAACTTCTTTCAGAAATATTATTCAGAATAGAAGCAGTTTCATTCATCTCGACCATAAAAGTCGAAGCTCCTACGGAAATATTATCACTAGCTCCTACACGAGTAAAAATCTTGTCTACAATCCCTAAAGTGGCCTTGGTTGCAGGAACAAAACTTCCCATTTGAGCTAAAAGAGAGATCAAAGCAGTTTGGCGAAGTAATGCTGACTTTCCTGACATATTTGGTCCGGTAATCATAATGATTTGTTGCTCTTTTCTATCTAAGTATAGATCATTAGAAATATAGGGAGTACCCAAGGGTAATTGTTTTTCAATTACAGGATGTCTTGCACCTTTTATATCTAAAAAAGTATCTAGTGTCATTTTTGGTTGACAATAGTTATTCTTTTTTGCCATTTTTGCAAAATTACTGAGCACATCGATCCGAGCTATTCCAGATGCATTTTCTTTTAAAACTTCAAGATTCTTTTGTAAATTTTCAACTAAATCTTTGAAAAGTTCTTGCTCTAAGGCTTGAATAAGTTCTCCTGCTTGAAGAATTTCTGTTTCAAAGTTTTTTAATTCTTCTGTAATATAGCGTTCAGCGTTTACCAAAGTCTGTTTGCGAACCCAATCTTTTGGTACTTTATCCTTGTGAGTATTTCTAACTTCGATATAATAGCCAAAGACATTGTTAAATGCAATTTTAAGAGAGGGTATTTTAGTTAGATCAGTCTCCCTTTTCAACATCGCGTCTAAATGAGCTTGAGATGTGCTTCTTAAATTTCGTAAATGATCTAACTTTTCTGAGAATCCATCGGCAATGACTTTTCCCTTGGAAACTAAAACAGGAGCATCTTTATGTAAGGTTTTTTCAAGTAAAGTCAAAATATTTTGACAAGAAGGAAGACCCTCAAGATGTTTTTTTAAACTTAATGATTTTTCATTATTGATTCTAATCTTGAGTTTTTCTATAACTTTAAGCGAGTCTATTAATTGATTTAATGCTCTGGGAGAAATTTTCTCTGTTGCTATTTTAGCCATTACTCTCTCTATATCAATAATTTGTGAAAGTGCTTCCAGTGTTCCTTCTAAAAGTGATTCCTCATGCAAAAACTCTTTTACGCATTTTAGTCTTCCTTCAATTGGCTTTATATCTTTTAATGGAAAAGCTAACCATCTTCTTAATAGACGTGCTCCCATGGCTGTCTTAGATTGATCAATAACATTGATTAAGGGTACACCTTCAGGATGATTAGGCTGAAAAAGCTCTAGATTTCTTTGAGTAAATCGATCTAACCAAACGTGCTTGTCTTTAATTATTGGAGCAATTCGGGTTATATGCTTAAGTTTGTCATGCTGAGTTTCAGAAAGGTAGTGCATAATTGCCCCAGCAGCACAAATCCCTACATCATAGTTTTTAATCCCAAAACCTTCTAGGGAATGAGTTTGAAAATGAGAGATTAATTTTTGCTTTGCAGTGTCAATTTCAAAAGACCAATCTTCCATATAAAAGCATGGGTATTGTGTACCAAAATGTTCTTTGAAAATTTGTTTTTTAGGTTTAGGAATTAGTACCTCACTAGCAATATAACTTTGAAGTAATTGTTCAATTTCTTCCACATTCCCTTCTGAAACTAGAAAATCTCCTGTGGATATATCCAAAAAAGAAACTCCCCAACGTTTATTATAAAAAACAGCTGCTAAGTAATTATTTTTTTTTTGATCTAAAACATCATCATTAAGTGAAACTCCTGGGGTGATTAATTCTGTAACTCCACGTTTAACGATTGTCTTGGTCATTTTAGGGTCTTCTAACTGATCACAAATCGCAACACGACAACCAGACTTTACAAGTTTAGGTAGATAAGTATTTATAGAGTGATGAGGGAAGCCAGCAAGCTCGGTTTCACTCGTACTTCCAGCTCCACGTTTTGTTAGAATTATCCCAAGAATTTTTGATGCCTGTACTGCGTCATGTCCGAAAGTTTCATAAAAATCTCCAACACGAAATAGCAACAAAGCATCAGGATATCTCGCCTTAATGCGATTATATTGCTTCATAAGTGGCGTCTCTTTTACTTCTTTTGACACAAAAATTGATTTTTACGAATGTATTTAAAATTTGAAAGTTTCCCCAAAAACAATGATGCAAATCCCTTCATAAATTTTAGAGTATGTATTTTTGTTTTTTCTGATAATTTATGAGGAAACTTAAAAACGAAGAACTAAAGCGTAAATCAATAGATGATTTTAAAGCTTCTAAAAAAATACCTCTAACAATAGTATTGGATAATATTAGAAGTTTAAATAATATTGGATCTGTTTTTCGTACAGCAGATGCTTTTTTAATTGAAAAGATTTATCTGTGTGGAATAACAGCATGCCCTCCAAATAAAGATATTCACAAAACTGCCTTGGGTGCAACAGAAAATGTTCATTGGGAATATGTAGACTCAACAATAGATGTTGTCAAAAAACTTATATCTGAGGGTAAATTGGTATGCGCAATAGAACAAACAGAAGGCTCGATTTCTTTAGATACTTTTTACCCTGAATTGGATAAATCTTATGCTTTTATTTTAGGAAATGAAGTTCGTGGTGTAAATCAAGAGGTAATCAATATTTGTAATAAATCAATTGAAATCCCACAGTTTGGAACGAAACATTCTTTAAATATAAGTGTTGCAACAGGTCTAATTATATGGGATTTCTTTACAAAAACGCAGACCTAAAAATTGATCTGAGTATACTATTAAAGGAATTTTTATCGTTTTCAAAATCTGCTTCATTTACATCAATTATTAAAACTGGAAAAGGTAAGTTTTGCTTATATAATTTCTTATATCCTTTTTCAATTCCCTCGAGATAGTCATGGTCAATATCTTTTTCATATTCACGACCTCTTATTTTTATATTATTTATTAACCTAGGAATACTAGATTTTAGGAAAATAAGAAGATTAGGGGTTTTTTTCGATTTAATCTCCATATCAAATTTTTTTTTGAAAATTCTACATTCTTTAGGATTTAGGTTTTCTGAAGCAAAAACTAAACATTTATATAAAGAAAAATCAGAAACTACAATATCGTGTTGTTTTTTCCAATAGTTAGTATCATTTAAAAATCGATCTTCTAAGAAAAAGTTTTCCACAACTAGAGCATTGGTTTTGCGGTCTTTATAAAAGTCTTCTAAAAAGGGGTTTTTTTTAAAAGATTCTGATAATAATTCTGCATTGTAATGTTTTGATATACTTTTAGCTAAAGTTGTTTTTCCAGCACCAATATTACCCTCTATTGCTATAAATGGAAAATATTTAAAAATTGGCGGGAGTTCCAAATCAAAAGACAAAGGAATTGATTTTGATTTATCCGAAGTTTTTTTAAGTAACTGCTCAATTGTTTGATGTAAAATAGGATGTTTAAATTTAGGAGAGATTTCAAAAAGAGGAGTCAAAACAAAATTACGTTTGTGTAATTTCGGATGGGGCACCTTTAATTCTGATGAAAATATTTTTTTATCTCCATAAAAAAGCAAGTCTAAATCAATAATCCGTGAACTATATCCTTTTTCTGAAGACCGAGATCTTCCCATTTTTATTTCTATTTGTAAAAGAGCCTCTAAAAGGGCTTCGGGCTTCAGTTTCGTTTGAAGTCTAATACAGGCATTGTAAAAAGGATCACTTTCAAAACCCCATGCTGGAGTCTCATAAACTTTAGATATAGACTTTATTAAAATTGGATACGACTCAATTAAGGCTAATGCTTTGTATATGGAGTTTAATCGATCTCCAAGATTGCTCCCCAAAGAAATGAAAATTTGATCTTTCAAAACTAAATTTAAAAATATTAACAAAGCTACAAAACCCTATATTTGTGGCATCAATACATTTTAAATGAATTTTTTAAAAAATTTTTTTGCCTCACTTTTAGGTTCCCTAACCGCTTTTGGTCTTTTATTTATTATTATACTTTTGATTGTATCTGCAACTGCGAGTATTATTAATGTTCAAACGAGTGTCAGCTCTCTTAGTAGTAATAGTATTCTGGATCTTGATTTAAATATTCCTGTTGTCGAACGCCCACCAGTTTTTGATGAAATTCAAAATCTATTAGGGATTGAAGAGGAAGTGATCGGTTTGACAGATATTATTTCTGCAATTCGAATTGCAGGGGAAAGTCCTGAAATTAAAGGAATACGACTTCGCTCAGATTTTATTTCAGCTGGATGGGCTCAAACTAATAGCATAAGAAAGGCCTTAAATAATTTTAAAACTAAAGATAAATTCATATATGCATATGGTGATGTTTTTACTCAGAAAGGTTATTATCTGGCATCAGTAGCAGACTCTATATTCTTAAATCCCGCAGGATCGATGGAGTTTAAGGGTCTTGCTTCCGAAGTTTTATATTATAAGGATTTTCAAGATAATTATGGATTTAAAATGGAAGTAGTTCGCCATGGAAAATACAAGAGTGCAGTGGAACCTTTCTTGGAGAATGAAATGAGCACTGAAAATAAGTTTCAAATAAGTAGTTTACTCAATGATATATGGTCTACTCTTAGAGATGAAATATCAATATCAAGAGATTTAGATTCTAGCAAGTTAGATGAACTTGCAGCAAATAATGAAATTGCTATTCCACAAGATGCAGTTTTATCAAAGCTGATAGACGGTTTGGTTTATGAAGATGTTTTTGATAAAAAAATTAAAATACGTTTAGGTCTTGATAATAAAGAAAAACTTAAAACAGTTAGTGTAAAAAGAGTTAATCGATCTAAAGTTGATTATGATGCTTCAATTAGAGATAGAATTGCAGTTGTTTTTGCTAAAGGTCCTATCTTATATGGAGAGGGTTCTGAATCGATAATAGCTCAAGGTGTTTTTGTTAAAACGTTGGAAGAATTAGCAAAAGATGATTGGATTAAAGCTGTCGTCATTAGGGTAGATTCTCCAGGAGGAAGTGCTTTAACTTCAGAATTAATTTGGAGAACAATTGAAAATTTGAAAGAATCAAAACCAGTAATTGTATCAATGGGAAATGTTGCTGCATCTGGTGGTTATTACATTGCTGCTGGCGCTAATTATATTTTCGCAGATCCTTTAAGCATTACTGGATCAATAGGAGTATTTGCTACTTTACCCAATGCAAAAAGTTTTCTAAATGACATCGGAATTCAGGCCCAATCAGTGGAAACTCATCCAAACGCTCTTGGTTACAGTCCCTACCAAGCACTAAGTAAACCCTATGAAAAACAAATTATTAGGGGTATCGAAAATATTTATGATATGTTTAAAGAAAGGGTTGCCATGGGTAGAAACTTAAGTCCTAAGGCAGTCGAAAATCTTGCACAAGGAAGGGTTTGGAGTGGAAAACAAGCACTAGAATTAGGTCTTATAGATAATTTAGGAGGACTACAAGATGCCATTAATTTAGCTGCAAAAAATCTTGAGCTAAAAGAATATAATATTATTGAATATCCAAAGTTTGAAGAAAGTTTAGAGAATATGGTAAAAGGAATCACACCTTCACTTCAGATAAACAATTCTTTAAAAAATCTGGTGCCAAATCAAATATTATTACAATTGAAAAATAATACATCATCAAGTCCTCTCCCCTCTATGCAGGCCCTACTTCCCTATGAACTTGAAATTCGTTAAATGACAATTCAAAAAAGGGAACTAGCTAAAAATATATACTTGCTTCTAGCGAGCTTATTTATAACTTCTTTGGTGGTATCAAATCTGATTTTTCAAAAATTTTTTTATTGGTATCCATTTGGTTTAAAAGTTATGGGGAATCCACTTTTTGAATTATCAGTAGGCATTCTTCCTTATCCCATTACCTTTTTAATTACAGATTTGATCTCTGAAATCTATGGGAAAAAAATGGCTAATAAAGTTGTAATTATAGGAATTTTTGCCTCTTTCTTTTCAATGGCAATTCTGCTTATAGCAAATGTGGTTCCTGCAATTGAAAATTCTCCAATCGATGATAATACATTTAACCAAGTATTTGCTCTTTCTCCTATTGCAGTTTTAGCATCCATGATTGCCTATCTGTTAGCCCAATTTTTAGATATTCGAATTTATCATTTTTGGAAAAGACTTACTAAGGGTAAAATGCTATGGCTCAGAAATAATTTTTCGACCTTTAGCTCTCAATTAATTGATACTGTATTAGTTGTCGGATTATTAAGCATTTTTGGAGTACTAGAGTGGAAACTATTTTGGGGACTTGTTATTTCTAGTTTTCTTTTTAAGATAATTGTGGCAGCCCTAGACACACCACTTCTTTATCTCTTTGTAGGTGTTTTTAGAAAGACCTTTAAATTAAATCCTACAGATGAAATTGATATTTAAGCCATGAGAGAGAAAAAAACTGGAACTCGTTTAAATAAATACTTGAGTGAAATAGGGTATTGTTCTAGGAGAAATGCAGATAAATTGATTGAAGAAGGCCGAATCAAAGTCAATGGGAAAGCAGTTGTAATGGGTCAAAAAGTAATACCCCAAGATAAAATAGAAGTAGATGGTGTAATCGTTGAAGACCTATTAGAAGATAGTATTTATATTGCTTTCAATAAACCAAAAGGAATTGTATGCACTACAGATACAAGAGTAGAAAAGGATAATATTATTGATTACATTAATTATCCTAGTCGTATTTTTCCAATTGGTCGTTTAGACAAAATGAGTGAAGGTTTAATTCTATTGACTAATGATGGTGATATCGTTAATAAAATTCTTCGCTCACGGAATAGTCACGAAAAAGAATACCTGGTAACCGTTAATAAACCAGTAACAAATGAGTTTATTGATAAAATGGAAAATGGAGTTCCTATCTTGGAACAGGTTACTAAAAAATGTTTAGTAAAACAAATTCATAAAAAACAGTTTCGTATTATCTTAACTCAGGGTTTAAACCGTCAAATTCGAAGAATGTGTGAGTACTTAAACTATAGAGTTATTAAATTGAAACGCATTCGTATCATGAATATTGAACTTAATACTAAAGTTGGGTGTTACAGAGATTTGACAAAAAATGAAATGATTAAATTGCGAACTATGCTATCTAATGCTCAAAAAAAAATTTAAAAACTAAGTTGCAGTTTAATTCTTTGACCCTCATTAGAACGGATGTTAAAAACTGTTTGGTCTTCAAATAAAAGATATTGTCCTCGAATACCTGTTAATTTTCCTTTATAAAAAGATGTTTTTGACAAATTTAGGCTCTTCACTTTAGTTGGGTAAAAATCCACTGGAAACTCAATCTTTTCTATGTTTTGTTTTATTGGTTTCACATAAAGTTTAAGTTCGTTAGGTAAATGGTCAATTGCCTTATTAAAGGCTTCATTCCATTTAACAGGTTTTGATTCATTTTGTAACATCTTTCTCCAATTGGTTTTATCATAAAAAAATTCTTTTAAAGCTACTTCTCCAATGCCAGCTAAATAACGATTTGGGAGCTCGACGATAATCATAGCTTCATGTGCTCCTTGGTCAATCCATCGGGTAGGTAACTGACTTTTTCTTGTAACACCTACTTTTAGATGACTACTCAGGGCTAGATAAATTACGTGAGGCTGAAGTTGGATTTTCTTTTCATATTCCAAATCACGATCTACTATATTCAAGTGGGCCTTACTCAATTCTGGTCTCATGATCCAATCTCCCACAGTTGGACTTTCAAAAAAACAAGATTTACAAAAGCCTTGTCTAAAAATTGGTAGTTCTTTTGAACAATTTAAACATTGAGAACCTTCATGGCTAATACTTAAATTTTTACCTATACATTGATTTAAATGAACAAAACCTTCATTCATATGCAGAAAATAGTTGATAGGACTGTTAGTTTCTGATATCATTTTTTTTAAGATTCCTTCAAACATAAACTAGAAAAGAATTAATTACATTTACCTAAAGTAAGATAATAATTATTTTATGCCCATAACCTTATTTAATTCGATTGCTTCATGGATTCTTAAAAAGAGAATACACCAAATGGAATTATTTATGAAGTATCCCAACGAAGTACAAAATGAATTACTACATAACTTGATTAAAACAGCATCAAAAACAGAAATAGGAATGCTTTATAACTTTAAAACAATAAATAGTTATAATGTTTTCAAAAGTAGAGTTCCAATAAGTAATTATGAAGAAATTGAAACAAATATTGAGCGTTGTCGTAAAGGTGAACAAAACATTTTTTGGCCTAGTAATATAAAATGGTTTGCTAAATCTAGTGGGACAACAAATTCTAGAAGCAAATTTATACCTCTTAGCACTGAAGCTTTAGAAGATTGTCATTATAAAGCTGGTAAAGACATGTTATCCCTATATTTCAATAATAATGAAGACTCCCAACTTCTTACTGGAAAATCCTTAAGACTGGGAGGAAGTAATGAATTATATAATAAAAATAATAGTTATTTTGGTGATCTATCCTCCATTATAATTCAAAACCTTCCCTTTTGGGCAGAGCTAAGTAGTACACCGAGTAATAAGACCTCTCTTATGCCAGAATGGGAAACCAAAATGAAAGCTATAGTTGCAGAGTCAGTAACTGAAAAAGTAACAAGCCTTGCTGGAGTTCCTTCATGGATGTTGGTTCTATTACAAAATGTTTTAAAAGAAACTGAAAAGAAAACAATCTCTGACGTATGGCCCGAAGCTGAAGTTTACTTTCATGGTGGAGTGAGTTTTAAACCTTATCGTGAATTGTACGAAGATTTATTCACAAAAAAAGACTTTCGTTTTTACGAAATTTATAATGCTTCAGAAGGGTTTTTTGGAATCCAGGATCGTAATCATTCTGATGAATTACTATTGATGTTAGATTATGGTATTTTTTATGAATTCATTCCTATTAAAGGGGGCCAAGAAGAGGAATCTGAAATTATCCCCCTTTCTGATGTAGTTTTAAATATCAACTACGCAATGGTAATAACCACTAATAGTGGTTTATGGCGTTATAAAATTGGAGATACAATTCAATTTACTAGTTTATCCCCATATCGTATTCAAGTTACTGGTCGAACCAAACATTTCATCAATGTATTTGGTGAGGAACTCATCATAGATAATGCTGAAAAAGCTCTTGCAAAGGTGAGCGCCAAAACTCAAAGTGTAGTTTCGAATTATACCGCAGGTCCGGTTTTCATGAAAAAAAATACTCAAGGTGCACATGAATGGATTATTGAATTTGATAAAGAACCAAAAGATTTAAAAGTTTTTAGTTCTCTTCTGGATAAAGCATTACAAGAAGAAAATTCTGATTATGAAGCTAAGAGGTATAAAAATATGACACTCCATTCATTAAGAATTCACAAGGCAAAGAAAGGACTGTTTTATAGTTGGCTATCAAAAAAAGGTAAACTAGGAGGGCAACATAAAGTTCCTCGGCTATCAAATTCTAGAGAAATTCTTGAAGAACTTTTAGAAGTAAATTGATTATGAAACAACTTTTAACTTAGGTAATTCAATTTTAGAAAGTTTTTGATCTGCATATTGTTTTGTAACCCTTAGCTTTTTAACTCCCGAATTTGGTAATTCAAACATCGCATCATTAAGAATCGCCTCACAAAGTGATCTTAAACCTCTTGCACCTAGCTTAAATTCTAAAGCTTTTTCTACAATATAATCTAAAGCTCCTGAGGTAAATTGAAGTTCGATGTCATCCATGGCAAACAATCGAACATATTGTTTTATTAGGGCATTTTTTGGTGTTGTTAAAATAATTCGTAGAGTTGGTTTATCAAGTGAACTCATGTGAGTTATAACTGGTAACCGACCAATAATTTCTGGTATTAAGCCAAAAGATCGCACATCCCTTGGAGTTATGTATTGCAGTATATTATCATTATCAAGATCATGTTTTTGAAGACTAGTTTTGTATCCAATTGCCTGTAAATTTAAACGTTTATTTATGTGCGCGTCAATTCCATCAAATGCACCGCCAGCTATAAATAAAATATTGGATGTATTTAATTCAATAAATTTTTGATCAGGGTGCTTCCGTCCACCTTTTGGAGGAACATTGACAACCGTTCCTTCCAATAATTTTAATAAAGCCTGTTGAACTCCTTCTCCAGATACATCCCTAGTAATTGAGGGGTTATCACTTTTTCGAGCAATTTTATCAATTTCATCAATAAATACTATACCTTTTTCAGCTTTTTCTACATCGTAATCAGCTGCTTGAAGTAAACGAGAGAGAATACTTTCAACATCTTCACCAACATATCCAGCTTCGGTCAATACTGTAGCATCTACAATGGCGAGAGGCACTTTTAAAAAACGAGAAATGGTTTGTGCTATAAGAGTTTTACCCGTACCGGTGGGGCCTACTAATAGAATATTACTTTTTTGAATCTCAACATCGTCAGCATTAGTTTTTTCTTGAAGTAAACGCTTATAATGGTTGTAAACAGCTACTGATAAAACACGTTTTGAGGCTTCTTGACCAATAATATATTCATCTAAAAAAGATTTAATATCCTTCGGAGGTTTTAATTCTATTGGGAATGTATTTATATCTTCTTCCGATGATTCTTCTAGAACAATACCATGAGCCTGAACTATACAACGATCACAAATATGGGCATCCAAACCTGCAATTAGCAATTGAGTTTCCGGTTTTGGTTTTCCACAAAAAGAACAATTTAAGTCAGGTTTACTCATCTTTAAAAGATTTTATTTAGGAGCACTCTCTAGCACCTCATCTACCATCCCATAGTCTTTTGCTTCCTGAGCTTTCATCCAATAATCACGATCACTGTTTTCGGTAACTTTTTTCATAGTTTGTCCAGAATGCTTGGAAATAATTTGATACAACTCATCTTTGAGTTTAAGAATTTCTCTGGCTGTAATTTCAATATCCGAAGCCTGCCCTTGTGCTCCACCTAAAGGTTGATGAATCATTACTCGAGCATGAGGAAGGGCGGAGCGCTTTCCTTCATGTCCAGCACAAAGCAATACGGCTCCCATTGACGCAGCAATTCCAGTACAAATAGTTGCCACATTAGGTGTTATAAACTGCATGGTGTCATAAATTCCTAGACCAGCATATACACCTCCTCCAGGAGAGTTTATATACATTTGGATGTCACGCTTGGAGTCTGTACTCTGCAAAAAAAGCAGTTGAGCCTGAATAACATTTGCTACCTGATCATTTATTGCAGTTCCTAAAAACATAATCCTATCCATCATTAAACGAGAAAAAACATCCATTTGTGCAACGTTTAATTGTCGTTCTTCAATAATGTAAGGCGTCATACTACTTACAATCTTATCATAGTACATTGAGCTAATGCCGTGGTGTTTGGTTGCGTATTTTTTAAATTCTTTTCCGTAGTTCATGAAACTATATTTTATTCAAAATTAATGAATTTATTATGCTTTCCCGTAAGCTTGTTTAATAAAGGCATCAAAAGCAATCTTTTTAGTTTTTAAAGGAGCTTTGTCCTTAAAAAAATTAAGTATTTTTTCAGCCATTAATTGTTCAGAAATTCGTCGGGTCTCCTCTTGATTTGACATAATTTTTGAAATAATCCCGTCCAATTTTTCTTTTTCAGGTATTTGCCCATATTGCATCATTTGTTTTTGGACCATAACTCCTGCATATTCTTTGAGCTCCTTGAAAGAAATATTAAGTTTGTTTTCAGCTATGATTTTCCCTTCTATTAACTGATATCGAATCGCTTTTTCGGATTTTTTAAATTCCTTAATTGCGTCTTCTTTTGTCATTGGTTCCTTACCAGAGGTTTGAATCCATTTTTTCAAAAATTCCGTAGGGAGTTTAAATTTAGTTTTTTCAACAATAGTTTCAGAAATATCATTCATAAGTTTTTGATTTGACTGCGGCTCAAACTGAGCTTTTAAACTTAGAGTAATTTTTTCCTCTAGCTCTTTAACTGAAGTAACACTTCCAGCTTTATATAATTTATCAAAAAGTTCTTGATTTAAATCTGCAAGAATACGCTGATTAATTTCCTTAAGTTCGATGGTAATTTCTGTTTTAAGAATTTCTTCAAGCTTTTTATCATCAATTGATAAAAGTCTTTTAGCTGTATTATCGTCTTTAAAAAGTCCTTTCACAGGAAAAGTTAGTATCCCTCCTTTCTCGGATTTTTTAAATTCTTCAAGAGCTTTTCTAGATTTAATATCGTCAAGAACGAAGTTAACCATTGTTTCTAGCTCTAATTCCTGGTTTTTAAATTGAGCTGTTATTTCATATCCTTTCTCAACCTTATTTTGAGAAACCAATTTTCCATACTGCCTTTGAATATGACTCAATTGCTCTTGAATCATTTTCTTTTCAGGTTCTATTTCATATTTAACAACACTCTTAAGAGCGTTAAGTTTTACATCAAACTTGGGAGCTAAACCAAGTTCAAACTCAAAATTTAATTTAGAAGCTCTCCAATCAAGTGGATCCTTAGAGGCCTTTGGAATAGGATTCCCCAGTAATTCTAGTTTTTCATCCTTAATATATTTGTCTAAATGATCTTTAAGTAATTTATTAACCTCATCAGCAATTACTGCTTGTTCATACTGCTTTTTGATCATGCCCATCGGAACATGTCCCTTTCTAAAGCCAGGAACATTTACTTTTTTTCTATAATCACTTAATACCGTAATTACTTTATCTTCGTAGTCTTTACGGTCGATTGTCATATTTATGACTGCATTTAGTGAATCTATTTCAGTTCTACTTATATTCATATAATAGAGAAATTTAGTGCGCAAAAATACATTTTTTTATTTCTATGACAAAGTTTCAAAATTTGACAATTAAATTATTTTATATGTATTTTTTGAAAAAA
>CENP01224778.1_pt1 | contig 13466 bp, 17 predicted proteins | sample 361281 | NCBI WGS metagenome assembly CENP01 (sample SAMEA2591122, study PRJEB7988) | marine metagenome | biome: marine biome (ENVO:00000447); feature: deep chlorophyll maximum layer (ENVO:xxxxxxxx); material: saline water (ENVO:00002010), including plankton (ENVO:xxxxxxxx) | depth 70 m
GAGTTAATTTAACAAAACTTCAAAGTTATCCAGAAAAAAATTCTTTCTCTTCTTATTTTTTTCTGTGTGATTTGGATGGACACATAGAAGAGCCAAAAGTTCAAAAATCTCTGGAAGAATTAGGACTACATTGTGAAGATTTTCACGTCTTAGGTGTTTTTGAGGCGGATAGTTTTCGTGAAAAATAATTTTAATCTTTTCTTGATGAATAGAAATTTTTACTGCTATAATAGTTAAGGAGGCTAGAGGTGAATGCTGCTTGAACCCTAGGAGAATCGAAAGATAGCACTAGTAGAGACAGTAATTCAGGTTCTAGTCTCCTTTAAAAATGAATAAAAATACAAAAGTTTTAGCTTTAAAATACAGACCTCAAACATTTAATGATTTAATTGGTCAAGATGTTGCAGCTGAAACAATATATAATTCTATTCAAACAAATAAAATTCCAAATGCATATTTATTTACAGGAATAAGAGGGATAGGTAAAACTACTACAGCCAGAATAGTTGCTAAATCTTTAAACTGTAGTAATGGAATTGAGAATCTTTGCAAAAAAGATTTATGTGAAAATTGTCTAGCTATTACAAATTCAAATCATATTGATGTTTTAGAGATGGATGCGGCTAGCAAAACAGGTGTTGATGATGTTAGGGATTTGATAGAATTTTCAAGATATGGACCAACATCTGCTAAATATAAAATATTTATTATTGATGAAGTTCATATGCTTAGTAAACAAGCATTTAATGCTTTATTAAAAACTTTAGAAGAACCACCGGAGTATCTGAAGTTTATTTTTGCAACAACCGAAATAAAAAAAATCCCTATTACAGTAGTCTCAAGGTGTCAAAGATTTGATTTGTCTAGAGTTAAATCAAAAGAATTATTTGATTTTATAAAAGTAATAAAGGATAAAGAAAATGGAAATGTCTCAGATGACGCTCTAAGATTAATTGTAAAAATTTCCGAAGGTTCAGTTAGAGATGCATTATCTTTATTAGATAGGGCACTACTGACATTAGACAAAAACAAAGAATTAGATTTACCAACAGCCCAAAAAATTTTTGGTTATTTTGATAAGTCTCAATTGATAAATCTTTTTCAATTAATATTTGAAGCAAAAGAAATTCAAGTTTTAAATTCTTATAGAGAAATTTATAATCAGGGAGTAGAACCCAAGGTTTTTATTAACGATTTTTTGGAGCTTTTATATTATTTCAAAAATATAGAATCATTAAATATTGGAAGTACAAATTTTTCATTAAATGATAGTGAATTTAATAGAATTAAAGAGATGTCAAAAAAAATTGACAAAGAATCTCTGATATTATTTTGGCAATTTACAATCAAGACTTTAGAGGAGCTTGAAGTAGTAAGTAATCAACATTTATCTATAGAAATGTTTTTAATAAGATTAATTCATTTAAAAGGCATTAAAACTAATTCTGAAACTATTTTAAAAAGAGATGATATACAAAACAATAATGAAGAAGTTACCTTATCAACAAAAAAAAATGAAAAAGATCTATTTGGTATAAAAGATAATAAACAAACAATAGGACAAATTAAAAATGTAGCACAAGAAAAGGATCCCAAACCTAAAGAAATTAAAGAAACAGATTTTCAACCTAACTTGATAAATTCTTTTGATGATTTAATAATTATGTGTTCTTTAAAAAAAGAAATGAAATTAAAATATGAGTTAGAAAAAAATGTAAATCTTGTAAGTTTTGAAAAACAAAGAATTGAAATTTCCTTTAATGAAGACTTAGACAAAGAATTTATAAAAAATTTATCCACAAAGCTTTACGACTGGACTAAGGAAAGATGGATTATCACACTAAGTAAAGCAAAAGGAGAACCATCTAAAATAGAAAAGGAAAAAATTTTAAAAAATCAGTTAATTGATGATGTTAGAAATTCTTCATTTTATAAAGAAATATTAAAAAAGATACCTGATGCAGAACTTGTGGATATAAAAAAATTAAGTAAAGATATAAAAAATGACTGACTTTAACAAGATTTTAGAAAAGGCTAAAGAACTAGAGTCTAAAATGAAGGAAAGTCAAAAAAAAATCAAAAATATTCAAGCAGAAGGAACCTCAGGGTCTAACTTGGTGAAAGTGACTCTAAACGGAGAAAATGAAATGATCAAAATAAATTTATCAGATGAGGTAATGAAAGAAGATAAGATTATTATTGAAGATCTAATCAAAGCTGCCCATCAGGATGCAAAAACAAAAATCAAATCTAAAACATCAGAAGAAATTTCAAAATCTACAAGTGAATTTGGTATACCGGGATTAAAATTTCCTCTTTAGTCAGGAATTATTACTGCAGGACCTGTTAAAACTCTAGCCTCTAAATCCTCATGAGCTTTTTTAACCTCAGAAAGAGAATATTTTCTCGAAATTTGAATCTTTATTTTTCCAGACAATATCGCTTCAAAAACTTTTGCTGCTGAGTCTTCAAGTTCTTTTCTCGTTACAGTGTAATGAGCAATAGATGGTCTAGTGAAAAAAAGTCCTTTTGCGTTAATATGTTTCTTAATATCTAGTGTATGAACGTAACCAGAGGCATTACCAAATGCTACCATCATTCCTCTAATTTTTAAACACTCAATTGAACCCTCAAAAGTTTTTGTACCTACGCCATCATAGACAACATCAATTCCATTTTTGCCAACTATTTTTTCAACCTCTTCAACAAAATTATTATCTGTATAATTTATAACATGATGGCAACCATTCTTTTTAGCAATAGCCTCTTTTTCTTTTGAGCCAACGGTACCTATTACAGTACACCCAATTGCATTAGCCCACTGACATAAAATTTGTCCAACTCCACCAGCTGCCGCATGAAACAAAACTTTATCTCCTTTTTTTGCAGCATAACTTCTGTGAAGTAGATACTCAGCTGTAATTCCTTTTAATACAATACAAGAAGCTATTTCATTTGAAATGCCCTCTGGAACAATAACTAATTTTTCCTGAGGCATTATTTGTTTTTCAGAGTAACCACCAATAGGCATAGAAGCATGACTTACTCTATCTCCAACTTTGAAAAGATCTACTTCAGATCCAATTTCTTCAATTACTCCGCATGCCTCTAAACCAATACCACTTGGTAGAGGGATAGGGTACAAGCCTGTTCGATGATAAACATCAATATAGTTTATAGCAATTGATAGATTTTTTATTAAAACTTCTTTAGGGCCAGGTTTTCCAATCTCAATATCTTTAAGCTCTAAAACCTCTGGGCCACCAAATTTTTGAATTTGAATTGCTTTCATTATTTAACAAATGTACCATTATGATAATCTTGAACTGCTTGCAAGACCTCTGCTTTAGTATTCATTACAAATGGGCCACCTCTAGCAATAGGTTCTCCAATTGGTTTACCAGATATTAATAAAAATTTAGCTTTAGATAAGCTAGAAACTTTTAGTTTTTCTCCTCTAGTTAAAATGATTAAAGTTGAATCTTTAACCTCATCATGATTTTTGTCTCCAACTTTAATTTCACCTTCAATTAAGTAAATTAAAGAATTATGTGTTGAAGGAAGATTAAAATTGAACTCTTTATCTTTTTCAATATCTATATCCAGGTAAACTGGCTCAACGTTATGGCCTTTAACAGGCCCCTCAGCATCTCTATATTTCCCAGCTATAACATTTATTTTTTTTTCATTATCTTTATAAATCTGCATTTTTTTTGCATCAATGTATATATATTCAGGTTTATTCATTTTATATTTTGCTGGCATATTTAACCATAATTGAAATCCATGAAGTTTCCCGTCTGTCATTGCAGGCATTTCGGAGTGTATTACCCCACTTCCAGTTTTCATCCATTGGACATCTCCAGGTGACATAACACCTTTAGCCCCAGTACTATCTTCATGTTCAAACTCACCATTTAACATATAAGTTACTGTTTCAATTCCTCTATGAGGGTGAGCAGGGAAACCTCCAATATAATCATCTTTATTTTCAGATCCAAATTCATCTAACATTAAAAAAGGATCATGATAGTCAATAAGATGAGTGCCTATACTTCTTTTAAGCTTAACACCAGCACCATCTGACGCTGCTAAAGGCTTTATTATTTTTTCTACTTCGATTTTATTCATATTATGTTCGGTTTCCTTTAATTAAAAAATATATTCCACCAATAAAAAGGAATATTTGCTCGCTAGTAAATAGTTTTGTTGTGATAAACCAGTCTTGGTGAGCAATAGCAAATATATTGATCATCATAATAATAATCATAAATGCAGCCATTCTTGTCATTAAGTTTCCAAAAGGCTTTTTAATAAAGCCACCGATGATTAATATTAATCCTGCTGCTAATTCTGATAAAGCAACAAAAGATGCAAGTGCAGGTGACAAGTCAAAATATTCAATTAATCCCTGAGGTGGTAAAGGAAATTTGTCCAGACCATGAATTATAAAAGCTATTCCAATTCCAAACCTAAAAAATAAAGAAGCTAATGCATCTATATTTGAGAAAAAATCATTAATCTTATTAATTAAATTCTGCATTTTATCCTTTTTTATTTGTTGTGTGATCCATCACAAAATGGCTGATTGCTAGTTTGTTTGCAAGTACAAAAAAACACTTTTTTTGTCTCATCTGCTTTGTATGTTAATGGAGAAAATTCTGTACCTTTATGTGACCCATCGCAAAAAGGTTGTTTTGAACTTATTCCACATGAGCACCAATAATAAGATTTATCTTTTTCAACTTCTATAGCGATTGCACTGTCACCAGCTCTTTTTCCTTTAGTCATTTTTACCCTCTCAATTTATTAAATAATATCAAGTAACTGTTTTAAGTTTTTTACTTCTTCTTTAGGCTTGTAATCAAGATTATCAAAAATATTATTATTTCTATTTACCCAAATAGAATTATAACCATAATTTCCACCTCCAGATACATCCCAAGTATTTGCACTTAAAAACGCAATTTCTTCTTTTTGTATTTTATATTTTTTAATTGGCATATCGTAAACTTTTGAGTCTGGTTTGTAAATTCCAACTTCTTCAATTGAAAAAATATTGTCAAAAATATTATTCAATTTGTTACTCTTAACTAATTCATTAAGAAGAAAAGGTGTACCGTTTGAAAGAATACCTAGTTTATAATTTTTTTCTTTTAAAGTTTTTAAAACCTCTGGCACTTCTTTAAAAGGTGAAAGCACTTTATAAAGGTTCAATAATTCATTTTTCATTGAAGGATCAATGTCAAATGTCTTCATAGATTTATCTAAACTGTCTTCAGTAACTTGCCAAAAGTCTTTATGTCTATTCATTAAGCTTCTAAGCCAAGTGTATTCTAGTTGAGTAGTTCGCCAGTAATTAGCAAAACCCTCCCACTTATCACCAATTTTATCTTTACATTTTTCTGCTGCAGAATTGACATCAAATAAAGTACCATATGCATCAAAAATTATTGCTTTAATATTTTTCATAATTTAACTTAACAGATATGAGCAATATTAGATTATTTTTTCCTAAAAGTTTATCTATTAATTTAAAGGGTAAGCTTGATAAATCACAATCTCATTACATAGGTAAGGTAATGAGAGTTAAATTAAATGAAGTTTTTTCTTTATTTAATAGCACAGGTGAATGGGAAGCAAAAATAATAAGTATATCAAAAACTTCAGTCGAGTTTAATATCACAAAGCAATTGAGACAAAAAGAAAATATTAAAAAAGAGCTATGGTTAGCTTTTTCTCCAATTAAATCTAATTATTTTAACTTTATGATTCAAAAAGCTACAGAGTTAGGAATAACAAAATTTTTACCAATTATTTTTGATAGGACAATTGTAAGAAAAATTAATAAAGAAAGAATACAAAAAGTAATTATAGAGGCAGCAGAACAATCTAATCAAATAAATGTTCCAATAATTGGAGACCCCCAAAATTTAAAGAGTCTTTTGAGTAACGAAATAAACTTTATATTTGCTGATCTTAACACTAAAAATAAAAAACTAGATTTAAAAAAATTAAATCATAATCCAATTTGTGTTATTATTGGTCCAGAGGGTGATTTTTCTGAGGCAGAAAGAGATCAAATACTTTCTTGCAAAACAGTTCAGTCAATTAAAATAAATGAGAATATTTTAAGGGCTGAAACCGCGGCAATCTCTTCAATATCTATTATTAATTATTATTTAGGTCTATAGGTATTTTTTAAATATTTTAAAAATATTATCAAAATTTTCATGGTGACTTATACGATCAATATATTTTCCATTATCGAGAAGAAGTATTGAAGAGCTATGATTAATTAAGTAGCTACCATCTTCATTGAAAATCTTTTCACTTAAAACTCCCCAAGATTTTGAAAGTAAAAATATTTTTTCTGGATCACCAGTTATTCCATAAATCTTATTTTTAAATGAATCTAAATAATCTTTGATTACTTCAGGACTATCTCTTGAAGGGTCAATACTAACAAAAAAAACTTTTAATTTTTTTTTTTCATCCTCATTCAATTTTTCTAAAACTTGATCTACATTTGTTAATGTCATCGGACATACATCCGGGCAATTTGTAAAACCAAAAAAAACAGCTGTTAACGGTCCCTGAAAAGATTTTTCAGTTATTGGATCATTATTGACATCTTTTAAAGTAAATGTTGATCCAACATAAGATGCGACAATATCTTCTTTTTTTTCTTGTATTGAAAGTATAACTGGCAATAAAATAAATAAGAAAATAATTAGACAGCCTACTAATACAGTAATTGAAGTCTTTAATTTCATAATTTAATCACTATATATAACAAATAAAAATTATGTCTAAATTTTTTAAAAACATTTTTGGCGCACTATCTGAAAAGCCTTGGGAAAAAGAGCAAATGATAAATGATAATTATCATCAAGGAAAAGCATTTAATCTTTCAAATCAAACTTCAGCGGTTATTGTAATCTTTGGTGTAAGTACAGTATTGTTTTCCTTAATAGTCACTGGTTATCTTTATAGTATACCCGCCGAACAAGATACTCAATACTTATTGAAACCAAATTTGTTATGGATAAATACTTTAATTCTACTCTCAGTGACATTTTTTTTTCATAAAGTCACAAAAGATTTAAAAAAAGAAGTTTGTGAAAGAGTTAAAATAAATTTACTTATAATTGGTTTTTTAAGCTATGCTTTTTTATTTGGACAAATATTTTTTTGGTTACAGTTAATGGAAAGTGGAAATTATGTATCTACAAATAATTATTTTTCATCTTTTTATATTTTTACAACCCTTCATGGATTACATCTTTTAGGAGGTTTATTTTTTTGGGGAAAGGTTTATTCTAAAATTAATAAACTTGAACAAAAAGAAATTATAAATGAAAAAAGAAGTATTGAAGCGTTATCTTTATATTGGACTTTTTTACTTATAGTTTGGTTCATATTTTTTTTAATTATGTATGTTTTTAATGATGCAGTAATAGAATTTTGTAGGTCTTTACTAGGTTAAGTTTTTACATAAACATCATAAGAATAGCTCCAACTATAATTATTAAAATTAATAAAATATTTACAGATCTTAAGTATTTTTTAATTTCAGGATTTTTTTCACCTTTTTTAAAGAATCCTGCACCAAATGAAATTACGATAAAGAACAAGAAGACTAAAATTAATATAACAAAAAATATTCCAAATTTTCCTAGCATATTTTGCTGATTATACAGGCTTATTTTTACATATATAAAGACATTTTGTCTCTAGATTATATGCTAATTTATTCTATAACATCGAAACTATGCACGCAGGATTTATTTTTTTAGCAGTTATAATAGGATCAGTATTATTTCATATTTTTACTCCATGGTGGTGGACAGATATTGCATCAAACTGGGGAGCTATGGATGATACAATCAATTTAACTTTCTGGATTGGTGGAGGAGTATTTATTTTAGTTTGTTTGTTCATGGTTTATTGTGTTTTAAAATTTTCATATAAGGAAGGGCGTAAAGTAGAATACAAACCTGAAGATCATAAGTTAGAAAAAATATTAACTGTATTAACCACTGTAGGTGTTATTGCTCTACTAGCACCGGGACTTGTAGTATATAATAATTATATCGATACCCCAAAAAATGCTTTACAAGTTGAAGTTAATGCTTGGCAATGGGGATGGCAATATAGATTACCAGGAGACGACGGAATTTTGGGAACTGCCCAAGTAGTAAAAATTACTGATGAAAATCCTTTTGGAATGAATTTAGATGATCCAAATGGAAAAGATGATATTCTAATTCAAAGTGATGTTCTTCATTTAAAAACTGATAGACCTGTAAAAATTTTATTAAGATCTCTTGATGTGCTTCACAATTTTTATGTTCCTCAATTTAGAGCAAAAATGGACGCTGTTCCAGGAATCATTTCTTATTATTGGTTTGAACCAAATAAAGTTGGTGAATATGAAGTATTATGTGCAGAGTATTGTGGGGTAGGACATTACGCAATGAGAGCTAAAGTAATAGTGCAAAATAGTGAGAATTATGAAGACTGGCTTCAAGAGCAAGAAACTTTTAGTGATTTATTAGCTAAACAAAATAATAATAAACTTAACACAAGAATAATTGCAAAAAATAATAATTAAAATAGTATAGGGAAAAAAGGAAAATATGTCAGACGAATATAACCAAAAAAACACACCTATTGAAGCTCAGTCTTCAGAAACAATGACGGGATCTTCCTCTGGATCATCCTCTGACATTGATTATGTAAGACCTGCCGAAATTCCTGAGCAAGACCTTTATCATGGGCATAGTTTTATTAGTAAGTGGATTTTTTGTCAGGATGCAAAAGTTATTGGAGTGCAATATTTTTTAACTGCAGTATTTACCGGTATAGTTGGTCTTATCCTTTCTTGGTTAATGCGTTTGCAACTAGGTTATCCGGAATTAGTTCCATTCATTACTGCTGAGCATTATTATCAATTTGTAACTATGCATGGAATGATAATGGTTGTTTATTTTTTAACTGCTTTATTTTTGGGAGGATTTGGAAATTATTTAATCCCATTAATGGTTGGTGCAAGAGATATGGTATTTCCCTACGTTAACATGCTAAGTTTTTGGATGTTTTTTATTGCTGTTGCAGTTCTTATGGCTAGTTTTTTTGTTCCTGGAGGACCTACAGGGGCAGGATGGACGCTTTATCCTCCTCAAGCAATTTTACCTGGTAGTCCAGGTGCGGGTATGGGTATTATTTTAATGCTTGTGTCCTTATCTTTATTTGTAATTGGATTTACTATGGGTGGATTAAATTACTTAATTACTATTTTACAAGCTAGAACAAGGGGAATGACATTAATGAGAATGCCGTTGACTATTTGGGGAATATTTACCGCAACTGCTTTAGCTATGTTAGCATTTCCTGCATTATTAGTGAGCTGCATAATGATGACATTAGACAAAGTGCTTGAAACTAGTTTTTTTATGCCTGCAATTATTCAAGCTGGAGAGGTATTAGATTATGGTGGAGGAAGTCCTGTTCTTTTCCAACATTTATTTTGGTTTTTTGGTCATCCTGAGGTTTATATAGTAGCTCTTCCTGCTTTTGGAATAGTTTCAGATCTAATATCTGTTCATGCTAGAAAAAATATTTTTGGATATCGTATGATGGTTTGGGCGATTGTTGGTATCGGAGCACTAAGTTTCTTTGTTTGGGCACACCACATGTATGTAAGTGGTATGAACCCTTGGTTTGGTTTTTTCTTTGCGACAACTACACTAATTATTGCAGTACCCACAGCTTTAAAAGTTTATAATTGGATTATAACTTTATTTAAAGCTAACGTAAGAATGAACACTGTAATGCTTTTCTGCTTAGGTTTTATAGTTACATTCGTAAATGGAGGAATTACTGGAATATTTTTAGGAAATGTTGCAGTAGATATTCCTTTATCTGATACTTATTTTGTAATTGCTCACTTCCACATGGTAATGGGTATTGCTCCACTGATGGTAATTATGGGAGCAGTATATCATTGGTTTCCTTTAGTAACAGGACGAATGTTAAGTGAAAAATTAGGTAAATGGCATTTTTGGTTTACTTTTTTAGGTGCTTATTCAATATATTTTCCAATGCATTACTTGGGTTTTATTGGGGTGCCAAGAAGATATTTTGAAATGTATGATAGTCCTTACGTAACATCAGCAGTAGGTATGAATGAGTTTATAACTATAGCAGCCTTGATTGTTGGGGCATCTCAATTTATTTTTATTTATAACATTGTAACAAGTTTAAGAATAGGAAAACCAGCTGGAAAAAATCCTTGGAAAGCAAACTCTTTAGAATGGTTAACTCCTGAAGTACCTCCAGCTCATGGAAACTTCGGAGATAAATTGCCAGTAATACATAGATGGCCTTATGATTACAATGTTCCTGGAGCTAAAGATGATCATTTAACACAAACTACCCCTCCAAGTGAAGTTATAAATACAGAAGTACAAAAAACTTAAAACTAATATATGGCATCTGATCTAAAAATAGATGGATTTGATTTAAAACCAGGCTTTAAAGGAATGGCTGAAGACACTGGCTCAGACCAAACAATGTTTAAGGGTGTTCAGTGGGGTAAGGTCATGATGTGGATTTTTTTACTTAGTGATACTTTTGTTTTTAGTTGTTTTTTAATTTCATACATGAAAGGCAGGGCTTCTACCGTGGTAGATTGGCCTAATACAAGTGAAGTTTTTTCATTACATGTAGGAAGTGTACCAGTTCCTTTATTATTAATTGCTATTATGACATTTGTTTTGATTACAAGCAGTGGAACAATGGCTTTAGCAGTGAAATATGGTTATGAAAAAAATAGAAAGATGTGTGCATGGTTAATACTAGCCACTGCAATAGGTGGATTAACATTTGTAGGAATGCAAGTATTTGAATGGTCAAAATTAATACACGAAGGAGTTAGACCTTGGGCAAACCCATTTGGCGCTAAGCAGTTTGGTTCATACTTTTTTATGATAACTGGATTTCATGGATTCCATGTATCAATAGGAGTGATTTTCTTATTTATTTATGCATATAAAACTTTTGCAGGACATTTCGATCAAGAAAAAAGAGGATGGTTCACTAAAATGAAAGGTGGCTATGTAGAAATTGAAATTCTTGGATTATATTGGCACTTTGTAGATTTAGTATGGGTATTTATATTCGCTTTTTTTTATTTATGGTAAGCTAGATTATGGAAGAAACACAAAAAAAACAAACAGCTGAAACTGAAACTACACACAAAATTGGGATATATCTTTGGATTTGGGGCTTGTTATTTGTACTAAGTTTTTTTTCTTACCTAGTTGACTGGTATCAATTTCAAGGCTTATTAAGATGGAGTTTAATTTTATTTTTTATGTTTCTTAAAGCTGGACTAATAATGGCATTTTTTATGCATTTATTTTGGGAACGATATGCTCTTGTAAATGTATTATTATGGCCGATGACAGCTATAGCTTGTTTCGTTGCGCTAATGGTAGCAGAAGGAAAGTATACAGTTTTTTCAAGATTATTTTATTTTTTTACAGGAGGTGTCTTTTAATGGATGGTTATACAGTACTTTATGGAGCCCTAGCTTTTTTTGGACTTTTTATTTATATAACTTGGTTCGGAACTTCAATTAAGATTGAAAAAGAAAAAAATGAAAGTCCTAATATTAAAATTAATCCATATGACAATTTACCAATTGGTAGAAAAATTATTGATAAAAAAAATAAACAATTAGGAATGTTTGATTTGGGCAACCATATCCTTATTGTTGGAATGATTTTGTCTGTAATATTTGTTATAATAAATGCAGATTAATCTTGTCTTTTACAATTAGAAAAAGAACTGTTCCAATAGATTTAATAAATTACTTAAAATCTTTATATTTATTAATGAAACCAAGGGTGATGTCTCTTGTGATATTTACTTGTGCTGTTGGATTTTTAACTTCTAACTCAAATTCAAATATATTAGATGCTATTATAGGTATAGCTTTAGTAGCTCTCGGTGCTGGAGCGGCTGGATGTTTAAATATGTGGTACGAGTCAGATTTAGATGCTTTAATGACAAGAACATGTTTAAGGCCTATTCCAACGGGAAAGATAAATAGAAAACAAGCTTTAATTTTTGGTGTATTACTTTCATTAACTTCAGTAGGAGCTTTAAATTATTTTTCTAATACTTTATCGGCATCGTTGTTATTATTAACAATATTATTTTATTTGTTTGTTTATACAATATGGTTAAAAAGAAAAACACCTCAAAATATTGTTATTGGTGGTGCAGCTGGTGCTTTACCTCCTGTGATAGGATGGACTATTGCAACCAATTCTATTTCTTTGGAACCATTAACCTTCTTCCTAATAATTTTTTTTTGGACACCTTCTCACTTTTGGGCTCTAAGCTTGTATAAGGCTAATGATTATAAAAAAGCTAAGATTCCTATGTTGCCTTTAACAGATGGAATTGAAAAAACTAAAATATATATTTTTATTTATTCCTTATTAATGTTGCCAGTTATAATATTTCCGTATGCCATTAATTTTTCTGGTTTATTCTACTTGATACCAGCATTAATATTAACATTATACTATAATTTTACTTGTTACGATTTGTATAAACACAAAAAAAATAAATTTGATTTAAAAAAAGCAAAAAAAGTCTTTGGTTACTCCATTTTATATTTATTTTTGATCTTTGTGTTATTTTTAGTAGATAATCTAATTTAAATATTGCTACAGAAAAAAATTTCGTTAGAGTATTTTAGATCATAGATGAAATATATAAGCACAAGAAATAATTCAAAAGAGTTTAGTTTTGAGCAGGTTTTTATAAAAGGACTAGCTGATGATGGGGGTTTATTTATACCCAAATCCATAAAAAAATTTTCTAAAGATGAATTAAAAGCAATTAGTAGTTTAAGTTACCAGGATCTAGCCAAAAAAATCATATTTCCTTTTATTGGAAATTTTATGTCTGAAAGTCAACTGTCAGATATTATCGATAAGTCATATTCAGTTTTCAGAAAAGAAAATACGGTCGATATTTTGAGAGTTGGTGATATAAAAATTTTAGAATTATTTCATGGCCCTACTTTAGCTTTTAAGGATATAGCGATGCAACTATTGGGAAATTTTTATGATTTTTATTTAAAAGAAAAAAATAAAAAAATCAATGTGATCGTTGCAACTTCAGGGGATACAGGAGCTGCAGCGATAAATGCAATAAAGGGTAAAGATAATATGAATGTTTTTGTCTTACATCCTCATAATAAAATTTCAATAATACAAAGAAAATTGATGTCTACAGTTAATGAAAAGAATGTTTTTAATATAGCTGTAGAGGGAAATTTTGATGATTGTCAAAATCTAGTTAAAGCAATGTTTTCTGATAAAGATTTTTCTAATTCAATTAATATGTCAGGTGTAAATTCAATTAATTGGGCAAGAATTATT
>CENP01222606.1_pt1 | contig 13463 bp, 7 predicted proteins | sample 361281 | NCBI WGS metagenome assembly CENP01 (sample SAMEA2591122, study PRJEB7988) | marine metagenome | biome: marine biome (ENVO:00000447); feature: deep chlorophyll maximum layer (ENVO:xxxxxxxx); material: saline water (ENVO:00002010), including plankton (ENVO:xxxxxxxx) | depth 70 m
ACTTGTAAAGCTTCATTTTTGGCTCCTTGAGGAGAAATATCACCTTTAAGTTTTTTACCGCCTATAATTTTAAAAGAAGCCATAATTATTTTCTTTTCGAATGATGATTTCTTTGTCTATTATTTTTCTTATGATTTTTTTGAATTTTAAGGTCATTGAAACTGGATAATTTTGTATCCTCTTTCAATTTTAACTCATTATTTGAAAGAATTTTAAGATGTTTAAATATTACTTCGTCGTCAACACTTGATTTATTCCAAGTTAAGTAACACTTTTTCATATGGTTTGCAATGTAAAATATAAGTTCATCTTTTTGTTTCTTGTCACTTGTCTTAATTGCCCTTTCAATTAGTTTTGGAACTATTTTTCCATAGTGTTTAAACTTAATATAATTATCAGAATACTTAATTCTCTCTGGCTTTTCCATATAATTTTCTTTTGATGGAATATCAAATGGCGAATCGACATCTAATTTGAAATTTGACATTATAAAAAGTTGATCCCAAAGTTTATGATTGAAATCATTTATATCTCTTAATTGAGGGTTTAAGTTACCCATAACTTGTATTATACACTTTGCTTGCTGATTTCTCTTTGATCTATCTTTAATTTCAGTAATTAATTTTACCATTTTTTGAATATTTCTGCCGTATTCAGGAATAATCAGTTTTGGTTGAGAAGTATTGTATTTCATAATTAATTTATAATTTCTAGGTTAGAATATTGTTCCAAAAGAGTTTTTTCTCCAAATTCTCTAAATTTAACACTTATTTTTTTATTAACTCCTTGTCCATCCAAATTATATATCACTCCAATTCCAAATTTCGGATGCTTTATTTTCATTCCAATTTCAAATTGTTGGCCCCGAAAGTTATAATTTATTTTTTCTAAAACTATTTTTTTCAATTTATTTTTTTCAAATTTTTTTTTCAATTTGACAACTGAATTGAAATTATTATTTGATACTGATCTGATCTTATATTCAATAAATTGTTCGTCTAATTCTTTTAAAAATCTGCTTGGTTCACTGTAAATTATATTACCAAAACGAAATCTATTTAGGGCGTAACTTATTGATATTCTTTTTTTTGCTCTTGTGAGTGCCACATAAAATAATCTTCTTTCCTCTTCTAAATCTGAAGTTGATGCCATAGACATTTGCGATGGAAAAAGATTTTCTTCAAGACCAACAATGAAAATATTTTCAAATTCTAATCCTTTTGATTGATGAATTGTCATTAATGATATGAAATCATTTTCTTCATCATCAAAATTATCTACATCAGTTATCAATGCAATTTCTTCAATGTAGGAATTAATATTAACTTTAGAATTATCATTTAAATCATCTTTATTTTCTTCAACAAAGTTTCTAATACCGTTAATAAGTTCTTGAATATTTTCATATCTATTTATACCCTCAGGAGTCATATCTTTTTTTAATTCATTTAAAACTCCTGATTCTTTAGAAATAATTATCGCCGTTTCTAATGCATCTTTTGTTTGACTTAATAATTTAAAACTTTTAATTTGATCAGAGAAATTTATAAGTTTATTTAAAGTATTAGAATTTAAATTAATTTTTTCATGTTCAATATTTTCAATAATGTTCCAAATAGTTTTTTGATTTTTGTTAGCATGAATTGAAAGTTTATTTAAAGTAGTAAGACCTATTCCTCTTTTAGGGTAATTTATGATTCTTCTCAATGCTTCCTCATCATTTTGATTTACTACAATTTTAAAATAAGCCATTAAATCTTTAATTTCTTTTCTACTGTAGAATGACAATCCACCAAATATTTTATATTTTAAATTAAGTTTATTTAGAGCTTCTTCAATACTTCTTGATTGAGCATTAGTTCTGTAGAGGATTGCAAAATCTAAATTAGGTGAAAATTCTTGAACTTTAATAGAATTTATTGAGTTTGCAACATTGATAGCTTCTTCATTATCATTAAAATTTTCTTTTATAAATATTTTTTCTCCAGATTCATTGTCTGTCCAAACATTTTTAAAATATTGATTTTTATTATTTTTAATAATACTATTTGCTGCATTTACAATATTTTTTGTAGATCTGTAATTTTGTTCCAATTTGAATATGGAAGCATCTGGGTAATCTTTTTGAAAATTTAATATATTATCAATGTTAGCTCCTCTAAAGGAATAAATACTCTGGGCATCGTCTCCAACAACAAATAAATTTTCATTTAATGAGGCTAACGATTTGATGATAAGATATTGAGCATGATTTGTATCTTGATATTCATCAACCAGAATATGTTGAAATTTCATTTGATATTTGTGGAGGATCTTAGGGTAATTATGGAGTAGTTCATTAGTTTTAAGTAAAAGATCATCAAAATCCATTGCATCAGCCTTAAAACACTCTTTATTGTAAGTTTCATAAATCAACCCAATTTTTTCTCGTTTTGAAATTAAATCTTGTTTTTTAAGATCAAAATTATTGTTGTAAGCATTTACTGTTATCAAATTATTTTTTAATGAGGAGATCCGTGATTGAACCTGGTTAACTTTGTATATATCTATATCAAGATTTAAATTTTTAATTATTCTTCTTAAAAGAGATTTTGAATCATCAGTATCGTAAATTGAAAAATTTGAGGAATACCCTATCAATTCTGATTCATATCTTAGAATTTTAGCGAAAATTGAATGAAAAGTTCCCATCCAAATGTTTTTTGCATCCGATCCAACTATTTTTTCGATTCTATTCTTCATTTCTCTTGCTGCCTTGTTGGTAAAAGTCAAACCAAGGATATTAAAAGGATTGACACCTTTTGAAATTAAATGGACAATTTTATATGTTAAAACTCTTGTTTTTCCAGCGCCTGCGCCAGCAATTACGATACTAGGTCCGTTTGAATCTACAACAGATTTAAGTTGAGACTTGTTTAGATTATTTAAATATTCGTTCAATTCACTACATATTTAATATATTGATTTATTAAAGTACTAATTTTATAGACATGATAAAAGAATTTATATTTAAAATGTTTATAAGTTTTAGTAATTTTGTTTAGTAAATTGGAATTCACTATTTTTCGGTCCCAAATTTAATTATTAATAATGAAAAATATATTTTTCATATTGTTATTTTTATTAAGTTCAATTTTTAGAACTTATTCCCAATGCTACATCGAATTAGATGAGAGTTCAAATACTTGTTTACCAGTTGTTAACTTTCAATTGAATGCATTTGATTTTCCAGAAGATTCTGAATTAGAATGGATATGGATTTCTGATTTGTCTCTACCTATTCAGTATAATAATACTGATAAGTCGGATATTTCTTTTTCTGGAGTAAATGTTCAGTCTGGATTTTATGAATTATTATTAATAGTTAGTTATCCAAATGGAAATAGTTGTCAGGCAACTTTTTCTCATGAAATTCTTGAAATTCCAGAAATTCAATTGAATATATCTGATACTTATGAAATTTGTGATAATAATTTTTCTTTAGATGTTGAGGTTTTAAATCAAAATGAATTCAATGAAATTGATATTTATATTCAAAATCAAATAATTGAAAATTCTTTTTTTTCAAGTAATGTCCCTGGATTTTATGATATTTATTCAATTGCTGAATATGGAGATAATTGTGTTACTAATGCAATTTCATCGTCATTTCAATTAATCGATGGTCCAAATTATGAAAATTCTTTTTTGAATGTATATACGAACCGTTCATGCCTTGAATTAAATGAAGTTTTTCCTATATTTTTCGAATTTAACTCACCATTTGAATATGATTCAATTGCAATAAATACGAATATAATATTACCAACTGACCAAGTAAGTCAAAATATTATTATTTCACCTTTTTCTGCAAATGAATTGGGATATGAAACAATTAATATCATAGTTTATATTGATAATTGCATGTTGGAATTTACAAATGAATTTAATTATTCTGTTTCTCAACAATTAGACTTCTCCTCAAATTTTCAAGAATCCGAAATTTTATGCCAAGACCAAATAATACACATTAATAATCAAACTTTTAATTCAGAAAATAACAATCAATATTCTTGGTACTTACCTGGAGCAGAAATTATAACTGAATCTTCTTCAGAGGTGAGTATATCTTACAATAATTCTGGAAATTATCAGTGGAGTTTAATAAATCAAGGTGAATGTAGTGATACCTTAACTCAATTTAACCAGATAGAAATAAGTCAAAATCCAACTCCAGAAATATTTTTTGACACGATTTCTTTTTCTCACTGTAGCTTACCATTCTCTTTGTCTGTATCTTCCCTAGTTAATTACGATTCTTATGATTCTTTATCATTTAATTGGGAATTAGTTTCAGATCAACTAGATATCTCATTAAATGATCAAATTTTTGATTATCAAATTAATCAATCTGGTAATTATAATTTACAATTAGAATTGACTGATAATTCAAATTTATGTTCGAATTCTTCTCAAATAAATATAGATATTGATGATTTTTCAGAATTTCAAATTTTAATAGATTCAATTGGTGAAAAATGTCAAAATTACCAAATAAAATTGGATGATTATTTATCTGGAATTGAAGATAATTGGATTTTAAATTCGAAGTTTACAGGTGAAAATTCTGAATATGTTTTTGATTTAAATGAGTTTTTTAATTTTACAAATATTTCTGGAGACATTGATCTCCAAATTGACATATATTCTAATATTTCAGATTGTGATACCTCAATTTTTATTGAAAATTTCATTACTATTATTGAGATTTTACCTATCATTGAACAAGTTGATTTCAGTAGCTGTAATTTAAATTTGCCTGTTAATATTAACTTAAATCAAAATTCAATAATAAATGGTACCAACAATATTAGCTTTGATTGGAACATATATAATCAAAATGAATTATTATTAACTACAATTGGAAATTCTCCTTCAATTGAAATTAATCAAGAGGGTATTTTTGATATTGAACTAATAATTACTGATACAGTTCTGAGTTGTCAACAATCTTCATATTCTTCTAATGCAATAATTATTGATAGTATAGAAGCTATTTTAATTAGCCAAGATTCAACAATTAATGTATGTAGTCCATATTTATTTAACCCTCAAGATTTTGATGCGACACAAACTATTGGAAATTATCAATATGAATGGAAAATTATTGGTAACGAAATGAGTTACTTTTCTGACGATAACTTTTCAAATTTTTTAATAGAGGAGGGAGGTGAATATGATTTAATTTTAAACTTAACAAATGAATTTGGTTGTCAAGATAGTGATACCATATTAGATTTTATAAATGTTATAAAAATTGATGTAAATATTGATCAGATTACAAATATTTGTGATTTTGAGCTACCATTTTCTCAAAGTTTTTCTGAAAGCTCAGTAATTACAGGTTCTAGTGGTTATGATGTTTTTTGGTCATTTTACGATAATGATGATATACTGTTTTATTCTACAAATGATTTACAACCTAATCTAATATTTAATCAACAAGGATATTACTCCGCAAATCTTCTGATTACTGACTCTATTTTTGGATGTTTTAATACTGAATATAAATCAGATATATTAGTTTTAGATTCTTTAGTTATAAATATTGATTCATCAGATTTTTTCCTCAGCAATTGCAATCCGTATGTAGTCAATTATAGTTCTATTTTTGATATTCAAGAACTGAATTCTGATTACATATATAATTGGAATATATACAATAATGGTCAGCTTTATCAAAATAATATATCTCCATATGGAAGTTTTTATGTAACTGATGTTGGAATATACAATTTAGAGATAGATTTATCTAACCAATCAGGTTGTTCAAATAATTTAGAAATTGATAGTTTTATTATGTTAGATCAATTAGATATTAGTTTAAGTTTATCTAACCAAAATTATTGTTTTAATGAAGGAGATACTGCAATTACTATCAAAGTATTATTAGATTCACTACAATCAGAATTTGATGTAAATTATAATATTTCTTCATTTGACTGGGAAATAATTCCAGAGTTTGGATCGAATTTTAGCGAAGTTTCTAGTAATCTTAATGAATTAATTTTTTCTACGAGTAATCCTGATATTTTCAATGTTAAAATAACAGTTAATATTGATTTTTTTGATCATACATGTCAATTAGAACAAGAAATTTCAGTAGAGGTTGGAGTTTTACCTCAAATTTTGTCTGATTCAGTTATATGTGTAGGTCAAACTTTTTCTTTATCTGAGAACTCGCTTATTGGAATTGGAAGTAATACAAGCTATTATTGGGAATCAGAATTCTTTGATATTGAAAATCTTACAAGTAGTAATACTTTATTTAGTGCTCAAAATTCAGGTATTTTCCCTGTTAAGTTAACTGTGAATAATGATAATGGCTGTTCTGAATCTGATGAATTAATGGTTAATGTATATGAAGTACAAGCAGAATATGTATTTGATGAAAACTATGTTAAGTGTGCTCCAGCTGTTTTTTCTGCATACAGTACAAATAATGATTACATTGTTTCATATGATTGGAGTGTCATATCTGAAAATTATGATGGTAGTCAGACAAATTTTAGTTCTACAGTATATTCTGAAAATAGTTTTGAATTTTTTATTCCTAATTACTCTAATAGTCAGTTGAATTTAAGTATTACATCTCAGCATGGTTGCTCAGACTCATATACTAGTAACGAAACTATTCAAGTAGTTTCTCCTCTACCAAAATTTTCTTTAAATCCCAATTATAATTGTGCTGGAGTAAATCTTAATATACAAGATTCTTCACTTTTCATTGATGATTTTTTAATCAGCTATGGAAATGGTTTAACTGATTCTGAATTATATAATATTCAATCGTCAAATGAAATTTTTTACCCAAACTCAGTTTTAGGTAATCAAGACTCTATTTACATAGATTTATCTCTTACAGGACAACTTTTATTAAATGCAAATACTATATGTTATTCTACGTATACTGATTCTTTTCTAATGTATTCTGACACTGTTATTTTAACTCCTGAAATAGATTATGTAACAGTTTCTGATTCATCAGTTAATATATTTTGGAATGAATTAATTTATGATAATTACTTTGATTCTTTAAATCTTTATCACACTTTTGATACTAATTTTTGGAATTTAGAATCTAAATTAGACTCTAATTTAAATAATTATATTCACAGTTATATCTTCACTTCAAGTAAAGTTAATAGTTACTTTCTAACCCAGGAAGATAGTTGTGGAAACTTATCTGATTCCTCAAATTTTCATTCAACAATTTTATTAGAAACTAGTACGCCAAACTATAATACAATTTTACTAGAATGGACTCCTTACATAGGATGGGATTCTATTACCTCATACGATATTTATAAATCAATTGATGGAGGGGATTATGAATATTACGCTTCACAATTTAATAATTCCAATGTTTTCAAAGATAGCTTTTTATGTAATATTCCTTACACCTACTATGTTGAAGCTAATCATTCTAATGGGGTATTTAAATCTAGGTCAAATAAATCAACTACTATACCTCAATATATTAATTTCAGTAATCCAATATATTTAACAACTACAGTTCTTGAAAACGAATATATTAGAACCTCTTGGCCAGTTACATTTATTGGATCAGGATTTCAATATAACATTGACAGATGGGATGATTATTTTGGTTGGATTGAAGATTATTCTATCGTTTATGGATATAATTTTGATGATTATGATGTTGGTATATCAAACAGAATCTATAAGTATAGAGTTAATTATTCAGATAATTGTGGTAATATTGGCCCTGATAGCTTTTATGGACAAAATATTGTTTTAAAAGGTGTTCAGACTTTGAGTAATTACGATTTAAGATGGAATCAGTATAAGCAATGGAATGGAGGTGTTTCAAAATATATAGTTGAGGTTTTAAATCAACAATCAAATATATTTGAAAATATTATTGAAATTAATGCTCCTAACAATAATATTGAAATGAGATATATAGATTCTGATTTGAATAAGAATATCGATTCCAGCTATTGCTACAGGATCAAAGCAATAAGTCTTTTTAATGAAAATAATACAAGTTATTCAAATACTCTTTGTTTTACACCTGAAGTTAAAGAATATTTTCCGACAGCTTTTTCTCCAAACTCAGATGGATTAAATGATAATTTTAGCTTCAATGGTAATTTTGCGAAAGAATTAAAAATATCCGTTTATGATAGGTGGGGTAACGAAGTATACTTTAGTGAAGATTTAAATTTTGAATGGGATGGTAATGATATAAATACAGGTAAAAAATGTATCCAGGGTTTATATGTAATAAGATATAAAATTATTGGATTTAATAATTTCACAATCAATAAGGAAGATCATATTTTACTGCTTAGATAAGTGTTTCCAAATAATTTAGAAATAATTTTTTCGGTCGCTCCAGTTTTATCTTTAACATAATTTGAACTTTTATTTTTAATTTTTTCCCATTCACCAGACTTTGTTAGTAAATAATCGCAAAATGCAATCATTTTTTGACATGATTTAATTTCTATTGCTACTCCAATTTTCTTTAAATCTTTAGCCTCTTGAAATCTTGAGTTATTTGGACCAATAAATATTGGCATCCCAAAACAAGCAGCTTCTAAAGTATTGTGAATCCCTTTTCCAAAACCTCCACCTATGTAAGAAATATCTCCATATTTGTAGATTGAGCTTAAAAGACCAATTTTATCAATTAGAATAACATCAAAATTTTTTAATTTTTGCTTTTTAATATGCGAATAACGAATTGATTTTACATTTAATTTTGCTTCAATTTCACTGAGTCTTTTATAATTTATTTCGTGTGGAGCAATTATGTATTTGAATTTATTTTTATAATGATTAATAAATTCGAAAATCATTTCTTCACCTTTATTCCATGTGCTGCCTCCAATAAATAAAGGTTTAACATCTTTAAATTCCTTAATAATAGGATTTGACTCAGATTTTTTTATGATATCTAGGACTCTATCGAATCTTGTATCTCCTGCATTAGTTACTTTATTTATATTTTTTGTTAATAGTAAATATTTTGAATCTTCATTTTGAACAAAAAAATGACTAACTTTTTTTAGTATTTGTAACATCCATCGTCCGCTTTTTTTCATAAAGAACTGATTGTTTCTAAAAATTGCAGAAATTATATAATGATTTAAATTTTGATTTTGTAATTCTAATAAATAATTGGGCCAGAAATCATATTTTATAAAAAAAGTTAATTCTGGTCTAACTATTTTAACAAATTGTTTAGCATTATGTTTTGTATCGAGAGGAAGATAACACTTAAAATCAATAAGTTCATAATTTTTATAAGCTTCATAACCAGAGGATGAGTAGAATGTTACTAAAATTTTATGTGATGTTAATTTTGATTTTAGTTTACTAATTAGGGGTCTTGCTTGTTCGAATTCTCCCATTGAAGAACAATGAATCCATATAATTTTGTCTATAGAACTAATATGTTCATTTAAATATTTAAAACAATTTTTTCTACCATCAATCATTAATTTTACTTTTTTATTTTTAAATGAAATAAAATTTAGTATGCAACCATAAAAAATTATTAATAAATTGTATGCAAATATCATCAGTAATAGTAGTATTTATCGTTATTATTTTTTCTATCAATTAAAAAAATCCATCCAAATTTAATTCCCGTTAAAATATCTATTCTATCATCTATATACGACTTTTTTTTGTTGTAATCATATCTTCTCACGTCATTTGTAAATCCTTGAATTGATTCTAATCCTATAAAGAAATTTTTCCGTTTGTCTTTTGAAAAATAAATATAACCTATCATCTCACCAATACTCAATCCCATACAAAGTTTGTCATAACCTTTCATCAATTCAGAATTTAATTGAGGAGCTAAATTACCAATATCTTCGATTCTTATTTTATGATACATAAAACCAAAACTTGTTTTAATAAAAATCCCAGAATTGATATTTTTATCTGATAGAGCTAAAACTTTACCAATAAATAAAGATGAATTTAATCCTCTTTGCCAAAATCTTACCGTAGCAGTATTTCCATTTATATCTATAATATCAAGAGAATCAGCAGTTATAATATTCAAAATATCATTTTCTCTTACATTAGATCCTGCAATTGCTTCAATATTTAATCCATATAGAAAGTTATTTTTATTTTTTTTTTGAAATCCAAAACCTATCATGGAACTTGGTCCAAATCTTTTTGATAAATCTCCTCCAGGTAAGTGATAACTGAAATTAAAATTCAACATAGAAATTTTTAACTTCTCATCATTTTGGGAAATTAAAAGTTTTGGTATAGAAAGTAATAAAAAAATTAAAAGCTTTTTATTCATTTTAATTATATTTTTACAATATATAAATTATTTGATGTATAAAGGATAAACTATAATTAGAATTTTTAAATTTCAAATGTTAATTTTGTATTACATATGAAAAATATACAAATGGTTGACCTTAAAGGTCAATATAAAAAAATTAATAATGAAATTGATCAAGCAATTAGTAAAGTTGTTAAATCTACAAATTTTATTAATGGTCCTTACGTAGAAGAATTTTCGAAAAGTTTAACTGATTATTTAAAAGTTGATTATGTAATTCCGTGTGCAAATGGAACTGATGCTTTACAAATTTCCTTGATGTCACTAGACTTAAAAAAAGGCGATGAAGTTATGTGTCCAAATTTTACTTTCATCTCTACTGCTGAAGTAATTAAATTATTGAATTTGAAAATTGTTTTAGTTGATATTGATAAAGATACATTTAACTTAGATGTTAATTGTGCTAGAAAATTAATATCAGAGAAAACTAGAGCAATTATTCCTGTTCATTTATTTGGTCAATGTGCAAATATGGATGATGTGTTGTCTTTTGCAAAAGATAATAATTTGTATGTAATTGAGGACTCAGCTCAATCTTTAGGTGCATCATATACTCTAAAAAATGGAAAAAAATTATTTTCTGGCACAATTGGAGATATAGGTACTACCTCTTTCTATCCATCTAAGAATCTAGGAGCCTATGGAGATGGAGGCGCAATAATGACTAATAATAGAGATTTAGCAAGAAAAATCAAATGTATATCTAATCATGGTTCAATATCTTCTTATAATTATGAATATCTGGGAGTAAATTCGAGATTAGATGCACTTCAAGCAGCAATTCTTAATGTGAAATTAAAATATCTTGATAATTATAATTTACATAGATTAAATATTGCTAACTGTTATGATAAGCTTCTAGTATCTTGTGATGAAATCTCCACCCCAGTAAGATTTAAGCAATCTACTCATATATTTAATCAATATACTATAAAAGTAAAAAATAAATTACACAGAGATAGCTTAATTAATTTTCTCAAATCTAAGGGTATAAGCACTAAAATTTATTATCCAAAACCCATTCATAGTTATTTTCCATACAGGATTAAATCAGTTAAATTTATGGAAAATACAATTGATATTTGTCAAAAAGTTTTGTCCCTTCCTATTCATTCAGAAATGGATTTAAAAACAGCAAACTATATTTCTGATAAAATAAAATCATTTTTTAATAAAAATTAAATAATATGAAAGATTTAAAAGATTACATTGAAAAAAATAATAAAATTATAATTAATGAATTATTTGATCTATTAAAATTAAAATCAATTTCAGCTGATCCAAAATATAAAAATCAAGTGTTAAAGACAGCTGAATTAATATCAAAAATTTTGTCTCAAGCTGGTGCCGAAAATATTGAAATATGTCCAACTCCAGGGTATCCAATTATTTATGCGGATAAAATTATTGATAAAAAGTTACCAACTGTATTAGTTTATGGTCATTATGATGTACAACCACCAGATCCACTTAATTTATGGGATTCTGATCCATTTGATCCTGTAATAAAAAAAACAAAACTTCATCCCAATGGTGCTATTTTTGCTAGGGGTGCTTGCGATGATAAAGGCCAATTATTTATGCAGTTAAAAGCATTTGAGTATATGTTAAAAACAAATAATCTTCCTTGCAATGTTAAATTCATGATTGAAGGAGAGGAAGAAGTTGGTTCAAATTCTTTAGAGGAATTTGTTTTTAATAATAAGTCAAAACTTAAAGCTGATAAAATTTTAATATCAGATACAGGAATTTTATCGAATGATATACCTACTGTAACAATTGGTTTAAGGGGGTTGAGCTATGTTGAAGTTGAAGTAACTGGTCCTAATAGAGATTTACATTCAGGTATATATGGAGGAGCAGTAGCTAATCCAATAAATATTTTATCAAATATGATATCTTCTTTACATGACGAAAATAAAAAAATTAAAATTCCTGGATTTTATGATGATGTAATTGAACTTTCAGATACTGAAAGAAAAGAAATTATGAAAATCCCATTTGATATTAATGAGTATAAATCTCATTTAGATATTGAGGAAATTGAAGGTGAGAGTGGATTCACAACTCTTGAAAGAAACTCTGTAAGACCAACTTTAGATGTTAATGGAATTTGGGGAGGCTATACAGGAGAAGGAGCAAAGACTGTTATTCCTTCCAAAGCTTATGCTAAAATTTCAATGAGATTAGTTCCCAACCAAGAGCACAAAAAAATTACTCAAATATTTTCAAATTACTTCAAATCAATAGCCCCAAAATCAGTAAAAGTAAATGTAAAAGAACACCATGGTGGTATGCCTTATATATCCCCAACAGATGACAAAGGATATATTGCTGCAAGTTTGGCTATTAAAAAGACTTTTGGAATTGATCCTATTCCTCTCAGAACTGGGGGAAGTATTCCAATTGTTGCCTTATTTGAAAAACAACTAAATATAAAATCAATATTATTAGGTTTTGGACTAGATTCTGATGCTATTCATTCTCCAAATGAACATTTTGGACTTTTTAATTTTTTTAAGGGTTTAGAGACTATACCTTGGTTTTTCAAATATTATGCAGATTTAATGAAAAATAAATAATTCAATTTTGAGATTTTGTAAATGAAAAATTCTTTAATTTTTTTTACATTTTTGATTTTCTCAAATATTGTATTAAATGATCAAATTAAATGCCAAAATCAATTTAATGATTTTCCAAATTTAATTAATGACTCTACTAGATTTCAAGCTCTACAAAATGAATTTAATAGAATTGATGAGTCATATTTGATAGGTTATAATAATTTTGAGTCCTCTTTTATAAATAATTTTGGTTCCCCAAAATTTAACTTCTTATTTAAACCAGATTCACAAATATATTTGAATAGTATTTTTAGAATTAATAGGTTAAATTACTATGAACATAATAACTATTATCTAAATTTCCCATTTAGTAAAATATCATATTCACAAGCATATAATGAGGGACAAAGATTAAAAATTATTCATGTAAAGAGACACAGATATGGTTCATTAGCATTTGACTATGATAGATTAGTTTCTTTTGGATATTTATTAAATAATTTAAACAGAAATAG
>CENP01092473.1_pt1 | contig 13450 bp, 11 predicted proteins | sample 361281 | NCBI WGS metagenome assembly CENP01 (sample SAMEA2591122, study PRJEB7988) | marine metagenome | biome: marine biome (ENVO:00000447); feature: deep chlorophyll maximum layer (ENVO:xxxxxxxx); material: saline water (ENVO:00002010), including plankton (ENVO:xxxxxxxx) | depth 70 m
GCGTCTATTGTTCAATTGATCACAGATTCTAATTATAGAGTTAGCGTAAGGGTATTACCGAGTGGAGCCACGGGTATACTCCAAATATTAAAAGGAAATACCGCTCAAATACGTGAAGTGCAAAAAAATGTAAATATTAGTATTGGAGATAAGGTAGTTACATCAGGTTTTAGTGATATCTATCCAGCAGGTTTACCAGTCGGCATAGTTGAAGGTGTTTATGAAGAAAGAGGAAGCTTTCAGAAAGTAGTCAACGTTTCCCTGCCTAATGATATGAGTGCTTTTCAATATGTGTTTGTAATTATAGAGAAATTAAATGAGAGCAATTGACTTTATAATTCCCGGTATTTTGGTATGGCTATTGCAGTTGACTACATCTGACTTGCTAGCTATTGATACAGTAAGGCCTGACTTTTGTGTGATATTAATTTTATTTTGGTCAATAATGCATGGAAGGTTGATTGGTACGGTCACTGGCTTTATCATGGGTTTGATATTAGATATATCAGGGACTGGGTTATTTTTTGGATTGTCACCACTTATCTATTCAATTACAGGTTATCTTGGTGGAAACCTCAAAGGTATTATTCTAAGAATAAATACATTTTATTTCACACTATCTTGGGTAGCAATTTTGTTATTCCAATTCTTTATTTATTGTGGAGTACAATATCAGTCATTATGGGTATTAGATCAAAATTTATTTTTGGGAAAATGGGTCGGAACCTCTGCTTATTCCTTAGCATTTGCAGGAATTTTACAGTTTATATATCCATTTGATAGAATTAAATAATGTTAAAAGCAGACAATATAGTTTCCATCCGCCAATATTATCTGGCTGTTTTCATTACTATTATATTGATTACTATATTAACTGCACGGTTCTTTCAGCTTCAAATACTTGATTATGACCAGTATTCAAAAAAGGCAAATTCTAATAGAATAAGAAAAGTTACAACTTCTGCACCACGTGGGCTGATTCTTGATAGGAATGGACAAATTTTAGTTGATAATCTTCCTACATATATTTTAAATGCCGTTCCTGGTGAGTTGTCCAATAAAGGGCAGACCTTTAAGCTCATATCAAAACTAGTGAATTATGATTCATTAGCACTATCAAAAAGTTATGGTAGATATTATAGAGGTAGGTTTATTCCAACCCGAATAGCCAAAGATCTTACTTTTGATCAAATATCACGACTAGAAGAAAATAGGTTAAACATTGAAGGTGTATATTATCAAATATTCCCAGAAAGATATTTTCCCTCAACTGTAAATGCTTCACACATTCTTGGGTATGTTAGAGAAGTCGATAAAGGTATTCGTCAATCGTTAAATAACCCAACGCAATATGAATTAGGAGATATTATTGGCTGGAGTGGTTTGGAAAAAAAATACGAAAATTATTTAAAGGGAAAACATGGAATACAATTTTATCAAGTTGATGCATATGGTAGAGAAGCTGGGTATGTTTCTGATTTTCCCCCAAGAAATCCCGAACCAGGAAGAAACATAATCACAACTATTGATTTAGATATTCAATATAGTCTTGAAAATATAATGGAGGGTAAAAAAGGTGTCATATTAATTGGCAGTCCTGAAACGGGTGAGATATTAGGTGCTGTGAGCAAACCAGATTTCCGACCAGATATATTTACAGGACGTATCTTAACTGATGACTGGAATGACCTACTTTTAGATCCAGGTAAGCCTCTTGTAAATCGATTCAACCAAGGTCTATATCCTCCGGGTTCTATAGTGAAAATGATAACGGGTGCAGTTTTATTAGACCATCAAGATTTTGATCCTCATTTAACCCAAGATTGTGTTGGTGCATACCAGTTTGGGGATAGAGTATTTGGTTGTTGGTTAGAACAGGGTCATGGCAAAGTAGATCTGACATCTGCTATTACACAGTCTTGTGACGTTTACTTTTATAGAACTATCCATTATTATGACCTTGATAAATTATCAAAATATTTCAAAAAGTTTGGTTTTGGTGCTCTTACAGATGTAGACATTGAAGGAGAGTCAAAAGGAATAGTTCCTACTACAGATTACATGAACAAAAGATATGGTCGGTTTGGTTGGAGTACTGGCGCTCTATTAAATTTCAGTATTGGCCAAGGTGAAATACTTGTTACACCTATACAAGTTTTGAATTATACCAATATTTTGGCTTCAAAAGGGATAACTTCCAAACCGCACTTTGTAATGTCGGAAATTTTAAATAAAAATAAAGATTCTCTATTACCAGCAGAAGATTGGGATAGAATCACCTTTGATATGGAACAAGTAGTAATACACCCAAAAGGAACGGGTAAAAGTGCTAACCCTCTCGTAAATGGTGCTAATGTTTATGGAAAAACAGGAACTGCTGAAAATCCTCATGGTGAAGATCATGCCTGGTTCATTGGATGGCTGGATTTTTTAGAAAATAAATATTCTATTGTAGTATTATTGGAAAATGCTGGCTCAGGAGGGGCTATAGCAGCGCCAATTGCACGGCAAGTTTTTAATGATATTATTGATCTTAATAGTTTGGCAGCTAAATGATTGGATATCGTTCTCTAGAGTATAAGGAATTTCCTTTAAGTATCATCGTTATAGCGACCATTTTATCCTTAATCGGATTAGTAGTTTTAAATAGTATTTCACAGGGCGAGTACACTGGATTTATTAATTCTCCGTTTAATAAACAATTTGTTTTTTTGATACCCGCAGTGTGCATTTCCCTTATCATTTTATTTATCCCAAGATATTCAATACATAAATATTCTTATCCACTTTATGTTATTGGAATAGTAATGGTATTACTTCCATTTTCTGGTTCAGCTCATGCAGGCACCTATCGTTGGTTTAATGTGCCTGGCAGTGGCTTTGCAGTGCAGCCAAGTGAGTTTTCAAAAGTATTTACTGTACTATTTTTAGCAAGATATCTCTCAGACCATACCCTAAAAATGAAACAATTCACTTCAATTATTATACCTATTGGTTTAGTGATGGTACCAACTATGATAGTGATGAATCAGCCCGACCTGGGTACTGCCATAGTTATGATGACACCTGTATTGCCAATGCTTTATTGGTCTGGTGCAAAGCCTTTTTATCTGTTTCTCATTATAGCGCCTATTTTCAGTATGTTGACAGCATTTCAAACCTTATCATTTACCATTTGGGCGATAATCCTTGGTGGAGTGATTTTAATTTCAAGGCCTACTCTATTAATGTCGATCTTGCTTTTTTTTGGAAATATATTTTTAGGGCTTCTTTCTCCTTATGCCTGGAATTCATTAACACCTTATCAACAAAATCGTATTACAACATTTCTAAATCCTGAAAAAGATCCTTTAGGGGCAGCATATCAAATTATACAAAGCAAGACGGCAATCGGTTCAGGCGGTTTATTTGGTAAAGGATGGGGAGAAGGAACCCAAACTCATTTGAAATTTTTACCCGTCCAAGAATCTGATTTTATTTTGTCAGTTATTGGTGAAGAAATGGGATTTTTTATGATTGCAGTAGTATTGATTTTAGTGGCCTATTTTATAATTCAAATCATCAAACGATCATTTTTATCAAAAGATCGATTCTCAAGTTTAGCATTAATTGGCATTGCATCGATATTGCTTGCACATGTCTTTGTTAACACAGCAATGACTGTGGGGCTCATCCCAGTGAAAGGTCTTCCATTTCCATTTATTTCCGCAGGAGGATCATTTTTAATGACTAGTTATCTTATGGTTGGCCTTGTTTTAAAGCTTAGTGTTAATTACACTGACTGATAAACTTATTTGAAGGAATGGCATTAACCGGTAAATTCTAATCTTATTTGCCGAAATAAAAGGGTGAAATAATGACCAATCTATTGAATCGTATATCATTAATAACGCTTACGTGCATGTTGTGCTCAGTTGCTTACGGACAAAGCAAAGATTCTTCAAGAGAATTAAAGAGGTTGAATGCCAAAATAGACCGAGTGCGGGTCATGGTAGATTCCCTAGAGTTAGATAATCAAATTTTGTTGCCTGAATTAATGTCTGCTTTCAAACAGGCTGTTAAGAGTAAAGCCCAACAGGACAGCATAACACTAGTGATTTTAAAGAGGATAAATACACTTAGTAATAAAATTGCAAATTTAGAAAATCAATCAAAATATATGGATAGTACAGCCCTGGAAATTTTCAACAAACTCGTGCTAGTGGAAAATAAGATTGTTACTTTGACCAATAGTTACAATGAGATGGCAAAACTAAGGTCAGGAGAACCAATCTCATCCGAGCCTAAATATAATTCAGCGCAATATAAGAAGACTTATATGGCCAGTCTAGGTCATTTTCAAAATCAAAATTTTTCAGAAGCCATCTCTGGATTTAAAAATCTTGTGTCATCTGATGCTACAAATGATTTAGCCGATAATAGCCAATATTGGCTCGCAGAATGTTTTTATTCTCAAAAGGATTTTAAAAGAGCTATAGTAGAGTTTGAAAAAGTATTTACCTATGCTGGAACCGATAAAGATGATGATGCTCAATTAAAGATTGGTCTATCATATCAAAGTATTGGCAATGTAGAAAAAGCTGGGGAAGAATTCCAGCGTCTGATTGATTACTTTCCAGGTAGTGAATATTACCCGAAAGCCAAAGAAGCTTTAAAACAATTATCTATTAATTAACCTTCCAACCAACACTTAATGCCAAAAAAACTATATTACCTTACAACGGAAATAGTTCCGTTCGCAAATGTTACGCCATTAGCTGATTTTTCTACAAGAGTTCCACTCGCCCTCCAAGAGAAGGGACATGACATTCGTACTATAATTCCAAAGTATGGTTATGTTAGTGAAAGAAAGTATATCCTAAGGGAGGTAATAAGGCTTAGGGAAATTCCATTTGAATTCAATGGGCAAAATAAAGTTGCTAGTGCTAAAAGTGCTTTTATTCCAAAAACAAGAGTGCAGGTATATTTCCTTGAGGATAGTCACTGGTTCAAACCTCTAACAAATCTTGTTTACAAATCAAAAAATGGTCGTATCCTTGCTGACAATGGAGAAAGGTATGCATATTTTGCCAAAGCTGTTTTAAGCACACTCCCACATTTGTTTTGGACACCAGATATTTTTATCTGCAATGGTTGGCAAAGTGCCTTGGTGCCGGGGATGTATAAAAAACACTTTGAAGGCATAAGTGATTTTTACAAAAAAATTAAGACCGCAATGGTAATCCATGATAATAATGAGTATTCTGATATTTCAAGAAAAGATCTTGAAGTAGCAGAGGTTCCCATACATAAATCTCTAAAGGGTAACACTCTAAATGTTTTTGATGTTGGTTCCTTTGAGGCTGATTCAATCATTATACTTGACAAGCCATCTGAAAAGATATCTGAAAAACTCTTAAAACAACCTGGTATATCAGCTAATAAGAAGAAAGTATCTGTTATTAATTTATCTGATGATGAATCTCCTGACTATAAAGATATTGCAGATAAAATGGAACAAATATTAAATAAAATTCCTGCCTAAGCTTTCACATAATTAGCTGAATATGAAAATTTGTGACTCTTCTGTAAAGTTTGTAATTCTGTTATTTATATCTTTTCATGTATGGAATTGTGTAGAGACCCCCTTAAACCACGATTTAAGTCATTCTGAGCTAGAACTTGATACTTTAGTCATCAATGATATTTCAGGAGCCAATTATAGGGTCGCTCCAAGCTTGGGTTCTAATGAAAGGTTGTATGTAGGGAATAAAAATGGCATTGAGGTACCACTTTCCTTAATCAAAATAGGCTCAGGCTTTTGGAATTATAGTTTTGATAGTACAATTACCATTGATAGTCTTCGCTTTATTTTATACTCGAAGGATAGTTCCTTATCAGAAATTTCGACTCCCAAATTATTTTACAGTCCTGATTCGCAGTTTAATGAGAACAATAGTACTTATCTTGATTTTCTTGACTTTTCATTATCGGATTGGTCTGATTTAGACCAGGCAAACATTAAGGTGAATACTGATACAACAGATACATCATCATCGTTTACTTATACCGAACTCATATGGAATGTGGATACCTTATTAGCATCTTTATCTGATACACTAGACTCTAACCTTGTTCGAACATTTGCCATTCAATTAGCAAATAGCGATTCGAATTTTATTGAATTATTCAGTGAGGAGGCATCTCAAGGAGATAAAGATCCCAAAATAATTATGTACTATAGACGTACTATAACAACTTCCGATTCAACATTGATTGATACAAATTCTGCAACAATATATTCAGATGGTGATTTGTCAATAATTGATCCAAGCGGGATAGAGCCCTATGTAAATAAATTAGGTTTAAGTAATGGATTAGGTTTAAGGTCGGTCTTGAATATTTCATTCAATGAAGCTTCATTGCCAGAGGGTTCTATGATACGTTCAGGAAATTTGATTTTAGAATCAGATACTAGTTTAACACCTTTCCAATATAATATCATTATTGACCCCTTGGATAGCGATACCTCTGTTGTTGATAGTGTTAGTGTATACAGTTCAGATCCTTATGAAGCGATAGGGTATCCGTATAGAGTATCTTCTGATTCTGAAAATGGGGTATATGTCATTCAAATTAAAAATATTCTACAAAATATTTCCTTAGGTAATGAATCAAATATAGGTTTCAAACTTTTAGCAAATGAAAAAAATAACCCCTTTGAATCAGCTTGGTTTGACTTTCAAACTGGACCTAGTCCTAAATTAGAGATCATCTATGTCGCTAATTAAAAGATTAATTATCTCTTCCTTATTTTTCTCTTTTGTGATTTGCCAAGGTACAATGAATGCGCTTGGGGTAGGACATTTTTATCATCACCAAGGAATTGGTAACGCAACAAGTGGTGTCATTGATCTTTCACCATCATTTAAAAGTAATGTTTCGCTCACTAATCCAGCCACGTGGCATAATCTCAAATTCACCTTTTTATCCTTATCTTATAGTGGTAATGAAAATTCATTTGATAATGGATCTATGGCAAATGGTTACTCCAGCATATCTAACGCTATGTGGGTTGTACCGATTAAGTCCAGATCATCTTTCGGTATAAATTTGTCACCGTATGCAGATCAAAGAATTACAATGGTAGACCAAGATACATCCGTATTTCAAGCATTTGATACAACATATAGCTTTACAAGGTCATTTGATCGGTCAGGTGGTATTTTATCATTGAGGTTAGGGACTTCATATAATTTGAATAAAAGTATCAGTTTCGGTTACATCTACAATATCTTATTTGGCTCATCAAGGAATCATGAATCTCTCAATTTTGATGGAAGTTCAATGGTCCAGACCAGTAGGGTTCGTTATAGTGGCATTATAAATGATCTATTCCTACTGATCTCATTAACAGATGATTTGAATATTTTCTCTAAATATACCTTGACTCTTCAAACTCTTGAAGGTGCATTGGAACAAAAGCATCTATTTGATGATATTAACGATAATGGCTATCATGATTATAGTCCGCCTTATTATGACTTCCCAAATCCAGATAGTGTTGAGGCATATTCTGAAATGAGAATAAAAGATCTCCATGATCCCTCAGGATATAATATTGGTATTAATAAAGCATTGAATTCAAACTCTTCAGTCGCAATTGAATTAGGTAGTTTGAAGGATAACTCAAAAGGTTTGAATAGCCTAAGATTGCCAATTGATAACTGGATCAAAGAGACCAGTACACTTAAAGCATCATTTACTCACTATTCTAATGATTTTTCTCTAAGATTATTTGATAGATTCTCATTTAGGACTGGTATTACCTATTATGAGCATAAATTAAAAAATGATACACCTCCTACAACTGAAATTGGTTACTCACTAGGCTTTGGTTTTAAGTTTAAGCCAGTAGGAAACCAAATAGATATTAATTATTATATTGGTAATAGAGATCACTCGGGTTTAAAAATAAAAGAAATGATACAGCAGATACAAATAGGCGTTAGTATTGCCGATATATGGTTTGTTAAAAGGAGACAGAAGTAGTTATGAGACAATTAAAATTAATGTCTATGACCTTAGGCATATTTTTTCTTTATATGTGCGTTCCGCCATCAGATACGGATACGAATTCAAAGAAAGATAAAGCAGAATTAGACTCTTTAAGAAAAGTCCGATGTCCAAGACTTATGAGTAGCGCAGCCGAATATTATAGAAATCGTGATTGGAAGCAAACAGTGAAGATATATGAAGAAATAACAACTCTTGATTGTGATGAATGGAATCCTACTTATGCGCCACCACAAGAGATATATCAATATTATGCTATTGCGTATGAACAAATGGGAAAGTTTGATAGTTCAGAATACATTTTGCTAGATGGTCTACAAAAGTTACCAGAGAATGTTGAGTTAAGAAAAAGATTAGCCTACTCATACAAAAAGCAAGGCAAGCTTGATAATGAGATCATAGAATATGAACGGCTGGTGGATATGGCCCCTAATGATGTCTCTATTATGAATGAATTGTCGAAGCTTTACAAAGATAATGAACGATATGATGATCAAATATTTATTTTAGAAAAAATGCTTTCATTAAATGAAAATAATGAAATAGCACAAAGTGAACTTGCGATGGCGTTTGAAAGTAGTGGAAGAGACCCATTGGATGTTTATCGTAAGAGATATGAAGACAACCCTGATAATTTTAGTTATGGTCTAGATTATGCCGATAGACTGAGTCAGGCAGATAGGAGTGAGGATGCTATACCAATATTGAACAAAGTTATTCGACTCGACCCCAGTAGTAAACTTGCATACAGAAGATTGGCTGATGCAAATAAAACAGTCGACGACCTAGCTGCTGCTGCAAAAGCATACGAGGAGCTATTTAAGATAGACCCCAGAGATGGTCGTGTTGCAATCGATATATCAGATGTTTATCTTGATAATAATGACTACAGACAGGCACTTAAATGGGCAGATAAGGCAACAAGCCTTCAAAACCAAAATGGAGAGGGCTTCGGACAGAAGGGTAAAGTCTATTATTATGGTTGGGATAATTTTCGTCAAAACCCTCTCACAATAGATGATAGGGTCGTGGCAAAATTAGCATATGATTATTTTACCAAAGCAGAGAAAAGAGGTTTCAGGGGTTTCTCTAAGAGTCCCTGGATGAAAGAAAATGAAAAAGATATACTATATGGAAAAGCACAATGGTTTATGGCTGAAGATAAAGTAAAACGAAGCAGGAGTATTTCTACCACCAAATCTGATTATGACTGGGTAACAGAATCTCTTAAAGCTGAGGATGGTTGGAAATAAGTGGATGAATAATTTAGAAATAAAAGATCCAGAATTATTTGATGTTTTAAAAAGAGAGGCAAATAGAGAGGAACTTACATTAGAGTTGATAGCATCTGAAAATTTCACAAGTAAAGCAATAATGGAAATGGCTGGTGGGGTCATGACAAATAAATATGCTGAAGGTTATCCTGGTAAGCGATACTATGGTGGGTGTGAGGTTGTAGATGAGGCTGAAAATATAGCTCGCGACCGCTTAAAAAAACTTTTTGGATGTGAATATGCAAATGTCCAACCACATTCAGGTTCTCAAGCAAATATGGCTGTTTTTATGACATTCCTCAAGCCTGGCGATACAATTATGGGCCTGGATCTTGCGCACGGAGGACACCTAACTCATGGTAGTCCTGTTAATTTCTCAGGTCAATTGTATAAATCCGTTTCATACCATATATCAAAAGAAGAGGGGCGAGTTGATTTTGATGAGGTATCAAAAGTTGCAAAAGAACATAAACCCAAACTCATCATTTGCGGAGGAAGTGCTTATCCGCGGTTTATAGAATTTGAAATGTTCAGAGAAGTTGCAGACTCTGTAGGAGCCTACCTTATGTCTGATATTGCGCATCCGAGTGGATTGGTCGCAGCAGGCGTCCACCCATCACCAATGGAATATTGTGATGTAGTAACAAGCACAACACACAAAACACTTCGCGGACCCAGAGGTGGTATTATTATGATGGGTAAGGATTTCGAAAACAAATGGGGAAAAGTCGCACCAAAATCAGGTCGAACTAAAATGGTTTCTGAATTACTTGACTCGAGTGTGATGCCAGGTGTTCAAGGAGGACCATTGATGCATATCATTGCAGCTAAAGCTGTTGCTTTTGGCGAGGCCCTAGAACCTGAATTTAAAACATATGCACAGAATGTTGTTGATAATGCCAAAGCAATGGGAGAGGAATTTTTAGATTTAGGATATGACCTTGTATCTGGGGGTACAGATACTCATGTTCTTCTTATTGATCTTTCAAAAAAAGGCATTAACGGCAGGCACGCTGAAAATATTCTGGGCAAGGCGGGTATTGCACTCAATAAGAACATGGTTCCCTTTGATACCCGAAGCCCGTTTGTAACAAGCGGTATAAGAGTTGGGACTCCGGCATTGACGACTAGGGGAATGGGAAAAACAGAAATGAGAAAGGTTGTCCAGTGGATAAATAAGGCTATTGTAGATTCAGAAAATGACTCTAATCTAAATAGTATAAGATCAGAGGTAGAAGCCTTCTGCTCAAATTACCCAATATACAAAGATTAATTGGCGCCAAATTAATCTCGTGATATATAAGAACCTTATATTATCCTCTCTTATTTTTATAATTTCATGTTCACCAAAAGCTTTCATCATAGATCAGCCTGAACTTGTATCTATATACTTTGAGAAAAAAATTAAAAAATTAGAAAAAAATGACATGACCAGTTTAGATCAACAACGAGATTTAATGAGAACTAAAGTAGAATATGGGTTTGGTATCATCATGGAGCATGCGGATAGGTTAATCGATGTTGATTATTCTTCAGCACTAGATAAGTATAAAAAAGCAAATATTATTTTCAAGGATGCTCGGGATTCTGGAATATCCATATTAAATGATAGGTACTCAAATTTTAACGACTGGATAAGAGGAGTTGTGGAGCTTCAGTTCACTAATAATGATATTATTGATCTTTATTGGTTGGCAGCAGCTTATGGTGGTGCTATCAGTTCAAGTAGAGGCGACCCATTTGAATTGATTCATCTCCCAAAAGTAGGTCGCATACTAAGAAAATGTATTGAGTTAGACCCTGAATGGAATAATGGTGCTGTCTATTCAGCAATGATGAGTTTCACTTCTACAAGGACTGATATAAGCGAGGATTTACTTCGTGATTCAGTTGATTTTTATTTTAATAAAGCAATATTATACTCCGATAGTTTAGATGCAGGCCCATTCTTAGCATACGCAGAGTCCATTCATAAAACATATCAAGAGCGTAAAGAATTTGAAGATAAGTTAAATTATGTTATTGATATGAAAACTAAATCAAGAAGTAGATACGAGTTGCCTAATCTGATTGCAAAAAACCGAGCAGAATGGTTACTATCAAAAACAGATGATTATTTTTTAGAATGAAACGTATCATAATCATACTACTTTTATTCTCTTCAGTGATATTTGCTCGCAAGATCGTAGTGAAAATGGGAACCTTAGCTCCAGAAGGAACGGATTGGCATGGTATGCTTATAGAGATGGGACAGCAATGGAAATCAGCCACAAAAGGGAAAGTGCAACTTAGGATCTATCCCGGCGGTGTTTTAGGCGATGAACGGGATATGGTTAGAAAAATGAGAATTGGACAGATACAGGCTGCAGGTATGACTGCTGAGGGACTCTCTGAGATTGTTTCTGATTTTTCATGTTACTTTGTTCCTCTTGTTTATCAAGATTCAGAAGATGTCAATAAAGTGACAGAGGCCTTATTGCCTGAACTTGAACAAAAATTGGAGGACAATGGTTTTAAACTCCTCTATTTATCCGAGTTAACCTATGCCTATTGGTTTTCTACTTCGCCCATAAAAGTTCCTTCAGATCTAAAAAATAAGAAATTTTTTACTTGGGCTGGTGATTTTAAGTGGGAACAGGTTTATAAAAAAGCAGGTTACAATCCTGTACCTCTGGCCACTACTGATATCCTTTCTGCATTGCAAACAGGCCTTATAAGTACGATTCCCCAACCACCAATATATGCATTAGCCCAACAGTCATTTGGCATTGCTGACCATATGTTAGATCTGAAATGGGGTGTTTTGATGGCTGGTATTGTTGTTGATATGAAGACATGGAAAAGAATACCAGATAAGTACCATGAAGATCTCTTATCTATAGCAAAAGCAATACAGGCCAAGTATGCCGATTCTAATAGTGATGCTGATGTAAAAGCATTGGATGCTATGAAACAATATGGTCTTAAGGTTCATAGCCCTAGTGAAGATGAAAGGGCATTATGGTTCCAAGAGGTCGAGCGTGTTAGTTACTATTTAAGAGGAAAGGTCATCCCTGAGACCATATACGATACAGTGATCAAATTGACCCAGGATTGATCTCGCAATGGTCAAGATATTAAATTTAGACCATATCACAAGAAGACTAAAATGGGGCGAAGATACCCTAGCCATTGTCATTTTCTCAGCTATGACAATTCTACCATGTTTCGAATCAATAAGTAGGGTTCTTAGTATAAATAGTGTCCCTGCTTCACAAATTCTAGTACAACATTTCACTCTTTGGATTGGCCTTTTAGGTGCAGTGCTGGCTGCTAGGCAAAACAAACTACTCGCACTGACCAGGGAGCCATTATTTCAAAGAGAAAAAGATATCCACTTAGGTAGATGGCTGGCAAAGGTTACCACTTTTCTTGTATTAGTATCCTTGACCTGGGGTAGTTGGGAATTGGTTAAGGTTGAAATGGAATATCCCATTGATATTGCACCAAATATACCACGCTGGTTTGCTCAAATTATCATGCCATTAGGTTTTGGCCTTATGGCTATTCAGGTCTATTTGAATAGCTATGAGAAACAATTACATCGAATAACCTTAATAATTATAGGCGTTATTTTTTCTCTTAATGGTGTTTTAGAAGTGATATTTGATATGATACCTGCTTTGCCCTTAGGGATTATAGTGATTGCGGTCTCATTATTTTTTGGTGCACCTATTTTTGTGGGCCTGGGTGGTTTAGCGGTCCTAATGTTCTGGTTAGACTATACACCTATCTCTGCAATACCCGCAGAAGCATACAGGATAGTTGTATCACCAACGTTACCTACGATTCCTCTATTTACCTTGGCTGGATATTTGCTCGCTGAGAGCAGAGCGTCAGAGAGATTAGTTACCGTTTTTAGAGAGCTGTTTGGTTGGATTCCTGGAGGAACACCAGTTATTATTGTTTTATTATGTGGGTTTTTTACTGCTTTAACAGGCGGCTCTGGTGTAACCATATTAGCATTGGGTGGGCTACTTCTACCTATGTTGATCAGAGATGGATATAGTAGATCCTTTTCTTTGGGGCTTATTACTGTATCGGGATCAATAGGGTTATTATTTCCACCAAGCTTACCTTTG
>CENP01238958.1_pt1 | contig 13429 bp, 15 predicted proteins | sample 361281 | NCBI WGS metagenome assembly CENP01 (sample SAMEA2591122, study PRJEB7988) | marine metagenome | biome: marine biome (ENVO:00000447); feature: deep chlorophyll maximum layer (ENVO:xxxxxxxx); material: saline water (ENVO:00002010), including plankton (ENVO:xxxxxxxx) | depth 70 m
ATTTATTTAACTAATCACAATCTTTGTCCTTTTTAAAATTATTTAAAAAAACCTAAATTAGTTTAAAAAAAACCCAAATAACATTATCCATTTTTATTATGAAAATCCATAATTTTAGCGCAGGTCCCTCTATTTTACCACCCGAGGTAATGGATAAGGCATCCATGGCAGTAAAAGAACTTGACAAGTCTGGTTTATCACTTATCGAGATCTCTCATAGAAGTAAAGTTTTTGTAGAGATAATGGAAGAAGCTTGCGACCTAGCACTTAAACTTACTAAACTAAAAGACAAAGGATATAAAGCATTATTTTTACAAGGTGGTGCAAGTCAGCAGTTCATTATGAGCGCTTATAACCTTTTAGAAAACAAAGCTGGTTTCATAAATACAGGTACATGGTCTACAAAAGCAATAAAAGAAGCTAAGTTACTTGGAGAGGTCATTGAAATTGCTAGCTCCAAAGAAGCTAATTTTAATTATGTTCCAAAGGGTTATGATATTCCCTATGATTTAGATTATTTACACCTTACCACAAATAATACCATTTTTGGTACACAACTTAAAGATATTCCAAGCACCCAAGTTCCCTTAGTTGCTGATATGAGTTCTGATATTTTTTCTAGAAATTTTGATTACTCGAAATTTGACCTTTTTTATGCGGGTGCTCAAAAAAATATGGGGCCAGCTGGAACTACTCTAGTCATTTTAAAAGAAGATATTTTTGGTAAAGTTTCACGTGTCATTCCTTCAATTTTAGATTATTCTATCCATGCAAAAAGTGGAAGTATGTTTAACACACCTCCTGTTTTTGCTGTTTACACCAGTTTACTAACTTTAAGATGGATAGAAAGTCAAGGAGGTATAGATTCAATAGGAGTTAAAAATGCTGCCAAATCAAAATACTTATACGATGAAATCGACAGGAATTCAAAATTTGTTGGTTTTGCTGCAGAAAAAGATCGCAGTGAAATGAATGCTACTTTTAATTTAGTTGACCCCTCGTTAACCGATTTTTTTAATTCATTATGTGATAATGCTGGAATCAGCGGTATAAAAGGTCACCGATCAGTAGGAGGCTATCGTGCTTCAATTTATAATGCACTTCCTCTAGAGAGTGTCGAAGTTCTTATAAGCTGTATGCAAAATTTAGAAAAAAAATATTAAAAGTATATTTATGAAAATATTAGCAAATGATGGGATTTCTCAATCAGGCATCAAATCTTTAACAAATAGTGGTTTTGAAGTAATTACTACTAATGTAGCTCAGGAGCAACTTGTTGACTTCATAAATAAAAATAATATCATCGGATTACTTGTAAGAAGTGCAACCACTGCAAGAAAAGACTTAATTGATAACTGCCCCAGACTGAGGCTTATTGGACGTGGTGGTGTTGGAATGGATAATATCGATGTTGAATATGCTAAATCAAAAAATCTCCACGTAATCAATACACCAGCTGCTTCCTCAGCGTCTGTCGCCGAACTTGTATTTGCACATTTATATGGTGGAGTTAGATTTTTATATAATTCTAATCGAAATATGCCACTTGAAGGAGAAGCAAATTTCAAAGGACTCAAAAAGGCCTATGCAAAGGGAGTCGAATTAAGAGGAAAAACTCTTGGTATTATAGGTTTTGGTAGAATTGGACAAGAAGTTGCCAAAATAGCCCTGGGCGTTGGTATGAATATTATTGCTTCAGATAAGTTTTTAAAAAAAGCATCTGTTAAACTTTCACTTTCAACTGGTGACAGTATTGATATAAATATAGAAATTAAAGAATTTGACCATCTGATATCTAATTCAGATTTTATTTCAATACATGTTCCTGCTCAAAAATCTTACATTATTAATGATGAGGTTTTTTCTAAAATGAAAAAAGGTGCTGGGATTATAAATGCTGCAAGAGGTGGTGTGATTGACGAAGTTGCTCTAATCAATGCTTTGGATTCTGGGCATTTGTCATTTGCCGCCCTAGATACATTTGAAAATGAACCTAAGCCAGAAATAAGACTTTTAATGCATGATAAAATTTCTTTAACTCCTCATATTGGAGCTGCTACATTAGAAGCCCAAGATAGAATTGGGGAAGAGCTTGCTGAACAAATATCTAAATTATTAAAATAAAAGCTTCAGTTTGTATTATAAACGTTTAAAAGAAAAATGGGGAATCAAATCTAATTTCCAACTGGTTATAGTTTTCATTGTTTTTGGGATAACAGGAACACTAAGTGTTAAAGTGGGAAAACCAGTCTTAGACTATATAAAACTAAATGCAGAAAGTTTTGAATCTATTCCACTAGGATATTTAATTTATTGGACACTTAGGATTCTAATCGTATTTCCTATCTATCAAGTATTATTAATCATTATTGGTGCTCTTTTTTTTCAATTTCGGTTTTTTTGGAATTTTGAAAAACAAATACTTAAACGTATGGGTTTTAAGCGGTTTTTTAAGGACTCTTAAGGCATTATAGAAAAGCTGATTTCAATTTACCTAGTCTTGGAAAGTTTTTCTAACGCAACATAACTAATGTTCGACTTAATTATTTACTTTAAATTAATCTATTGTTGTTAAGCTTTTAATTTAAAAATTCTTTATTATAATTTTCATCAATATATTTTGAAAAATACTTTTTCAGTTTGGTTATTTTTGGATTGATTAAATAATTACAATATGGTTGATTTGGATTTTGATTAAAATAATCCAAATGTTCCTCTTCCGCTTTATAAAAAGTAGTTGCTTTTTTGACTTCAGTCAAAATTGGATTTTTGAATATTTTTTCACCCTGTAATTGTTTTATAATTCTTATTGCAATTTCCTTTTGCTTAGTTTCTGTAAAATAAATTCCAGATCTATATTGAGTTCCAATATCATTCCCTTGGCTATTAAGTGTTGTAGGATCGTGAGTATTAAAAAATATTAACAATAAGTCTGAAAGGCTTACAATATTTGGATTATAGACTATAGAAATAGCTTCTGAATGGCCTGTTACTCCCGAACAAACCTCTCGATAAGATGGATTTTTTATCTTTCCATCAATATAGCCAGGTAAAACCTGATTAACTCCTTTAAGTCTTTGAAAGATAGCTTCTGTACACCAAAAACAGCCTCCCGCTAAATATATAGTTTTAATATTTTTTTTGTAAATGTAATAAATGAATAATAAGATTTATACAGAGCGATCGAAAACTTACACATATTTTTTAATTTATAAAAAGTAAAAAGCACTAATTTTGGATAAGATGAAAAAAATTCTCAGCGCTAGATCACTTTGTAAAAGTTACGGTAACATACAAGTATTAAAAAATATCGATCTTGATGTTGAAGATAATGAGATAGTTGCTATTGTTGGTCCATCAGGAGCAGGAAAAACTAGTTTACTCCATATTTTGGGTACTCTTGATCGTCCTGATAATCTCACTGAAAGTTCTTTAATCATTGATAAAATTGATACAACAAAAATTTCCAATAATGCCCTTGCTTCATTTCGTAACAGAAATATGGGTTTCGTATTTCAATTTCATGAGTTACTTCCTGAATTTACTATCCTTGAAAATGTTTGTTTACCGACTTGGATAGGAGAAAATTCATCTAAAAATTCAAAAACAAAAGCTATGGAATTATTAGATCAACTTGGCGTTGTTAATCATGCTTTAAAAAAGCCAACTTCACTCTCTGGTGGAGAACAGCAAAGAGTTGCTGTAGCTCGATCACTCATTAATGATCCTAAAATTATTTTTGCTGATGAACCAAGCGGAAATCTAGATTATGAAAATGCACATAAACTTCACGAGCTTTTTTTTAAACTAAGAAAAGAAAGAGGCTGTAGCTTTATTATTGTTACACATAATAAAGATTTAGCTAAAAGTTCTGATCGCACAATCAGCCTTAGGGATGGTAAGGTTCAATAATGGAGTTAAAAGACTTGAAAGCATTTTTGGATTATAAAGCAAATGCTTATGAAAAGATCCAATTTTTAGAACAAGACCCTATCAGTATTCCACATAAATTTAACAAAAAAGAGGATATTGAAATATCAGCATTCTTAGTTGCCACAATTTCTTGGGGAAATAGAATAAGTATCATAAAAAGTGGTGAAAGAATGATACAACTATTAGGAGACGATCCATATAATTTTATCATGTCGCATTCAGATAAAGAACTTAATCAATTGTCATCATTTGTTCATAGAACCTTTAACGGTACAGATTTTATATTTTTTATTAAAGCCCTAAAACATATTTATAAAAATCATGGTGGCCTTGAATATGCGTTTTCAAATAAACCAGAAGCAAAGAGAATGAATGAAAATATTAGTTATTTTAAGAAAATATTTTTTGAATTACCACATAATAAACGAACTCAAAAACATGTTTCTGATCCCTTTAAGGGATCTGCAGCAAAGCGTTTAAACATGTATTTACGCTGGATGGTTCGTTCTTCAAAAAGTAATGTTGATTTCGGAATATGGAAGCGACTAAGTCCTTCACAACTCTCTTGCCCTCTTGATGTTCATAGTGGAAAAATAGCAAGATATTTAGGCCTTTTGAAGCGTAAACAAAATGATCAAAATGCTGTTTTGGAATTGGATATTAAATTAAGAGATTTCGACCCAATTGATCCAGTAAAATATGACTTTGCCCTTTTTGGCCTAGGTGTTTATGAAAAGTTCAACCTCACTCATTTAAAATAAGATTGTACAACTCCTTAGAGTAAATTACCTTTATATTAAAATCTTTAATGATGTTTAATAACCAGATAAAAAATATTGGTCCTGGAACCTTAGTAGCTGCAGCTTTTGTAGGTCCTGGAACAATAACACTCTGCACTATTGCTGGTATAAAATTTGGAATGACATTATTATGGACATTATTGATCGCTGTAATAGCTTCAATATTTCTACAATCAATAGCTGTAAAGATTGGTTTAATTGGAAGGAAAAGTATTATAGGTGCACTTAAAGATGAAATTGAAAGTATAGGTTTAAAATACAGTATAATTTTTTTAATTTTCTCTGCTATTATAATTGGAAATACAGCTTATGAAGCAGGAAATATAACTGGAGCAGTATTGGGGATGGAAACGATTTTTGGACCACTAAATCTAAATTTAAGATCCTTTTCAATAAATATTTATGCTATTATATCAGGATTATTTGCTGCAATGCTTTTATGGATAGGAAAATATAAAATAATAGAACGGATATTGATTGCAATGGTAATTTTAATGAGTGTCTCCTTTTTTTTTACTGCATTAATTACAGGTCCGTCCTTTTTAAATATTGTCTTGGGACTATTTAGCTTTGAAGTACCGGAAGGAAGTTTATTGACGATTATAGGTTTGGTTGGCACAACTATAGTGCCATATAATCTATTCCTTCATGCTGAATTAGTAAAAGAAAAATGGGCTAGTCCAAACGATCTTAATTTTGCTATGAAAGACATGGTAATTGCTTTAGGTTTGGGTGGATTAATTTCGTTGAGTATTATAGTTACCGCTTCAGGTGCAAGGGCATTAGAAATAAGTAGCTTGGTTGATTTAGCTTTGGGCCTTGAACCAATGTTTGGAAGTTTCTCAAAATATTTTTTAGCTATTGGATTTTTTGCTGCAGGAATTACAAGTTCCATTACTGCTCCTTTAGCAGCTGCATATGTTGTTTGTGGTTGCTTTAACTGGTCAACAGATTTAAAGGCCAGGCACTTTAAAATAATTTGGTTATTAATTATTGTAATTGGTGTATTTTTTTCTGCAACCGGTATAAAGCCAATAATTATTATCCAGTTTGCTCAGGTGACAAATGGGATTTTATTACCCATCATTGCTGGTCTACTCCTTTGGATGGTTAACAAATCCAAACTTTTAGCACATATTAAAAATACCAACCTTCAAAATGGAATTGGTATTACAATTGTTTTGATTTCACTTTTCTTAAGTATAAGAACATTAATTTTAGTATTTAAATGAAAAAAATTGATTTAAATATTGATATTGGAGAAGGTTTTGGTTTAGAAAATGATATTATTCCTTTAATCAAATCATGTAATATTTCTTGTGGTAGTCATGCAGGAAATGATATGGAAATAAAAAAATGTATCGCTTTAGCAACAAAATATAAAGTTAAAATTGGGGCTCATCCCTCTTATCCAGATAAAGAAAACTTCGGTAGGGTTTCTATGAAAATTGATAGAAAACAATTGGCTGCTAATCTTGAGTATCAGCTGACTCATTTTATTAAATTTTTAAATCATCCTGATGATTTAAATCATGTAAAACCACACGGTGCCCTCTATAATGATTGTTTAAAAAATGAAATACTTGTTGACACTTTTCTAAAAGTTATTTTGAAGTGTTGTCCTAATACTACAATTTTCACTATGTACAAAAGCGAATTATGGAAACAAGCAAAGAAAAAAGGAATTTCAGTATGGTGTGAAGCATTTTTAGACCGTGTTTATACAAAAGATGGTAAACTTCAAGATCGTGGTGAGGTTGGGGCCGTAATAAGTGATGTTAATAAAATCTTTATGCAACTAGAATCAATGATTAATAAGAAAAAAGTCAAAACCAATGAAGGCAAATGGATTTCTATTAAAGCTGACACTTATTGTTTACATGGTGATCATCCAAATGTAATTAAGAATCTTCAAAAGCTTATTGAATTATGTAATAATAAAATCACATATGAACTTTAAATCTTACCAAATTTTTCCCCTACATACTAAAGCATTTCTCATAGAATGGGAACAAGAACCTTCGGAAGCTCTGCTAGAAAAATTAATTTTATTTAAATCAATTATCGAAAAGGAACCCAAGGTTACTAAATGTCTTATGGGATATAAGTCCTTGATAGTTAATTTAGCTGAAGAAATAATGAATTTAAATTGGTGGCGGGAGCACTTAAAAAAACTTCAAGAAAAAATTCATGAAAAAAAATATATAAATGGAAAACAATGGAAAATTCCTGTATGTTACGACCCAAAATATGCTCCTGATATAACTTTCCTTGCAAAAAGGCTAAAATTAAATATTGATGAACTTATACAGTTGCATACTAAAACAATATATCGACTATACTTTATCGGTTTTCTTCCTGGATTTTTATATCTAGGAGGTCTGAATAAAAGCTTACACTACCCTAGAAAAAAAAAACCACAATTAAAAGTTCCCAGAGGGTCTGTTGGTATTGGTGGTAAACAAACTGGCATTTATCCTTGTAATAGCCCTGGTGGATGGCATTTAATTGGAAACACCCCACTCAAACTTTTTGATGTTACAAAACAACCACCCTGTTTTGCCAATTCTGGAGATTGGATTTCATTTGAAGCTATTGATCAAGAAACATACAAAAATTTAGAAAAAAAGATTCAAAAGGGTAATTTCAAATTTGATTCCTTATGATTGAAATCATTAATCATGGAATTTATACTAGCATACAGGATATGGGTCGTCACGACTTTCAAGCTTTTGGAGTTCCAATTTCAGGAGCTTTAGATCAACAATCATTTTGTATGGCTAATCGAATTTTAAATAACCCTCTTAAAGCGGCAGTTTTAGAATTTTCTTTTAAAGGACCCAAAATTCGTTTTCATAAAGCGACACACATTACATTGACTGGGGCTAATATGAAAGCTAAACTTAATGAAGCAGAAATTAATTATTACATCCCAGTTAAAGTATATGAGGGAGACGTTTTAGATCTTGGAACTGCAAAAAACGGATGTCGAACTTATTTAGGTGTTGCAGGAGGTATAAAAACAAAAAAAATATTAAAAAGTCGAAGTCAATTTAAAGATTTGACTAGTGAGTTTAGAATATCTAAAAAAGTATTATTGCCAGTAGGAAAATCAACCTTCGATCCAAAAAAAGGCGCTCATTTATATTCACCTAATCAGGATTATTCTCAAAAAGTACTTGGTGTTTATCCTGGACCTGAGTTCAACCAATTAAGTAAAACTGAACAAAATCAGATCTTTATTACCACATTTACCCTATCAAAGTTAAATAATAGAATGGCTTTTAGTTTTGAAGAAAAAATTACAAATAAATTACCTCAAATATGGACTGCTCCTGTAATACCGGGAACTGTCCAATGTTCTCCGGATGGTAGTTTAATTGTTTTAATGCGTGATGCACAAGTAACAGGCGGATATCCTAGAATTCTTCAACTAAACTATGAATCTATAAATCTATTAGCTCAGAAAACCACTAGAGATCAAGTTAGATTCAAATTACTTCCCAGAATAGAATAAAATTATAAGCAATAGTATTTAAAAAATTGTTTCTTATTTTTGCTTGAATTAATATTCATGAAAATACTCTTAAAAAATGCTACCTTAATAAACGAAAAGAGTGCTTTTCACAATCAAAAATTAGACTTACTTATTGTAAATGGAAATTTAACTAAAATTCAACCTCAAATTGATTTAGAGGCTGATAAAGTTATCAAATTAAAAGATTTGTTTATTTCATCGGGTTGGTTTGATTCTTGTGTTTCATTTGGAGAACCAGGTTATGAGGAACGAGAAACACTTGAAAATGGACTTCTAACAGCTGCTAAAAGTGGTTTCACTCATATACTATTAAATCCAAATACCAAACCATTACTATCATCGCATGCTGATGTAAGTCACCTTATTAAAACTACATCTTCCAAAATAACTAAAATGCATGTAAGTGCAACTCTAACAGAAAATGCAGAAGGAAAACAAATGGCTTCTCTTAATGATATGCACAAGGCAGGTGCTTGTGCTTATGGTGATTTTAATCTACCATTAAGCAATCCTAATCTTTTGCGTATTGCTTTAGACTATGTACAAAGTTTTAATGGAATAATACAAGCCTACCCCATAGATTCTAGATTAAGCAATAATGGACAGATTCATGAAGGAAAAATAAGTATTAATCTAGGTTTAAAGGGCATTCCTGATATTTCTGAGACAGCTCCTTTATCCAGAGATCTTCAGCTTTTGAAATATACAAGTGGAAGATTACACATACCTTACCTTTCCTCGGCAGGAAGTGTAAGCTTGATTCGTGAAGCTAAGAAACAAAATCTAAACGTAAGCTGTGGTGTAGGAATTCCTCATTTAATTTTCACTGATGAAGAATTATGTGATTTTGACCCTAATTTTAAAATTCAGCCACCACTTCGTGAAGATAAGGACAGAAGGGCTTTACGTGAAGGTCTTCTTGACGGAACAATAGATATGGTTACTAGTTTACATCAACCAGTTAATCCCGAATTAAAAGATTTAGACTTTGTTAGTTCTAGGCCTGGGAGTATAGGTCTAGAATCATCGTTTAAAATACTACAGAATCATTTACCATTAGAAAAAGTTATTTCCTTTTTAACAAGAGGAAAAGAACGCTTTGGAATTAAAAATAACAACTTTGAATTGAACACTCCTGCAGACTTTACGCTTTTTACACCTAACGGAAGTGGATTTTTGAATGTAGATGATTTATCGTCAAGTTCAAAAAACTGCATGTTTATTGGATCTCCTACAAAAGGCAAGGTCTATGGTTGTATTCGTGGAGAAAAAATACATCTAAATAATACTTAATGTTAGAATACCGAATTCGTAAAGGAGAAAATAATCTAGAAGAAAGTCCTGCATTCTTTTTAATACATGGTTATGGGAGTAATGTAGATGATTTATTTTCATTTTCACCATTTCTTCCCAAAACACACTCAGTTATTAGCTTACAAGCCCCATTAAGATTAGGGTCTAAAAGTTATGCATGGTATCCTCTTTATCCTAAAGCAGATGGTTCATTTGAATCAAATTTAGAAATGGCTTTTAAGGCTATGGACTTGTTAATTGAAAACATTGAACACTTAAATAAAAAATATAAACTAAATAAAGGGGATATTAGTCTTTTAGGATTTAGTCAAGGTGCAATATTAAGTTGGGCAATAGCTTACAGAAAGCCAAAGAAAGTACGCCGTTTAATAGCTTTGAGTGGCTATATTCACGAGAGTATTGAAACTTCTATATTTCCTGAATTTATTGCTTATGCTGCTCACGGACTAAACGACCCTATAATTCCTGTCGAAAAAGCTCGAAATTCAATATCAAAACTTAGTGAGATATATACTGGTATTGAATACTACGAATTTCCAGATGGTCACACAGTCTCCGAAGAAAACTTCTCAAAATTATTAACTTGGGTTGAAAAAACCAATCTATAGAGGTATTACAAAGGATTTTATGTTTGTAAAGCTATAATTATTTTTTATCTTATTTTTTTTAAATTCCAATATTGCCTGCCCCCAACTTGAATCTGACTGAAAACCAATTAGTATCCATTTTTGATTTACAATTTTAACATTATTAATTAAAAATATTTCTTTTGGAAGCTCTACAAATTTATCAAGAGCACCTTTAGAGTTTATTTCAAATAATTGCTTTCTCAATAATTGTTCTTGAGATTTAAGTTCATCAAAATTATTTAATAATTGATTGCCTTTCAAGGAAAAGTAATTGTTAGTATCTAAAATGTTTTTCATTTTTTTTAAGGAATCTTTAAGCACTAAATTATTCTGAATTTTAATCTGAATTTGTGAATCTTTATAGTTAAGAATTTTATTGGTATTGTAAATTTGGTAAAAAAGTAAAATACAAATGAAAACAAATAAGTATACAAATATTTTAAATCTCATGGATCGACAATTTAATTAGACTCAATAGTTAGGGAATCGTAAGCCAAAAAAACATTCGCTGGTAATTTTGAACTCACTTCTCTATGAAATCCCATTAAGTGACTAATATGTGTTAAATAACAAGTTTTGGGAATTAATCTGTCAATAAGTTGGAGTGCTTCATCTAAATTTAAATGACTAGGATGGGATTCAATTCTTAAACAACTTAAAACTAAAACATCTAGATTTTTTAATTTCTCTTGCTCTTTTTCACTTATTGTTTTAATGTCTGTTAAATAACAAAAGTCGTCAATACGGTATCCCATGACTGGCAGTTGGTTATGCATCACTTCTACAGGAATAATATTTTTACCTTTAAATTCAAAAGTTTGATTAGATTCTACCGTATTTATTTTTACTGAGGGAGCTCCGGGATATTTATTTTCTTTGGAAAAAATGTAATCAAATCGACGAGTAAAATTCTCAATAACTCTCTGGCTTCCAAATACTGGAATATCTCCCTGTCGAAAGAAAAAAGGACGAATATCGTCCATACCTGCGCTATGATCAGCATGCTCATGAGTAAACAAAATACCATCTAAATGTTGAATCTTTTCCCTTAACATCTGTTGGCGAAAATCCGGACCACAATCTACTACAAGATTTATATTATCCCATTGTATTAATATCGAAACTCTTAAGCGTTGATCCTTGTGGTCATTACTTAAACATACAGGGTGATCACTTCCTATTACTGGAATTCCTTGAGACGTGCCAGTGCCTAAAAAAGTCAACTTAATCATATTTTCAAAGGTAATCTTTGTAGCTTAATTCCACAATCTTCGTAGATTTGCTTTTAAATTTTTCTTTATGTCCTTAAAATTACCAGGAGAGACAGAATTAGAAAATCGTCCCTCAGTAGAAGCAAAAGCACTTCGTATCAATCTTAACAATTTTATTTACGGTACTTTCGCTGAAATTGGTGCAGGACAAGAAGTTGCTCGACATTTTTTTCGTTCTGGTGGAGCATCAGGAACTATTGCTAAAACAATTAGTGCATATGATAAAAACTTTAGTGATAACATTTATGGAGAAGAAGATGACAAAAGATATGTGACTGAAGCTAGGCTTAACAAAATGTTAGATCACGAGATGCAATTATTAGAAGAACGTATTTCTAGAGAGGAAAGCCCAAATAAAATGTTTTTCACTTACGCCAATACAGTTACAACTATTGATTTTGCAAAAAAATTTAAAGGTCACGGATGGATGGGTATACGTTTTCAGGTACATCCTAATCAAGAATATAGTGAAATTACACTTCATGTTCGTTTTCATCAGACGGAAGCCCGACTTCAACAAGAGGTTTTAGGTTTAATTGGCGTAAACCTTATATATGGTGCTTTTTATAAAAATAAAGAACCCAAAAAGCTTTTACGATATCTTTATGACAATATTGATCATGATGCAATTGAAATAGATACTATTAATTTTAAAGGACCTCTTTTTAAAGAAATAGATAATCGTCTAATGAGCCTACAATTAGTTCGAAATGGTTTTACAGATGCAGTAATGTTTAATCCACTGGGAAATAATATTCTCCCAGCAAGAGAGCTATACAAAAAGAATATTTTAGCTTTAAGGGGAAGTTTTCGCCCAGTAACTAAAGTTAATATTGATATGTTTGAAAAGGCATTGGATGCATTCATTCATGAACCTGAAGTCAAAGAAGAAAAAACAGTTGTAATATTCGAGATAACTCTCTCTAATCTACGTGCTCAAGGTGAAATAGATGAAATAGATTTTATGGATAGAGCTAAACTTTTATGCTCTTTGGGACATATTGTAATGATATCAAATTTTAAGGAATACTACAAATTGGTAGATTATCTATCTCAGTACACAAAAAACCAATTAGGACTGAGTATGGGAGTAAATAATTTTGTTGAAATTTTTAAGGAAGAATATTATCAAGACTTAGGGGGAGGAATCCTTGAGGCTTTTGGAAAAATGTTTTATAATAATCTAAAGGTCTATCTATATCCAATGAAGGATAAAAATGGTAATATTATTAATAGTACCAATTTAAAATTAGATCCGAGAATGAAAGATTTTTATAAATTCTTCAAATATAATAGTAAGGTTGTAGACATTTTTGATTTTGATCAAGAATACCTCAATATTTTCAGTAGGAAAATTCTTGATGAAATTCGAAATGGTGGTTCAAATTGGGAAGAACATCTACCAGAAGGTATTGCAGAATTGATAAAACAAAATAAAATGTTTGGAATCAAATCCTAACTTTTATCCTTTTTTGGAAAACTAATCCAGTATCTGTGATGCATGTTCTTTAGTTTTTACTTTATCAATAACTCGTTCAATTACTCCTTTTTCGTTTATAACAAAGGTTTTGCGATGAATTCCATCATATTCCTTCCCCATAAATTTTTTAGGCCCCCATACACCAAAAGCATTTATAACAATCTTATCTTTATCTGCAAGTAAGGGAAATGGAAAATCAAATTTTTCTGAAAAATTATGCTGACTTTTAATAGAATCTGCACTTACTCCTAGAAGTTCATATCCTGCTTCTTTAAGCTCTTTATAATAATCTCTTAAATTGCAAGCTTGAGCCGTACATCCAGGTGTATTAGCCTTTGGATAGAAAAAAATTACAAGTTTTTTACCACTATAGTTTTCCAATGATTGAATTTTTCCACTATTATCATGTATTGAAAACTCTGGGGCTTTATCTCCAACTTTTAATGTTACCATACTTTTTTTTT
>CENP01237865.1_pt1 | contig 13425 bp, 13 predicted proteins | sample 361281 | NCBI WGS metagenome assembly CENP01 (sample SAMEA2591122, study PRJEB7988) | marine metagenome | biome: marine biome (ENVO:00000447); feature: deep chlorophyll maximum layer (ENVO:xxxxxxxx); material: saline water (ENVO:00002010), including plankton (ENVO:xxxxxxxx) | depth 70 m
AATTTGATCTAAAAAAGAATATTTTTTCTGTAATTTATGGACTAGTTCTTTTTTTTCATGAATTAAAAAATCACCACCAGGAAGAGAATGCTTCATAGTCCATTCACTACCCATTTCAGGAAAAAAGTCTTTTAATCTTGATAGCACATTTTCTGCCAGTTTTCTAAAAGTAGTAAGTTTCCCACCATATATCGTAAGAAAGGGTAAATTTTCTATAGACTCCAAGTTTAAAACATAATCTCTTGTAATAGATGACATATTTTTACTTTTCTGATTATTTTTACTATACAGTGGCCTTACTCCAGAAAAACTAGAAATAATACTATCTTTATTAAGATTAAAATCGAAATAATTATTGATAAAATTTAATAAATAGTTTGTTTCTTCATCTGAGCAAATGGGTTTTTGTTCCATATTTTGATGAACAACTTCAGTGGTACCTATTAGACTAAACTCGTCTTGAAAAGGAATAACAAATATTATTCTACCATCATTGCCAGTAAGAAAGAAAGCATAATTGTGATCAAACAGTTTATCCACTACTAAGTGGCTACCTTTTACTAATCTTGTTGAAAAAGTATCTTTTGACCTTGTATAGTTGTTAATATTATCTACCCATGGGCCAGCAGCATTAACTATACACTTGCATAAAAATTCATGGATTTCTCCTTTATTATTTTTAGTAATCACGTTCCATAATTTTCCTTTTTTTTCAAAGTTTATCACTCTAGTGCGAGTAAGAATATTAGCCCCTCTTTTTTTTGCATCCACAGCGTTTAAAACTACCAAACGTGAATCTTCAACCCAACAATCTGAATAAATATATGCCTTTTTAAATTTAGATTTTAAAAAGGTATTAAAGCTTGAATTTTGAAGATTTGTTGTTTCAGTCTTAGGTAAAGTGGAATATCCAGCAATGTAATCATAAATTATCAATCCACATCTTATAAAAAAATTATTTATTTTAAAACTCTGTAAAGGTATAAGAAATCGCATGGGCCAACAAATGTGTGGCATTATCTTAAGCAAAACATCCCTTTCCTTTAAAGCTTCTTTCACCAATTTAAAATCAAAATATTTTAAATATCTTAACCCACCATGGATAAGTTTTGTTGACGCTGATGAGGTACCACTAGCAAGATCATTCATTTCAGCCAAGCAAACTTTTAGTCCTCTACCAGAAGCATCTCTTGCAACGCCGCAACCATTTATTCCACCTCCAATTATAAAAATATCATAAATCATTTTTTTAGATAAATAAAATTACCATTTCATACAAATTTCTATTAAGGATTATAAATTTTATTGATCGAGAACAAGATAATTATTTTTGATAAAAACATGTATTTTCTCTTTAATACAGATGATTAAATTCATAATAGATGAATAGAAGTTTTTAAATCATGAAAATTGCATTAGTTGTCGCAGGTTTAGCCGGAAAACAACATATTCATACAATTTTTAAAAAAATTGTATATTAGATCTAATTATTGATCCTAGCCAAGAAGCATATGAACTTTCAAAAAAATTAAATACCCAATATTTTTCTAACATTGCAACAGCTCTTGAAAAATGCAGACCAGATGGAGCTATAATAGCTACACCTAATTCTGTACACAAAAAAAATGCAGAACTCTTCATTGAAAAAAAATACCTAACCTCATTGAAAAACCTTTATCATCAAATGTTAAGAGTGCTGTTGACATTGTCATTTATGCTAAGAAGCAAAATACACCCATCCTAACCAGACATCACAGAAGACATGATAAAATCATTCAAAAAGCAAAAAAAATACAATCTGGAGATATAGATAAAATTATTACTTGTCATGCCACTTGCTGGATATTCAAACCCAACAGTTATTTTAATTCTTGGAGAAAATCTTTAGGTGGTGGTCCTCTTTTAATTAATTTAGTTCATAATATTGATTTTGTGCGTTATTTGATTAGAGAAATTGATTGTGTTCAAAGTTTTGAATCAAATTCAGTTAGAGGTGGGGATACAGAAGATACAGCTGTAGCTTTACTAAAATTTCAAAATGAATCTTTAGGTACTTTATCAGTTTCAGACACAATAATAAGTCCCTGGAGTTGGGAATTAACTTCTAAAGAAAATCCAATCTATTCCTATAATAAACAAACTTGATATTGGATAGGAGGAACACACGCATCTTTAGAATTACCTCAGTCAAAAATTTGGAAAAGTGTTGACAAGTGGAGCTGATGGGAGCCTATTACTCAAAGTAATTATAAAATAGGTAAATATAAAGACTACCCACTAGCCCAGCAATTAAATAATTTTTTAGCTGTTATTAAAAAAATGAAGAACCAATCTGTTCAGGGATGGATGGTTTAAATACATTGGCAGTTATTGAAGCTATAAAATTAGCTGTTAAAACTAAAACAGCAGTAAAACCAGAAACACTTATAAAATAAAATTTTATTTTTGGGGTTATGATAAAATTAATGATGTAAATTTTTTAGATAGAATATGAATGAACAAATTTGGAATATAATACAAATTTTATTTGCTGATATTATTTTATCCGGTGATAATGCCTTAATTATCGGAATGGCTGCATCTGGTCTATCTCCTGAATTAAGAAGAAAAGCCTTTATTTTAGGTCTTGCTTTAGCTGCTTTTTTTAGAATATTTTTTGCAATTATCGCAACTTATTTAATCGAAATACCTGGAATTTTATTTTTTGGTGGATTGCTTTTATATTTTGTATGCTGGCGATTTTTTCAAGAATTAAAAAATAATTCAATAGAAGGACAAAAAATTAAAACTGATGTTCAAAAATTTTCAATTAATGAAAATAAAAAATTATTGAATGCCCTTCTTACTATAACCATAGCTGATATATCTATGTCGATTGATAATGTACTCGCCGTAGCTGCTATAGCTAGAGAAGACCGTACTCTTCTTATTTTTGGTCTTGTTTTAGCAATTATTTTTATGGCATTTTTTGCAACAATTATTATGAAAATATTAACAAAATACAAGTGGGTTTCCTGGCTAGGTTTAATATTTCTACTTTATTTGTCTACAGAAATGGTAATTGATGGGTTCCCTGGATTCTACGAAATTTTTAAAAAATAATTATCGGCTATTTAGGAACATTAACTATCAATATCAATAAAAATGAAGTCACTTTCAACTTTTACATTGTAAATTTTTAAATCATCACATGCTGGTGATCTTATAGCTTTACCAGTCTTATAATTAAACTGACCATTATGCATAGGACATTCAATGAGATCGTCCATTACTAACCCATCTTCAAGATGAATATTTTCATGGGTACATAATCCATCAGTACAAAAGTAATTTTCATCAGGACTACAATAGATTGCGTAGGTTTTATTTTCATAATCAAACCGTATTAAATCTTCTAATTCTATGTCTTCTTTTTTACAAGCTTTTACCCAATTTACCATACAACACCTAATTAATTTACTCTAATAATTTAATAATAAAAAATTACTCATTTATAAATTTAAAAACCTATTTTATTTTTTTGCAGATTTTATACCTTCCCGCCACACTATTATGAGACCTCCACCTACGATGCCTAGAATACCGGGGAATAATTTATCAAATGGCCACTCTGAGAAGAAAATCCAACCAAGAGCAAATGCGATAGGTAAACCAAAGTATTCAAAAGGAGCAATTAAACTTGGTTCCGTTAACCTATATCCCCATATCAAAAAAATTACTCCCGTACCACCAGTAAATCCTATAATTGCGAGTAAAAAAAGATCATAGAAAGATTCAATATAACTAAATGAAAACGTAAATCCTGCAATTATTATTGCTAAAATCAAAGTTGTTAATTGTGTATATAATTGGATATTGGTTGTATGAACTTCTTTTGGAAATAGTTTAACTAATACACTAGATAAAGCATAGCCAAAAGCTGCTCCAACTGGAAGTAATGCATAAACAGAAAAGATATCAGAACCTGGTTTTACTATGATTACTATTCCCAAAAATCCAAGTAAGACTGCAAACCACCTCCATGGGCCAACCAAATTACCTAATAATGGTACAGAAAGTGCCGTTAGGAAAATGGGAGTAGCAAAAACCAAAGTTGCTGCAGTTGCATATTCTAAATTCATAATTGATAGATAAAAACAACCCTGAGCAAAAACTATACTTAATCCTCTACCCATGGAAATTAATTTATGGTTTAAATTAAAGGTATTATTTTTTGTCCTTACTTCATATGAAAAAAAAAGATAGATGAATAGTGGGAATAAACCAAAGAAATTTCTTGCGACAGCATATTGCATTACTGAATATTTATTGTCCATCGATTTAATGATGATACCCATAACATCAAGTAAAAAAATACCTATTAGAACATATATGATTGCTCTTTGTAAGGAATTAAAGCTTTTATTATTAAAATTAAAATTACTTCTCATTATGCATTTTTGTATATAGGTTTAGATTTAAATATTACCATTTTAAATCATTAAGTATGTCTCAACATAAATGTCAAATTTACAAACTAGTATTTAATTAAATAAATGCAAAAAACTCTCAAAATCAAAAATGAACCATATTGGTGGTCAAATGCCAAACCAGATTTTATAGATCAAGTAGAGTGGCCATCAAATGCCGACGTCGTAATTGTAGGTGCAGGTTACACAGGTTTAAGTGCAGCTTTAACTCTTTTAGATTCAGGATTAAAAGTAGTAATAATTGAGAAAGAAATAGCCGGTTTTGGAGCCTCTAGTAGAAACGGTGGTATTACTAGTGGGAAAATTAAACCAAGTATTAGGGAATTAAAGGCCAAGTTTGGTTTAGATTTATCAAAACAAATTGTAGAAGAAGGAGATCTTGCTAGAAAAGATTTATATAATTTTATAAAAAAAGAAAAAATTGATTGTGATTTAAAAATAAATGGGATGTTTGTTGGCGCAACTAGCAAAAAAGGTTTGGAAAATCAAAAAAAAGAGGCTGATTTTAATTTTAGATCTATTGGAATAGAAAATAAAATAATAGAAAAAAAGGATGTACCTGATTTTATTGACAGTAATAAATATGTAGGAGGTATCTTTGATGACAAGATTGGTTCAATGCATCCTGCAAAACTTGTAAAATCAATGATACAATTGGTTCATAAGAAAGGTGGACTAATTTTTGACAAAACTACTTTTAAAAAAAGTGAAAGAAATGGGAAAAAATTTAATATTTGGACCAACAAAGGATTAGTTAAATCCAATCATCTAGTTATAGCTACAAATGCCTATACTGATAAAAATATACCCTGGTTGAGAAAAAAACTAATTCCTGTAATTTCAGAAATGATCTCTACTTGTGAAATTGGAAATAACAGAGTTAACAGCTTAATGCCAAAATTAACTACATTTGGAGAAGCACTGAATCTATTTTATTACTTTAGACCTTCTCCTGATGGTAAGAGAATTCTTATTGGGGGAAGGAGAGTAAGATATAATAATGAAAATCCAACAAAAAAACTTAAATCTGGCTTGTTGGAGATTTTTCCTGGACTATATGATATGGAGATATCAAATCACTGGTATGGATTTGTTACTTTTCCTATAGATCAAATACCTAAGTTAGTAATGCATGAAGGTATAATTTATGCTGCAGGTTATTGTGGTTCTGGGACAGTTTGGTCAAGATGGTTTGGTAAAAAAGCTGCAGAAATAATTCTAAATTTTGAACAAAAAAGTGCTTTCTACAATATTCCATTTAGAAAAATTCCTTTTTACAACGGATATCCGTGGTTTGTGCCTTTAGCAATAAAATATTTCAAAATGCAAGATTGGTGGATTAATTCAAGAGAATAATTTTTGAAAAAATTAGGACTAATTCAAAAATATCCCTTGTTAATATTGATAATTTTAATATTGTTGCATATCTCTAATCATGTAATTAACTTTTAAGGTGAAATAATGTCAGCTCTTTTAGATACAGTAGATCCAGACGGTTTATTAGAATATTCCGTAGTATTCACAGATCGTTCTCTCAATCATATGTCAAAAAAATTTCAAGGTGTTATGAATGATTTGTCTTGTATTTTAAAAGAAGTTTATAACACAGATGGAGTAGCATTAGTTCCTGGAGGTGGAACTTATGGTATGGAGGCTGTTGCAAGACAAGTTGCAGTTAATAAACATGCTCTAGTTATAAGAAACGGTTATTTTTCATATAGATGGAGTCAAATCTTCGAAAGTGGTAATTTTACAAAAAAAACAACAATCGTCAAAGCCAGACAAATAGGAAATGAAGAGACCTCTCCTTTCGCGCCTGCTCCAATTGATGAAATTATTGCTAAAATTCATGAAACTAAACCTGACGTAGTTTTTGCCCCTCACGTTGAAACTTCAGCAGGGGTGCTTTTACCAAAAGCATATCTTGAATCTATATCAAAAGCTGCCCATGATGTTGGTGCAATTTTCGTTTTAGATTGTATCGCATCAGGATGTGCATGGGTTGATATGAAAGCTACTGGAGTTGATATTTTAATTTCCGCACCACAAAAGGGTTGGTCATCCACACCATCGGCTGGTGTAGTTATGTTAAGCAATAGAGCAATTGAAGTTGTTGAAAATTCCAATTCCAATAGTTTTGCAATCGACCTTAAAAAATGGTTTTCAATTATGAAGACTTACGAAAACGGAGGTCATGCATATCATACTACAATGCCTACAGATTCATTAACACATTTCAGAGATACTATGCTTGAAACACAAGAGTATGGATTTGACAAATTATACAAAAATCAGTGGGAACTTGGTAATAGAGTGAGAGATCTGTTAAAATCTAAAAGTATTAAATCAGTAGCAGCTGACGGTTTTAGAGCTCCAGGTGTTGTTGTAAGTTACACTAGTGACGAGAATATCCATAATGGATTAAAATTCAAAGAACTTGGTATGCAAATAGCTGCTGGTGTACCACTTATGTGTGACGAACCAAAGAGTTTTCAAACGTTTAGAATAGGCCTCTTTGGTTTGGATAAATTATATAATGTTGATAGAACAATAGATAAACTTGAAAAAGCTTTTGATAGTGTACTATAAACAATTTTATTCTTTATAAAAAGTGGTATAATCACTTAAGTTAAATTTTGATTGGAAATTTAAGTGATTTCTGTAGACGTTGTTATTGTGGGTGCTGGCATAATTGGATGTTCTACTGCTTTTGAACTTTCTAAATCTGGACTTAAGATTGAAGTGATCGAAAAACATCAACCTGGTGCTATGGGATCTGGTTGGACATTAGCTGGAGTCAGGCAATCCGGACGTCACTACGCTGAAATTCCATTAGCAAAATATTCTGTTGATAAGTGGTCATGTCTAAACGAAATATTAGATCATCGAACTAATTATAAACAGGAAGGTAATTTAAGGTTAGCTAGAAATACTGCTGAAGATAAAATAATACAAAACCTTGTTAAGGAACAAAAAAAAAATGGATTAGAAATTGAATATTTAAAAAACACAAAAGAGATTTCAGAAATTTGTCCAAGTATTTCAGAAAATGTTATTTCTGCCTCTTACTGTCTTACAGATGGTCATGCAGACCCAATTAATACTCTTAAAGCTTATAAAGAGGCTGCAGAAAAAAATGGAGTTATTTTTACCAATAATGAAGAGGTGTTAGAAATTTCAGAAAAAGGAAAAAAAATTGAATATATTAAAACATCAAAGAGAAAAATATTTCCTAAGTATTGTGTTTTAGCTAATGGAATTTTTTGCAATAAAATTCTGAAAAGTATTGGTAAGAATATTCCAATCGAAATACCAATTGTTACAGTAATTCAAACTGAAAAAACTAATCCATTATTAAAACCTGTAATTGGTGTTGCGAATGCTAGTTTAGCTATGCGACAAGAAAATAATGGTTGTTTTAGAATTAGTAGTGGATTTCAAACCTGGAAAGGGAAGATTAAAACAAAAAACGACATGCCGTATGTTGAAACAAATTTAGAAGAGATAAAAAATACGATTACACAATCTATAGAAATTATTCCTCAACTCAAAAAATCAAGTATTAAATCCTTTTGGGGAGGGTTAATTGACCTCACACCAGACGCTCTTCCAGTGATTGACAGTTTGAGTGATTGCGAAGGTCTTATAGTGGCATCTGGTTTTTCAGGACATGGTTTTGGAATTGCACCAGCTGTTGGAGGAATAGTCTCTGACCTTGTACTAAATAAAAAAACAAGATTACCTATTGATCCATTTTCCTTCCATAGATTTCAAAATCATCTGATTTCAAAAGAAAAAAGTGATCTGACTCTTCATGGATAAAATTGAAGAAAATTAATACTCCGTTTACTAAAAAATAAAAATTTGGTTATTATTAATTATGATTAAAACACCATATCTTTTATTTCTGGGAGACGCACCTGATCAACTTGCTGCTAAAGTAGCACAGGGCGTTAAAGATTGGCGACCTAGTATATGCCTTGGACAACTTAAATTACCAGGATGTAAAGCAGAATTAAATCTTAAAAACTATACACTAGAAGAAGCAAAAAAAAGGGGAGCAAAAACTCTAGTTATTGGGGTTGCAAATAGAGGAGGAAAATTTTCTGATAGTTGGAAAGAAACCTTATGTAATGCTATTGAATTAAATTTTGATATTGCTTCTGGTTTACATAATTTATTAACTGAAGATAAAGACCTAGTGAATTTATCGAAACTTAATCATTGTGACTTGATTGATGTTCGAAAACCAAAAGATGATTTTCCAATTGGTAATGGTAAGAAAAGAACTGGTAAAAGGTGCTTAACAATTGGAACCGACTGTTCAGTTGGAAAGATGTATTCCTCTTTAGCAATAGAAAAAGAAATGCGTTCTAGAGGAATGAAAGTAAGCTTTAGAGCCACTGGACAAACAGGTATACTAATATCTGGAACCGGAATTCCATTAGATGCAATAGTTGCAGATTTTATGGCTGGTGCTGTTGAAATTTTATCTCCTGATAATGAAGAAGATCATTGGGACATCATAGAAGGGCAAGGTTCACTTTTTCATGTATCATATTCTGGAGTTACAATGGCCTTAATTCATGGTGGCCAACCCGATCATATAATACTATGTCATGAGCCAACTAGAACTCATATGAGAGGATTGCCAGATTTTAAATTACCAACCTTGGAGGATCTATATGAAATGGTATTACCTATTGCAAAAATAAGTAATCCTAATTGTCAGATTTCTGGAATTTGTATTAACACAAAAAATATGGAACGATATTCTCGTGAAAAATTAAAAAACGAAATTGAAGAAACTTTTCGATTACCAACAGTTGACCCATTTATTGACGGAACAAAAAAAATAGTCGATAGATTAATTCAATAGTGAATTAGGTATTATTTTGCATTTAAACATAGATATAGATTCATTTGAATTAAATCATAAATTTACTATATCAAGAGGGTCAAAAAATTCAGCAGAAGTTATAACCGTATCAATAAAAGATAGTGGATTTATTGGATTAGGTGAATGTGTTCCTTACAAAAGATATGGTGAGAGTATAGAAAGTGTTTCAAAAGAAATATTATCTGTACCTCTACCAGTTAATAATGAAAAATTACAAACAATTTTAAAACATGGTGCTGCAAGAAATGCAATTGACTGTGCTTTATGGGATTTACGAGCAAAAAAAGAAAGTAAGCCTGTTTGGAAACTTTTAAATTTGACTGAACCAAAACCGGCTATTACTGCCTATACAATTTCATTAGCAACTCCAGAAAAAATGATGCAGGAGGCTAAGAAAAAAAATAATTTTCCTATATTAAAAGTAAAACTTGGCAGTAAATATGATGAACAATGTATTAAAGCCGTAAGAGAAGGTTCCCCTAATGCTAGAATTATAGTAGATGCCAATGAAGGCTGGACAATAGAAACCTATAATTACCTTGTTCCAATTTTTAAAAAAATAGGTGTAGAACTTATAGAACAACCTTTTCCTTCATACCAAGATCATCTTTTAGAAAATCTGGAAAGAACAATACCTATCTGTGCTGATGAAAGTTGTCATGATGTAAAAAGTCTTGAAAATTTAGTTGGTCTTTATGATTTTATCAATATTAAATTAGACAAGGCAGGAGGATTAACAGAGGCCATTAATCTTTTAAATACTGCAAAAAAAAATGGTTTCAAAATAATGCTGGGATGTATGGTAGGAACCTCACTTGCAATGGCACCGGCGTTATTATTATCAAATTTGAGTGATATTGTTGATTTAGATGGTCCTTTGTTTTTAAAACAGGATAGGAGAAACCACATAGAATATAAAGATTTTTTAGCTTTTCCTATTTCTAAAAGATTGTGGGGATATTAAATCAAAGATGAACTATTTCATTCATACTAGTTAAAAACTGGAGTACTTCCTCCTCTGTATTGTAATGGCACATTGAAACTCTCACACAATTTTTTAAACCAAGTGGTTCTAAAATATTGCCAGAATAATGATCTGATTTTCTTATATGCGTTCTAATACCTTTTTCGTTTAATCTTTTTACAATAGCTTCAGAAGGTAAATCTGGAAGGGAAAAGGATACTAAACCTTCCCTGAGCTCATTTTCAATACCTCCAATAATTTTTATATTTTGAAAACTAGAAAGCCCTTTAATGTTATCTTTTCCATGCAGCATGACTTCGGCAAGATGTTTTTCTTGTTTGTGAATATATTTTGATGCGTTGAAAAACTTTTCATTTCTTGTATTTTCAATTGAGGGAAATTTGGATCCTAACCATTCAAAATAATCTACTACATCCGAAAATGTTGCATATGATCCAACATCTCTTGTACCTAATTCCCAGTTTTCTTCTGGACCATTCATTAAATTTTCATGAGATAAGTTTCTTAACTTATCGGACATCCAAGCTAGCCCATATCCATGTCTAGAAAATACCTTATAAGGAGAAATAACATAGCCATCTATTTTGTAATCACTAATATTAATATTTCCATGGGCAGCATGTTGAATACCATCAACAATTACTAAACAATTTGGGTTTTTTTCTTTTATTCCTTTGGTTAGATTTTTTAAATCTACTCCAATTCCTGTTACTGGCGATGTATGGACAACAGTAGCAACAACTACTTCTGAATTAATTTGGTCTATATACCTTTCGATATCTAAAGTTCCAGTCTCGTTACAATGTGGAACCATAATTAATTCTTTGGAAGCAATTTTTGACCACTTAGCTGTGGCAGATCTCGAAGCCGGATGTTCAAGAGTACTTCCAACTATAGATCCTTTATCACTTGATAAAATCGCAGTTCTTATAAGTCTAAAAAGAAGTTCTGTACCACTTTCTCCAACAATAATAGAGCCATTTTCAGTATTAAAAAAATCTAAAGTTTTTAATTTAGATTTACTAATAATGTTCATTATCGAAGAAGAAGCTTCATTATCTCTTCCTTGATTATCAGGTATTGCCGCCATCAAAGCTGATCGATCAACTACAGATTTAAGAGTTAAAGAACCTCCTGCATTTTCAAAAAAAATCCTTTTTCCCGAATATGGGCATTCCTCAACATGGCAAAATTTTTCCCTTATTTCTTTAATTAAATCTTTTTCTTTTATAATTTGTTCCAAAATTTTATACCTGAGAATAATATGTGATTAATGATATCTTTTAAATGACAATAAACTATTTCGAGTGTATTTTAAACAAGATAATGACTTTAGAAAGGCAAAAGGATGCAAAAATTAACAAATCAATCTGAGTGGATTGAAAGAGCTAAAGAAGTCCTGCCCGCAGGAGGATTTGGGAACTTTGATCCTTCTATATTTATTCGTGAAGGTAGGGGTTCAAGGGTCTGGGATGAAGATGGTAATGAATATGTAGATTACTTAATTGGTTCTGGACCAATGTTAATTGGTCATAGTAATCCTGAAGTAGAAGAAGCAGTTTTATCACAAATTTCAAAAGGAACCACTTTTTTTGCAAATAATACGTTTGGTGTCGAATTAGCTGAAGAAATTTGTAACAGTGTTAAATGTGCAGAACAAATTCGTTATGTATCAACCGGTGGTGAAGCAGATATGTATGCAATGAGATTAGCTCGTGCATTTACTGGTAGAAGTAAAATTCTTAAATTTGAAGGTGGTTACCATGGTATGTGTTCGGAAGCACAAATGAGTTTGGCTCCAGCAAAATTAAGTAATTTTCCTCAAGCTGTTCCTGATAGCGCTGGTATTCCAGAAAGTGTGAAATCTGAAGTTTTAGTTGCACCTTTTAATGATATAGAATTTATAGAAAATATTTTAGCAGAAGAAAGCTCCGAAATTGCTGGAATTATTGTAGAACCTTTACAAAGGCTTATTCCCCCAATTAAAAATTTTCTCCCTACTCTTAGGAAATTATGCACTAAATATAATATTTTACTTATATTTGACGAAGTGGTGACAGGTTATCGTTTTTCATATGGTGGTGCTCAGGAGTATTACGGGGTGACACCTGATTTATGTACATTAGGAAAAATAATAGGCGGAGGTTTTCCTTTAGCAGCTATTGCTGGCAAAAAAGAAATAATGGCCCATTTTGATAAAGAAAAGGTTGGAAGTGATGGTTTTTTAATGCAGATTGGTACCTTATCTGGTAACCCAATTGCGTCTGTTGCAGGACTGAAAACTTTAGAAATACTTAGAAGACCTGGGAGTTATGAAAAATTACGCCAAAATGGACAAAGAATAATGGATTTTGCTTCGAAAGAACTCAGTGAAAATAATATTGATTTTAAAGTGGTAGGAGACCAAACACTTTTTGAAATTATATTTACAAACGAAGAAATTCTCAATTACAGAGATGTTCAAAAAAATGATTTAAAAATTTATTCTAAATTTAATCAAATACTCAAAGAAAATGGTGTTTTTAAACCTATTGGAAAAATGTATATATCACTTTCTCTTACTGAAGATGATTTTTCCCAAACAAAAATGGCTATTGCAAAAGCAGCCTCTGAACTTAGAAACTAATTTTAATAATTATAAGCAGATACAATCCAAGTAGAAAAATGAAATTCTACTCCTTTCGGAACAAGATATTTTGAATAACATTCTTTTAATGCTTTTATCACTTTTGCTTTTGTTTTTTCGTTAGAATTTTCAAATGGTACAGACATTGGTCCCATCTTACTTAAAAATGCTGCAGCATGATCTAGGGTTTTTCCAACAATAATATTTTCTTTATGTTTTTTTATTTTTATATTTTTCCAACCAGACTTAGTCAGAATTTCTTTTATATAGGAATACTCTTCAAATGCAAAAGGTCCTGGTTCCCTAAGATTATTTTTAGGGGGCAATTCTAAGAATTGACTTGCAACTTTTGAAGATAAAGTTATCCAGTCATTTTCCTCCCTATTTGACCAACAAATAAAAGTAATTCGGCCCCTACTATTCAAGCTTTTTTTAATATTTTTAA
>CENP01042794.1_pt1 | contig 13416 bp, 7 predicted proteins | sample 361281 | NCBI WGS metagenome assembly CENP01 (sample SAMEA2591122, study PRJEB7988) | marine metagenome | biome: marine biome (ENVO:00000447); feature: deep chlorophyll maximum layer (ENVO:xxxxxxxx); material: saline water (ENVO:00002010), including plankton (ENVO:xxxxxxxx) | depth 70 m
ATTTTCTTTTACATATTGAACCCATTTATCATAATTATAAACTTTTCCGTCTTTTTCATCAATAGAAATGCTTAAAAATGAAATATTATTTTCTTTAAATTTTTTTTGAATTGCTTCAAACGATGGTATTTCTCTAATGCATGGTCCACACCATGTTGCCCATACATCAATGTAGATATATTTTCCTAGAAAATCATTTAAAGAATTACTTCCACCTGCATGGTTTTCATAATCATAAAATTGAGGGGAGGGTTTTCCGGTTAAAATATTATTGATATTATTATAAATCTCATCTAATTCCTCAATTGTTTTTTTCTTACTAGAAAGACTTAACAAAATGTCATAAAACCCTTCAATATTATTTAATTCTGTACTTAAAAAATATTTTGCTTGAGAAGAAATATTATTTTTTATGTCTTCGGATTTACTTTTGATTAGTTTTTCAAAATGTGAAATTTCCCCATCATTTATCTTATCCATATCCAAAAAATAACTGACCACAATACTTCTGTAGTATGAGGAGTTAAGAAAGAGTTCATTATCTAAATAATTGATATTATTCTCTATATTAAATTTATTGCTCTTTATTATTGGTTTAGACTTTTTAAAATATGAGTACGCAGACTCGTAATTAAGTAAATAATAATTATTTCTATGTTCTAAATCTTTCTTTTCAAATTGTTTAAAATCTTTATTTAAAGCGCTATTTCTTTTTTCATATGAATCAATTAAACTATTTCTTGAATCAAAGATTTCACTGATTTTATTTAAAAATTCGTCTTCATCCAACGAGAATAGTTCTGAAGACTTTAAGCTATTTTTTTCTTCATATAAAAATTTTTCCTTCAAGAATAAATTCTCGTTAGAAAAATCCCCATTAAACATAATAGATTCGTCAAAATTTTCATAATCAAATAAAATTTCAATTTTTCCACCTGACAGGTATATATTCATCACTTCATTACCATGTTTTAAATTATAATAACCTTCTGGGAAATCTAATTCAAAATTAAAGACCCCTTCCTTGACCATGATTTTCTGACCTAAACCATTGGCATATATATTTAACGAATCGTTTACAGAGTTTTCAATTTTACCAGAAACAATTATTTTATCTTCATGACAAGAAAAAAATACCAATATTAATAGTGGATAAATTATATTTTCTAGAGCTTTTTTCATAAAATTTTAATTAAATTCAAATTTAACTAATTTTAAATCAAAATAACCTAAATGAGTTCATTCATCATAAACAATAATAATGTTTCATTTAATGATATAAATAAAATTATTAATGAAGATTTAAATCTTTCAATTGAACATTCAACAATTGATAAAATAAATAATTCTAGAGCTTATTTAGAAAAAAAGATTATCGATTCTACTGAAAGTTACTATGGAGTAAATACAGGTTTTGGTGATCTTCACAATTTCAAAATTGATGAAAATGATTTAGTTCAACTGCAAACTAATCTGTTGAAATCACATGCTTGTGGTATAGGAGATAAAGTAGATTCAGAAATAGTTAGGTTAATGATTTTATTGAAAATAATATCACTTTCAAAGGGATACAGTGGGGTTAAGATTGAAACTATTGAAAGACTTCTTTTCTTTTATAATAATAACATACATCCGATTATTTATAAATACGGATCATTAGGAGCTTCTGGAGATCTTTCACCATTATCCCATTTATCACTCCCTCTAATTGGATTAGGCGAGGTGGAATATAATGGTGAAGTATATGAATCTACTGAAATACTAAATAAATTTAATCTTAAACCACTTAAACTTGGATCTAAAGAGGGATTAGCTTTAATTAATGGCACTCAATATATGTTGGCATCGTTGATTAATTCTGTTATTCATTCATTCAATATTTCTGAATATGCCAATCTAATCTCAAGTATTTCGATTGATGCTTTCAGATGCAATCTATCACCATTTAATTATTTAATTTCTGAAGTAAGACCATATAGGGGTCAAATAAATGTCTCAAAATCAATTATTAATAATTTAAAGGGTGGTGAAACAGAAAGAATTAAAAAAGATACTATTCAAGACCCTTACTCCTTTAGATGTATACCACAAGTTCACGGGGCCACGCAAGAAACATTAAATTATATTTTACAAATAATAAATACAGAGATTAACTCAGTTACTGACAACCCGATAATATTTGTAAAAGAGGATAAAATTATTTCTGGAGGGAATTTTCACGGCCAACCTCTGGCTTACGCAATAGATTTCCTTAAGATTTCTATATCAGAGCTTGGTAGTATTTCTGAAAGAAGGGTTTTTAATCTAATGTCAGGGAAAAGAGGATTGCCACCTTTTTTGATAAATGATCCAGGGCTTAATTCAGGGTTAATGATTCTTCAATACACATCTGCTAGTTTAGTTAGTGCAAATAAACAATTGGCAACTCCCTCAAGCATTGATTCTATCACTTCATCAAATGGACAAGAAGATCATGTAAGTATGGGTGCAAATGGAGCAAATCAATTGAGAGATATCATAAATAATCTTTACGAAATTTTTGCTATTGAATTAATAACTGCTATTCAAGCAAAAGAGTTTAATAATCATAAAGCATCAGATTTATTAGACGAATTTATTTCAACTATAAGAAAAATTCATCCAAAAATATCATCTGATAGAGTTTTTCATAATGATATAATTAAAGTTTCAAAATTTTTAAAGAGAAATAGAAGAGTAGTGTAGGTTTATTTTTTTGATGTTTTAGATTCTCTTTTATTTTGAATCTTAATACTTAATTCTTCTTTTCCAGATGAATGATCAATATTTATAGTATCTCCTTCATTGATCATAGAATTTAGTATTTCTGAAGCTATTAAGTCTTCTACATGTTTTTGGATTGTTCTTTTTAGAGGTCTAGCACCATATTTTTTATCATATCCTTTTTCGGCTAAAAAGTCCTTGGCTTCTTTACTTAATTTTATCTTGTAACCTAATTCGTCGATTCTTTGATATAATTTAGATAATTCAATATCAATTATTTTGTGAATGTTTTCTTTTGAAAGTGCATTGAAAATTATTACTTCATCAATTCTATTTAGAAACTCGGGTGCAAACTTCTTTTGTAGAGCATTTATAATAGTTTTTCTTGTGAATGATTCTTCTTGAGATTTTTTTGCTGTGGTGCCAAAACCAACACCTGAACCAAAATCTTGAATTTTTTTTACCCCGATATTTGATGTCATTATGATAACACAATTTGTAAAATCAATCTTTCTTCCAAGACTATCTGTGAGAAAACCATCGTCTAAAACTTGTAATAGCATGTTGAATATATCTGGATGGGCCTTTTCAATTTCATCAAGCAACACTACCGCGTATGGCTTTCTTCTAATTTTTTCTGTAAGTTGTCCTCCATCTTCATATCCAACATAACCGGGAGGTGCACCGATTAATCTAGAAACAGCAAATTTTTCCATGTATTCGCTCATATCAACTCTGATTAATGCTTCTTCACTATCAAATAATTCTTTGGCTAGGGTTTTTGCTAATTGAGTTTTACCCACACCAGTTTGTCCAAGAAATATAAATGAACCAATAGGTTTCTTAGGGTCTTTTAATCCAGCTCGATTTCGCTGAATAGATTTTACTACTTTATCAATTGCTTTATCCTGACCAATGATATTTTTTTTAACAATTGAAGTAAGTTTAGATAATTTATTACTTTCTGATTGTTTTAGTTTATTTAAGGGAATACCTGTCATCATTGATACAACGTCAGCGATGCTTTCCTCATTAACAATTTCTTTATTTTTTTTGCATTCATCTTCCCATTGTGCTTGTGCAGAACTAAGTTTGTTTTCAATTATTTTTTCTTTGTCCCTAAAGCTGGCAGCCTCTTCATATTTTTGGTTCTTTACTGCGTTGTTTTTACTTAGTTTTATGTCTTCTAACTCAGCCTCTAATTCATCAATATGTTGTGGTACATTTAAATTGGTTATGTGTACTCTTGAGCCAGCTTCATCCAAAGCATCAATCGCCTTATCAGGTAAATACCTGTCGGTCATATACCTTGAGGTAAGTTTTACAGATGCAAGAAGTGCTTCATCAGTGTAAATTACGTTGTGATGATCTTCGTATTTTTCTTTAATATTTTTTAATATTTCTAGAGTTTCCTCCTCGTTTGTTTGTTCAACAATGATTTTTTGGAATCTTCTCTCTAATGCCCCGTCTTTCTCGATAGAATTTCTATATTCATCTAGAGTAGTTGCTCCGATACATTGAATGGTACCTCTTGCTAGGGCAGGTTTAAACATGTTTGAAGCATCAAGACTTCCAGTTGCTCCACCTGCACCAACTATGGTATGAATTTCATCAATAAAAAGAATAATATCAGAGTTTTTTTCTAACTCATTCATGACAGCCTTCATTCTTTCTTCAAATTGTCCTCTATATTTAGTTCCAGCGACTAAACTTGCCAGGTCTAATGAAATGATTCTTTTGTTGTATAGTACTCTGGATACCTTCTTTTTTATTATTCTAATTGCAAGACCTTCAGCAATAGCTGATTTTCCAACACCAGGCTCTCCTATAAGCAAAGGGTTATTTTTCTTTCTCCTACTTAGTATTTGAGAAACTCTTTGAATTTCTACTTCTCTTCCGATGATAGGGTCAAGTTTATCATTTTCAGCCATAGATGTGAGATCTTTGCCAAAATTGTCAAGAACGGGTGTTTTGGATTTTTTGTTTGATTTAGATTTTGTTTTTGTAATTTGAGGATATTTAATCTCTTCAAATTCAGATCCATCACTACTTTCTGAAGATTCGTCAGAAAAATCATCTTTTCCAATTATAGATTTATACTCATCCTTGACAACATTATAATTTATTTCCATGTTATTGAAAATCTTAGCAGTTGGATCATTCTCATTTCTGAGAATACATAAGAGTAAGTGAGCAGTATTAATAATTGAGCTTTGGAAAAGCTTTGCCTCTAAAAAAGTTGTTTTTAGAGCGCGTTCAGCCTGTCTAGTAAGGTGGAGGTTTTTTTTTGTGGATTCTTTTATTTCATTATCAAAATTGATGGGATTAAGTGATTCAATTTTTCTTCTTAACTCGTTTAGATCAATTCCAAGAAAGTTTAATATATCAATTGCTTTACCTTCACCATTTCTGATTAAACCTAATACAAGGTGTTCAGTTCCAATAAAATCATGACCTAGTCTTAAGGCCTCTTCTTTACTGTAAGTTATAACGTCTTTAACTCTTGGAGAAAAATTATCATCCATAAAAATAATTTTTATAAAAATAATCATAAAGATTTTTTAAAACAACACTATAATGTATTAATATTTACATACAAATAATTGTTAATAAATTATACTTTTCGGCTTATGATTCTAGCATAAATAATGCATCTAAATTTATATATTTGTAAACTACTATTTATATGATATAATTAAACTATTTTTTTATTATGAATGATGGCGAAAAATTAGTACCTATTAATATTGAGGATGAAATGAAATCGGCATACATTGATTATTCAATGTCTGTTATTGTTTCTAGAGCACTTCCCGACGTAAGAGATGGTTTGAAACCTGTACATAGAAGAGTGTTGTATGGAATGCACGACCTAGGTGTAAAAGCTTCATCAGCGCACAAAAAATCTGCAAGAATTGTAGGTGAAGTTATGGGTAAATATCACCCGCATGGTGATTCTGCTATTTATGATACTATGGTGAGAATGGCTCAAGATTGGAGCCTTAGATACATGCTTGTTGATGGTCAAGGTAATTTTGGTTCCGTTGATGGAGACAGTCCTGCAGCAATGAGATATACTGAGGCAAGAATGCAAAAAATTTCAGAAGAGATGCTCTCTGATATTGAAAAAGATACGGTTGATTATAAATTAAACTTTGACGATACATTAAAAGAGCCCACTGTTTTACCAACTAAGATTCCTGCCTTACTAGTTAATGGAGCTTCTGGTATTGCTGTTGGTATGGCTACAAATATCCCACCCCATAATTTAACTGAAGTCATAGATGGAACCCTTGAGTATATTAAGGACAATTCGATTGACATTGATGGTCTTATCCAATTTGTAAAAGCTCCAGATTTCCCTACAGGCGGTATTATTCATGGATACGAAGGTGTTAGGGAGGCATTTCATACTGGAAGAGGTAAGGTTGTGATGAGAGGTAAGGCTGAAATTGAAGAAGTTGATGGCAAAGAGTCAATAATTGTAACTGAAATTCCTTATCAGGTAAATAAAGCTGATATGATCAAAAAAATAGCTGATTTGGTAAACGACAAAAAGCTAGAAGGTATTTCAACTATTAGAGATGAATCAGATAGAAATGGTATGAGAATAGTATTTGTTTTAAAAAGAGATGCAATTCCAAATATTGTTCTTAATAAGTTATTTAAGTACAGTCCTCTTCAATCTTCATTTAGTGTTAATACAATTGCCCTTGTTAAGGGTAGACCTCAAATGCTTAATCTAAAAGATATGATTAAGCATTTTGTTGAACACAGACATGATGTTGTAGTTAGAAGAACAAAATTTGAATTAAAAAAAGCTGAAGATAGATGTCATATTCTAGAAGGTTTAATTATTGCTTCAGATAACATTGATGAGGTTATCGCACTAATTAAGGCTTCAAAGAATGCCGAAGATGCACGTGATAATTTGATTAAAAAATTCAAGCTTTCTGAAATTCAGGCTAAGGCTATTGTAGAGATGCGTTTGAGACAACTTACTGGTTTAGAGCAAGATAAACTAAGAAGTGAATATGAAGAAATTAAAAAATTAATTGAAAACTTAAAGGATATTCTTTCAAATGAGGATAGAAGAATGAATATTATTTCAGAAGAACTTAATGAAATCAGGGAAAAATACGGAGATGAGAGAAGGTCAGTTATTGAATACTCTGGAGGAGATTTGTCAATTGAAGATATGATTCCAGACGAAAAAGTTGTTATAACAATTTCACACGCTGGTTATATCAAAAGAACATCGTTAGACGAGTATAAAGTTCAAAATAGAGGAGGAGTTGGTCAAAAAGCATCAACAACAAGAAACGAAGATTTTCTTGAGGACTTATTTGTCGGTACTAATCACCAATATATGCTGTTCTTTACTCAAAAAGGTAAATGTTTTTGGATGAGAGTATATGAAATCCCTGAAGGAAGCAAAACATCTAAGGGTAGAGCAATTCAAAACTTGATTAATATTGAACAAGATGATAAAGTTAAGGCGTTTATCTGTACTAAAGACTTAAAAGATGAAGATTACATAAACAATCATTATGTAATTATGGCTACAAAGAAAGGTCAAGTGAAAAAAACATCTCTTGAACAATATTCAAGACCCCGCGTAAATGGAATTAATGCTATTACTATTAAAGAAGAGGATGAATTGCTTGAAGCTAAATTAACCGACGGTAATAGTCAAGTTATGTTAGCATTAAAATCCGGAAAGGCTATCAGATTTGAAGAAGCAAAAACGAGACCAATGGGTAGAAATGCATCAGGTGTTAGAGGTATAAGACTTCAACACGATAAAGATGAGGTGATAGGAATGGTTTCTGTGAATGATATGGAGAGTAATATTTTGGTCGTCAGTTCAAATGGATATGGAAAAAGATCTAAACTTGAAGATTATAGAATAACTAACAGAGGTGGTAAAGGTGTAAAAACTATTTCTATTACCGAAAAAACAGGTGATCTTGTTGCAATAAAAAATGTTGATGATTCTAACGGATTGATGATTATTAACAAGTCGGGAATCGCTATTAGAATGGCGGTTGAAGATTTAAGGGTCATGGGACGTGCAACTCAAGGGGTTAAATTAATTAATTTAAAACATGGTGATTCTATTGCTGCTGTAGCAAAAGTAATACACGAAAAAGATGATGAAGAGCAGGAAATTGAATCCACAGAATCTGAAAACACAAACTTAGAACAATGAAAAAAATAATTATATCCCTTTTAGTTTTTTGTATATTTCAATTGACTTTTTCCCAAAAAAAAGAATTAAAAACCGTTGATAAACTTGTGAAATCTGCGGACTATGAAAATGCTATTACAATATTAGAATCAATTAATAGTTTAATAGAAACAAGTGATGACAAAACCAAGTCTAAATATTATTACTTAAAAGGTTTAGCAAAGTATCAAAATGGAACTGGCTCGTTCGAAAACAAACTTTTAAGTATTGATGATTTTAATAAAGTTAAAGAAATAGAAGATTCAAGTCAAAAAATTTATTCCACAAAGGTTGATGATATTTTCGTTAATCTTTTTAATTCTTTTGTTGATGATTCAAGGACTTCACTTTTAAATGAAAACTATAAAAATACATATAAGAATTTAGAGGCGGCTTATACGGTATCCAAAAAAGATACTCTTTATTTATATAATGCTGCATTAGTAGCAACTGAAGCTGAAGAATACACAACAGCATTAAATTTTTATAAGAGATTGATTAGCCTGGGTTACACTGGAGTTTCTATAAATTATTTTGCTACTGAAAAAGAATCTGGAAAAGAACAAGTTTTTCAGGATAAGAAATCTAGAGACTTCTCGGTTGATGTGATTGGAACTCATGAGTCACCTAGAGATGAAATGGCTAAATCTGTTGAAATTGATATGCTAAGGTCAATAGCTGCTATTTATAGAAATCAAGAAAATTTAGAAAAATCAATTGAGTATTTAGAGCGTGCTAAATTGATTGATTCTAATGATATAAATCTAATTCTTCTTGAATCTAATGTTAGATGGGAAATGGGTCAAGTTGATCAATATCAAAGACTAATTTCTAAAGCGCTAGAAATCGAACCCAACAATGTTGATTTAATCTTCAATTTAGGAGTTGTAAATGCTGATAAAGGTAATTTTGATGATGCTATCATGTATTATAATAAAGCAATCGAAATTGATTCAGGCTATACTAAAGCATATTTAAATGCAGCAGCTCTTATTCTTGATAGGGAAGGTACCATGATTGAAGAAATGAATTCTCTAGGAACTTCTACCGCTGACTATAACAGATATGATGAGTTAAAAATTGAAAGAGAAAATTTATACAAGAAAGCAATTCCATATCTGGAAAAGGTTTTTGAGTTAGAAAGCGATAATCTAAATGCTGCAAGGACATTGAGAAATATTTTTTCTGCTCTTGACGAAACTGAATCTTACAATAAATATAAAGTTATTGTTGCTGAATTAGAAAACAGATAAATCAGATAATTTTTTTTATGTATCTAAGATAATGTGTGTGAGTGTTTTTTTCATTATTGTAAATACCTGTTTGATCTAATCTGTCTATTCTTACTTTTCCGCTTGCGTGTATAATATGGTTGTCCATAAGAATTATTCCCACGTGAACAATCACATCCTCTTTATTGTGAAAAAAAGCTAAATCTCCTGGTTTAGATTCTTCTATAAAACTTAAAGTTTCACCTTGTGTAGCTTGATCTTTTGCGTCTCTTAAAAGCTTGTATCCATTGATTTTATAGACTACTTGAGTAAAACCAGAACAATCAATTCCGAAGGGAGTTTTTCCTCCCCATAAATATGGGCTATGCAAATAGAGTAGTGCTGTATTTACAATTGAATCTCTATTCTGTTTTCCGGAAATCGACTTTCCATCATACTTATGATTAAGGAGGTTAATATTAGAAATATTTGAACCAATGGAAATTGTAATCAATTCTTTATTTTCATTTTCTATAAACTCAACCAAGTCAGAAGAATATGTTGGATTATCAATTATAATATTATCGCTTTTATCAAGTTTTTTATATTGTTTTGAATCTATCCATCCTTCATAGTTGTCAAATTCACATTTTATCTTGGTCCATTTATCCTTTTCCTCAACAATTGTGAATAAATCACCATAAACTAATTGAGTAATCATTTCAGATTTATCTGAATCAGATATTCTAACAGGCACAATACTTAAGTTGCATATACCTAAACCCATATTAAACCCTTATTTGAATAGAAGAAGCTCCACCACCTCCATTACAGATGGCAGCAATACCATTTTTCTTCCCACTTCGATGTAATGAATGAATTAATGTGGTTAATATTCTTGCACCTGAACACCCAAGAGGATGACCAAGAGAAACAGCTCCTCCTGATGTATTTACTTTATCAGAATTAATTGACAACATATTAATATTTACAAGTGGTACCATTGAAAAAGCTTCATTAATTTCAAACAAATCAATATTGCTTAAGTCTTCCTTGGTTTTATTGAGTAAATTTTTAACAGATTTGGCTGGGGCAATTGTAAATAGGTCTGGCGATATAGCTGAATCATTATAACCAATTATTTCTGCAATTGGTTTGATATTTAATTCTTTAGCTTTCTTCTCACTCATTAAGACTAACATGGAAGCTCCATCACTAATTGGGGAAGAGTTTGCTGCTGTTACAGAACCACCTTTTACAAATGCAGGTTTGAGATTTGGAATCTTTTCAAAATTTACTTTACTAATCTGCTCGTCTAGATCTATACATATATTATTTCCACTATTATCCTTATAATTAATAGGGATTATTTCATTTTTAAACAAACCATTTTTTGAAGAATTAATAGATTTATTATAAGAAGATATAGCATAATTATCTTGTGATTCCCTTGAAATACCATATTCTGTTGAACAATTATCGGCTAATACACCCATTGATTGTTGACTGTAAACATCTGTGAGACCATCGGTCATTAGTCCATCAATGGTTGCAGAATTCCCATATTTATTTGCTTTTCTCAAATTTAAGTAGTGGGGAGCATTACTCATACTTTCAACACCTCCAGCTACTACAACTTCATTAATACCAAGTTGAATCGACTGAGCAGCTAAATTAACGGCTTTTAAACCTGATGAACATACTTTATTCACAGATGAGCAAGGGATTTCAGGTCTTAATTTAGCCCCTAAAGCTATTTGTTTTGCAGGAGCTTGACCGCAACCAGACTGTAACACTTGTCCAACAATTAGCTCATCAATTTCTTTTCTGTCAAAGTCAATCTTTGATAATGCACCCTCAAGCGCATATATTGCTAAATCAACAGCTGAAAAATTTGATAATGAGCCCATAAAACATCCTAATGGTGTTCTTACAGCACTAACTATGACAACTTTGTTTTGCATATGTTTATTTTTTAAAGTTAATAAAATATAAATTGTATTATGCTTTCAAATATTTAGTAAATTTATTCAATATATATTATGGGTAAACTATTTAACAGTATAAATAAAGGTTTTTCGAGAATATTTAGAGTTCTTTTATTTGTGTTATCAGCATTTCTAATTATTTATTTCTTTCCAAAAAGCGGAAAATTCAAGTATAACTTTGAAAATGGTAGACCTTGGCAATCTGAAAATCTATATGCACCTTTTGATTTTGCAATTAAAAAGTCTAAAGAGGAAATTTATGATGAAAATACCCAAGCTAAAATAAACACCCCTTTATTTTTCGAGATTGACACATCATTAATAACAAATTCAAAGAATCTACTAATTACCCGAATTGATGAATTGAAAAATGATTCATTATTTAGTCTTCTTAAAGGAGAAGATGTAAAAAATATTAAAATTCAATCTTATCAATTAATCGACGGAATTTATTCTAAAGGTTTACTTGAAGAAAATTTTGATTTTAAAGATAGTCAGTTAATAACTGTTTTACTCGACAATAAACTTGTAAATTCAACATACTATAATAAATTAATTAAACCAGAAGACCTTATAACTTTTATCAATAATAAAATTATTGAAACTGGTAGTGAAAAATACAAGTCTCAAATAATTTCTTTGGTATTTGATGTTATTACCCCAAATCTTTCCTATAATAAAGTTCTTTCAGATGAGGCCATTAATGAAGCCACAATTAATATTTCACCCAATAGAGGTTTTATAGAAAAAGAAACGCTTATAATTTCAAAAGGTGAAGTTGTTGAGGGGGAGAAGCTTATAATATTAGAATCCTTAAAGAAAGAATATGAGGTTAATAGTTCATCTTTTTTAGATCTCTATTTAATTATTTCTGCATATTCTTTACTAGTTATTTTATCTCTGTTAATGATAGTTCTTTTTATAAGGAAATTTGAAAGAAATATATATGATAACAATAATAAAATTGCATTTGTTTATTTCAACATAACGCTTATTATTTTAATTACAACGTGGGTAGTAGATGTAAATTCAAATTATATCTATATAATACCACTTTGTATAATGCCGTTACTTTTTAAAGCCTTTTTTGATTCAAGAATTGCTTTTTTTATACATTCTGTTACTGTAATGTTATTAGGATTTGTGGTACCAAATAGTTATGAATTTATATTCTTAAATATAATTGCCGGGGTTGTTACTATTCTTACATCTGATAATATTTACAAGAGAGCGAATTTGTTTATTGCTGTTGCACAAATAACATTAGTATATATGCTAGCTTATTTTTCTTTTTATGTAATTCAAGAAGGAAATATCGAAAACCTTGAATTAAATAATTTTGCACTATTTATTCTATGTGGTTTACTAACACTTTTCATATATCCGCTAATTTATATTTATGAAAAGATGTTTGGATTAGTTTCAGATGTGTCTTTATTGGAATTGTCAGATACTAATTCTAGCTTATTAAAAGAATTATCTGATAAGGCGCCAGGTACCTTCCATCACTCGTTAAATGTTGCAAATCTTGCTGAAGCATGCGCAAATGAAATCAATGCTAATGCATTATTGTCAAGAGTTGGGGCTCTACATCATGATATAGGTAAAATTTCAAATCCATCTTTTTTCACTGAAAATCAATTGTCTGAACAAAATCCACATGATAAAATTACATCAAAAGAAAGTGTTGAAATAATTAAACAACATGTACTTGATGGTGTGAAGCTTGCTAGAAATGCAGGTATTCCTGAGAGGATAATTGAATTTATAAAAACTCATCACGGAACCAATTTAATCGGATATTTTTATAATAAAGAGATAGCGTCAAATCCTGAAATTAACAAATTAGATTTTAGATATGATGGCCCAAAACCTTTTAGTGTGGAAATGGCACTTGTAATGATGTGTGATTCAGTTGAAGCGGCAACTAAAAGTTTAGATAAACCAGATAACGATAAAATTGATTCTTTTGTTGAAAGCATTATTGATAAGCAAGTTGAAGATGAGCAATTTGAAAATTGTGAACTAACTTTTAAAAATATTTCAATTATTAAATCTGTTCTTAAAGAAAAATTGAAAAACATTTATCACGTCAGGGTAAGTTACTCTGAAGGCAGTAATTAAAAAAAAACTATATATAGTTGCGTTGTTGTTAATGAAAAACTATTTTTGCAACCGCATTTTATTAAATACTTTTTAGTATTGGAGAGGTGCCAGAGTGGTAATGGAGCAGATTGCTAATCTG
>CENP01449867.1_pt1 | contig 13407 bp, 9 predicted proteins | sample 361281 | NCBI WGS metagenome assembly CENP01 (sample SAMEA2591122, study PRJEB7988) | marine metagenome | biome: marine biome (ENVO:00000447); feature: deep chlorophyll maximum layer (ENVO:xxxxxxxx); material: saline water (ENVO:00002010), including plankton (ENVO:xxxxxxxx) | depth 70 m
AAGGCTTTGTTCTTGTTTTCTAATTGTGAGCGTGTCTCTGAATTTTCAATGATAATTCCAGTGGGTAAGTGGCGTAACCGAACTGCAGTTTCTACTTTATTGACATTTTGGCCACCAGCACCGCTAGCACGCATTGTTTCCCAAGTATAATCCACTGAGTTTATTTCTATTTTAATACTTTCATCTACAAGTGGATAAATATAAACAGATGCGAAAGAAGTGTGTCTTTTTGAGTTGCTATCAAAAGGAGAAATACGAACTAAACGGTGAACCCCATTTTCTCCCTTTAACCAACCAAAGGCATATTCTCCCTCCAATTCTAATGTAACTGTTTTAATTCCAGCAACATCTCCTGGGTGATTGTTGATTTCACGTATTTTGAATCCTTTTTTTTCACCCCACATTAGATACATTCGCATAAGCATTTCAGTCCAATCACAACTTTCTGTTCCTCCTGCACCAGCCGTAATTTGAAGTACAGCACTTAGATTGTCTCCTTCTTCAGAAAGCATATTCCTAAATTCTAAATCTTCTAAAAGATTTAGAATATTTTCATAAGCAACCTCAATTTCATTTGTTGATATTTCACCAGTTTTTTCAAATTCCAATAACACTTCAAAATCTTCTATTTTATTTTCGATAAGTTTATAATCTGTAACCCATTTTTTCAAATTACGAAGTTGTTTCATATATAACTCTGCAGCTTGAGCATTATTCCAAAAATCAGGCTCTATTGTTTTTTCTTCTTGATTTTGAATCTCAATTTCTTTATTTTCCAAGTCAAAGATATCGCCTTAAGGCACCAAGGCGTTCCATTATATTCTTGTATTGTTCTGAAGAAATCATATTAATTTTCTCTAAAATAAGAGATTTTTAATTATTTGAATATTTGTAATGAGATTTATTTAAAAAAAAATCTAATATGTTTTTAGTAATTTTATGAGTATAAAAAAATTAAATGAAAAAAACAGCTTTTCTAATTATAGCATCTTTATTAATTCAGTTTTACGCTTTAGCCCAAAATAAAACTAAAATTAGTTCAGTTTCTGAAAATATTGAACACTTTAAAGGCTTTTTTAATTTTAATTATGATCAACAAAATGATGCTATACATTTAATTGTAAAAGATTTAGAAAAAGAATTTTTGTATGTAAATAGTCTTAGTTCAGGTATGGGAAACAATGACATTGGTTTGGATAGAGGGCAGCTTGGTGATGAACGTATAGTCTTCTTTTCTAAGTCTGGAAATAAATTAATGTTGATTCAGCCCAACCTTCTTTATCGATCTACGTCAGACAATCCTCAGGAGCAACGTTCTATTAACGAAGCTTTTGCCAAGTCAGTATTGTTTGGCTTTCCAATTATGGAAACCACAAAAGAGGGATATATTATTGATTTAACGCCCTTTTTAATGCGAGATGCACATGGGGTTTCAAATCGTTTAGATGAACTGAAAGAGGGTGAATACCATATAGACTCAACTCGTTCTGCCGTATTTTTGGATAGAACAAAAGCTTTTCCAAAAAATATTGAATTCGATATAATGCTAACTTTTACTGGTATAAATCCAGGAGAATTAGTTCGTTCTGTAACACCTACCCCTGAAGCTATTACATTAAACCAGCATCATTCATTTGTGGAGCTTCCTGATTTAGAATATACTCCCCGAATTTTTGATCCACGGTCTGGTGCTAATGCTATGACATTTTACGATTATACGACCCCAGTAAATCAAGCAACGAAAAAGCAATTTATTTATCGTCACCGCTTAAAAAAGAAAAACCCGAATGCAAAGACTAGTGAAGCAGTTGAACCCATTATTTATTATTTAGACAATGGGACTCCTGAACCAGTTCGATCAGCCCTACTAGAAGGAGGAGGTTGGTGGAATCAAGCATTTGAAAGCATAGGGTTTAAAAATGCTTTTCAAATTAAAATACTTCCTGATAATGCTGATCCATTGGATGTCCGTTACAATGTAATTCAATGGGTCCATCGTTCTACTCGTGGTTGGAGTTACGGCAGCAGTGTCTCTGACCCAAGAACAGGGGAAATAATTAAAGGTCATGTAACTTTGGGAAGCCTGAGAATTCGTCAAGATTTTATGATTGCCCTTGGCCTTTTAGAAGCCCCCTTTGAAGAAGAATCTATAAAAGAAAAATATGCGCTAGAAATGGCTCTAGCAAGAATTCGTCAACTCTCAGCTCATGAAATTGGTCATACTCTTGGATTTGCACATAATTTTACAGCCAGTACTAAATCCAGAAGTTCTGTAATGGACTATCCTCATCCTAATATTGAAATAAGCGATGGGAAAATTTCAATAAAAAATGCTTATGAAGTTGGTATTGGTGATTGGGATAAGATTAGTGTAGCATATTCATATAGTGATTTTCCCGAAGGTATTGATGAGAAGAAGGCTCTAAATAAGATTCTTGATGATAGTGCTAATGAAGGTCATAGATTTATTACAGATCACGATGCTCGTCCTATAGGAGGAGCTCATCCTAAAGCACACCTTTGGGACAATGGGCTTATAGCAACAGATGAATTAGATAGACTAATGAAAATAAGAAAGCAAGCTTTAGAACATTTAAATCTAAATCATCTTAAAGATGGTGAACCATATAGTTTACTTGAAGATCGTTTTGTTCCAATTTATTTACTACATAGATATCAACTTGAAGCAGTTGTAAAGTTAATTGCAGGTGTTGATTATGACTACTCCATAAAGGGACCACGAATTTACAATGTTAATGTAGTAGATGCTACTACTCAACGAAATGCTCTAATGTCATATTTAGAATCCTTAAATCCTGAATCTTTAAAAGTTCCAGAAAAATTAAGAATTCTAATTCCACCACGTTCATTTTCAAACCCTAGAACCAGAGAGAATTTTCTATCCCAAACAGGCGTAACTTTTGATTACCTTGGCATAGCTAATAGCTTGAGTGATGCAATAATTGGGATGTTATTGCATCCAGAAAGAGCAAATCGTCTAGTTACTCAATCTGGTTTCAATTCAAATCAACTTTCTTTGAAAGAGACATTAACCCTTTTGATAAAGAATCATTTTAAAGTAAGACCTCGCGACAGTCATAATTATCAAATTAATGATATAGTAAAAACTAATATTTTAAAGCATTTAATGTATTTAGGACAGCAACATTTTTCAAACCCTATTGTTAAGAATATAGTTCACAATCAATTGATAGGCTTAGATCGTTGGCTTGCTGGTCAAGATGAAGCTGATTTTTCTGAGGTTTACCGTATGGAGATAGCTCGTTATTTTGAAAGACCCAAAGAATTTATTCCACCTCCAGTTAAACGTCTACCTGACGGATCTCCAATTGGCTCATTTTCTTGTCATTATTAAATATGTTAGTAAATTTAATTAGTGATACAGTAACAAAACCAACGAGCGGAATGTTGGAAGTTATGTTTATGGCTAAGGTTGGTGATGATGTTTTTAAGGAAGATCCTTCTGTAAATTATTTTGAAAATCAAGTTGCGGAATTATTTGGTAAAGAAGCGGCATTATTTTTCCCATCTGGGACAATGACCAACCAAACAGCAATTAAACTTCATACTCAACAAGGCGATCAATTGATTTGTGATCATTATGCTCATGTTTATAACTACGAGGGCGGGGGAGTGAGTTTTAATTCTGGAGTTTCCTGTAAATTAATTAAAGGAGATAGAGGAAAAATTACCGCAAAACAAATAAAGGCATGTATTAATCCTCCAGATTTTTATCATAGTCCTAGAACAAAGTTAGTCTGTTTGGAAAATACAACTAACAAGGGTGGAGGTGCGGTTTATGATACTAAAGAAATTAATAAAATTAGAAAATTATGTGATCAAGAAGGGCTTGCTCTTCATCTTGATGGTGCTAGACTCTGGAATGCACTAGAAGTTACCAGGGAAGATCCCAAAGTATATGGATCACTTTTTGATACTATTTCATTATGTTTTAGCAAAGGACTAGGATGTCCTATTGGATCTGTTTTAGTTGGGTCAGTCAATAATATAAAAGAAGCTCTTAGAATACGAAAGGTTTTTGGAGGAGGTATGCGTCAAGCAGGTTATTTAGCTGCAGCAGGCAGCTATGCTCTTAATTTTCATAGAAAAGCTCTAAACGAAGATCATCGAAGGGCTAAGGAAATTTATAATGTATTGAATAATCTAGATTTTATTTACGAAGTTCAACCAGTTGAAACTAATATTATTATTTTTTCACTTAAGCGTGATTTAAATGAATCAAGTTTTGTTAATCAACTTAGTGAAAAACAAATCCTAATTATGGGTCTTGGCGAAGGAAAGCTTAGGATTGTTACCCACAGAGATTACACTGAAGAACATCATGAATACTTTTTAACTACTTTATCAAAAATGAATGTTTATGCGTAAAATTATTTTTATCATATTTGTCATCTTTGTTTTCTCATCTTGTAAAAAGAAAGTTATAATGAATTTTGAAAGAAACTTAATGGCTCCAATTGCCGAAAAAAAACCATATCAATTAAAAATATTTGACAATATTCGAGTTGATAATTATTATTGGATGAAAGAGCGTGAAAATCCTGAAGTTATTGATTATTTAGAAAGAGAAAATGATTACTATCAAAAAATGACAAAAGGTTACAAGTCATTTAAAGATAAATTATTTAAGGAATTAAAAGGAAGAATTAAAAAAAATGATGAATCCGTACCATATTTTTTCAATGGCTATTGGTACATTACTCGTTATGAAAAAGGAAAACAATACCCTATATACACTCGTAAAAAAGATTCCATAAAAGCTAAGGAAGAAATTTTATTTGATTGTAATAAAATGGCTGAAGGTTATGATTATTTCCATTTAGCAGGTATAAATGTAAGCCCAGACAATACTAAAGTAGTTTATGGAATAGATATTGAGTCACGAAGAAAATACGATATTTATGTAAAGGACTTAATAACAGGAGAGACAAAAGACACTAATATTAAAAATGCTTCTGGAGGAAGCGCATGGGCTGGAGATAACAATTATTTTTTTTATGTAAAAAAGAACCCTAAAACCCTTCGCTCTGAAAAAGTTTTTTTGCATAATTTTAAAAAACCAAATACTCAAGATTCATTGATTTTTCATGAAAGAGATGAAACTTTTTCAGTTTATTTAAGAGAGTCTAAATCTAGGGAATATATATTTATAAATTCATATAGCACTTTGACAAGTGAATGTCAGTTTGTTAAATCTAGTCAACCCCTATCAGAATTTCAACTCGTTCAGAAAAGAACACGTGGTTTAGAATACTCTGTTGATCAATATGAAGACTATTTTTATATTTTAAACAATAAAGATGGAGCTTTTAACTTTAAAATATCTAAGGCACCCATCTCATATCCAAATAGTGAAAATTGGGATGACATCTTAGATCATAGAGAAAATGTATTATTAGAAGATATAGAAATTTTCAATGAGCATTTTGTTGTTACTGAACGTGAAAATGGACTTACAAGATTTAAAATTAAACGTTGGGATGGCTCCGAAGACTATTTTATTCCTGTTTCTGGAGAAACATATTCTTTATATGGAGGACATAACCCAAATTTTAATACTTCCAAATTTCGTTTTGGATTTACTTCGCTAACTACACCGAGTACTCAATTTGAATACGACATGGTTGCAAAAACAAAAAAAATATTAAAGCAACGTAAAATCGTTGATGATGATTTTAAAATAGATAATTATTTAGAAAAACGTATTTGGGCTGTTAGTCGTGATAGCGTGAATATCCCAATATCTATTGTGCACCATAAAGAAACAACTTATAGCAGTGAAACTCCTTTATTATTATACGCCTATGGCTCCTATGGATCAACAGTTGATCCTGGATTTTCATCGAATCGTTTAAGCCTTTTGAATCGCGGATTCATTTTTGCGATAGCACACATCAGAGGTGGAGAATATTTGGGACGTCAGTGGTATGAAAATGGAAAATTGCTTAACAAAAAAAATACCTTCAATGACTTTATCGACGCATCAAATTATTTAATTGAGGAGGGCTATACAAGCTCAAAACATCTTCATGCTTTAGGTGGCTCTGCAGGAGGTTTACTGATGGGCGCAGTAGTAAATCAAGCTCCTAAATTATACCGTAGTGTTATTGCAGCAGTTCCTTTTGTAGATGTTATAACCACAATGTTAGATGAAAGCATTCCATTGACTACTGGAGAATTTGACGAATGGGGAGATCCAAAAAATAAAATCTATTTTGATTACATGTTGTCTTATTCTCCTTATGATAATGTCAGAAAACAAGATTATCCAAACTTAATGATAACGGCTGGCTATCATGATAGTCAAGTTCAATATTGGGAACCTGCAAAATGGGTTGCGAAACTTCGTGATCATAAAACTGACAACAATATTTTATTTTTAACAACTAATATGGATTCTGGACATAGTGGTTCATCTGGGAGATTCAATGCTTTAGTTGAAATAGCTAGAGAATATGCTTTTATATTACAATTAGAGAAAGAGACAAACTAATTTTTTTTATTAAATTTGTAAAACTATTTGAAGTAAAAAAAATGAATAACATTGTGAACCCCTATCAAAATATTTTAGAATTGATAGGAGACACACCTTTAATCAAACTTAACCGAATAGTCAAAGGTTTTAAAGGTAATTATTATGCTAAATTTGAGGCATTTAATCCTGGTCATTCAAACAAAGATCGAATAGCAAATTATATTATTCAAGAAGCTGAGCGAAAGGGAATATTAAAACCTGGAAATACAATAATAGAGACCACGTCAGGGAATACTGGATTTAGCTTAGCAATGGTCTCAGTAATCAAAGGCTATGATTGTATTTTAGCGGTAAGTTCAAAATCTTCAAAAGATAAAATTAATATGTTAAGTGCTATGGGAGCCCAAGTTCATGTCTGTCCAGCTAACGTCCCAACAGATGACCCGCGTTCTTATTATGAAGTAGCAAAACGTTTAAATAATGAAATTAAAGATTCAGTATATATCAATCAGTATTTTAATGAGTTAAATATTGAGGCTCATTATAATTCAACTGGACCTGAAATTTGGAAACAATCAAATGGCCAAATCACCCACTTAGTCGCTAGCAGTGGAACTGGTGGGACAATATCTGGATCTGCAAAATATTTAAAAGAAAAAAATTCAAATATTCAGATAATTGGTGTAGATGCGTATGGTTCTGTTTTAAAAAAATACCACGAGACTCAGGAATTGGATCCCAAAGAAATTTATCCATATCGCATTGAAGGTTTGGGTAAAAATTTAATTCCAGGAGCTACTGATTTTGATTTAATTGATCAGTTTATTAAAGTTTCTGATGAGGAAAGCGCTCATACTGCAAGAAAGGTTACACGTTCAGAAGGAATTTTTGTTGGATATACATCTGGAGCAGCTATGCAGGCTGTATGCCAATTATCTAAAAACAATTATTTTGATGAGAATAGTGAAGTCGTGGTAATTTTTCCTGACCACGGATCACGATATATGAGTAAAATTTATAATGAACAATGGATGGAAGAACAAGGCTTTTTCGATTCTAATAATGAGCTTCAAAATAATATTGAATATATAAATGAAATGGCTAAGAAATGAGAGATTTATTTGACAGAATACATGAGAATAAAGGTCCCTTGGGAAAATGGGCTTCACAAGCAGAAGGATATTTTGTTTTTCCAAAATTAGAGGGCCCAATATCAAATCGAATGAAATTCAAAGGCAAGGAGGTGATTACATGGAGTGTAAACGATTATTTGGGATTAGCCAATTTGCCAGAAATTCGGAAAGTTGATGCTGATGCTGCGGCTGAATTCGGATCGGCTTATCCAATGGGAGCTAGAATGATGTCAGGTCACACTGGACTGCACGAACAACTCGAAAATGAATTAGCAGAATTTGTAGATAAAGAAGCTGCATATTTACTAAATTTTGGTTACCAAGGTATATTATCTACTATTGATACATTAGTAGCTAAAGATGATGTCATTGTTTATGATGTTGATGCCCATGCATGTGTTGTAGATGGTGTCCGACTCCACATAGGAAAACGATTTACATATAAGCATAATGATGTAGAAAGCCTAGAAAAAAACCTTCAGCGTGCAACTAAAGTTGCAGAAAATACTGGTGGTGGAATCTTGGTAATTTCTGAAGGTGTTTTCGGTATGCGTGGCGAGCAAGGAAAATTAAAAGATATAGTTGCTCTAAAATCAAAATATAAATTCCGTTTTCTTGTAGACGATGCTCATGGTTTTGGCACCTTGGGTAAAAATGGTCGAGGAGCAGGAAATGAGCAAGGAATCCAGGATCAAATTGATGTTTACTTTGCAACATTTGCAAAATCGATGGCCTCCACAGGAGCATTTGTAGCAGCCGACAAAGAAATAATAGACTATTTAAAATACAATATGCGCTCCCAGATGTTCGCAAAATCATTACAAATGCAATTAGTTAAGGGTGCCTTAAAACGCCTTGATTTGTTGCGTAATCGTCCTGAGCTTAAAGCAAAACTATGGGAAAATGTAAATGCACTCCAAAATGGATTAAAAGAAAGTGGATTTGATATTGGAACCACAGAGAGTTGTGTAACACCTGTCTACTTGAAGGGGAGTATACCTGAGGCAATGGCTCTTGTTCATGATTTAAGAGAAAACCATGGAATTTTTTGTTCTATTGTTGTTTATCCTGTAATACCTAAGGGGCTAATTTTGTTACGATTGATTCCAACAGCGACCCATAATTTAGAGGATGTTGAAATTACCTTAAAAGCATTTTCTGCAATTCGCGAAAAACTTGAAAATGGAACCTATAAAAGACTTTCTGAGAGTGTCAAAACATCCTATTAATAAAAAGGGAAGTTACCGTTTTATGTATTGAGCATTACAGGCATAACTAGCATAGTTATTTCTTCTCCCTCTTCATTACTTTCTGTTGGTGTTAAGAGGCCCGCTCGGTTTGGTAAAGACATAGAAAGTTTAACTTTATTACAGTCTAATCCATTCAACATTTCAATTAAAAATCTTGAATTAAAACCGATTTTTATGTCTTCTCCTTGATAGTCGCAATCTAGACGTTCTTCTGCACTATTGCTGTAGTCAAAATCTTCAGCTGAAATTTTCATAGCAGTCCCTGCAATATTCAATCGAATTTGATATGTAGTTTTATTAGAAAAAATACTTACTCTTTTCACAGAGTTTAAAAATCTTAAACGATTAATTTCCATTTTATTAGGGTTTTCCTTTGGAATCACGGCTTCGTAATTGGGATATTTTCCATCAATTAATCTACAAGTTAATACAGAGTGTCCAAAATTAAATTGCGCATTAGTTTCATTGTAATATAAATTGATTTCACTATCAATGCTTTGTAAAATACCTTTTAAAATTTGTAATGGTTTTTTAGGAACTATAAACTCTGCATTTTCATCAGTTTTGAAATCAGTTCGAGTATATTTGACAAGTTTATGAGCATCAGTTGCAACAAATGTTAAATTTTCTTTAGAAAATTGAAAAAAGACACCACTCATGATAGGTCTTAAATCATCATTCCCACTAGCAAAAATAGTGCTGTTAATTGCATTGTATAATATATTTCCCTGAATTTTTGTTGATTTTGCATCAGTTAATTGGACTGATTTAGGATATTCTTCACCTTTCACATAAGCCACAGCATATTTTCCATTATCAGCAATTATTTCAACAGTATTTTTTTCAGTTTTTAAAAAAGTTAGTGGTTGTTCAGAGAAAGTTTTTACCGTATCTAAAAGTAATCTTGCAGGTAAAGCAATAATACTATTACCCTCAGATTCCACATTGATGCTTGAAGAAAAAGTAGTTTCTAAGTCAGAAGCAGTAATTGTAAGAATACTTCCATTTATTTCAAATAAAAAGTTATCAAGTATTGGAAGTGTATTTGAAGCATTAATAATACCCCCAAGCATTTGGAGTTCTTTCAAAAGAGATGCACTTGAAACGATAAATTTCATTTATAATCCTTTAAATGTTTTTAAAATAATTGAATATTAATGTAAATAATAAAAGAACAATTAACTAAATATATTTGAAAAGCATTGAAAATTAAAAGAAACTTATCAACAGTTAGGCATCTATATGTTTACTTCTTAAAAGTTGATTTAGCATACCTGAACCTAATATTAAAATAATTGGTGTAAGAAGCATTAGCCATTTTATATACATTCCATTTAATTTTATCTTTTGATTATCTAAAATTGCAAACTTCCACGATTTATCTCTTAAAGCAAGACGATTTTCATTACCAGTTAAAAAATGAATACTGTTCATTATTAATATTCGGTTAGCATAAAAATTATTAGTCCATTTATCATAACCTAATGTTAAAGGAGAACCCTTATCAACTTGATTTTCGGATATATTACCATCAGAAAATATAATTATTTCTGTTTTACCAAATTCTAAATGATTTTTATTTTTAAAAGGTTTAATACGATTCTTAAAAAGTGATTTTTGTTTACCTTGAATTAAATAACCCATTGCCTTCGAAGTTTCATTAAATTCAGAAGGATAAATCTTTTTTGTTGCTTGATTTAATTCAATCAAAGTTGGTGCTAGAGGAGTTTTTGTAAATTTTGAACTTTTTATTAACATAGTTTTTGATAATGAATTACTTATAGTATCTATTGAGCTTACAAACTGAGTTAAAACAGGACCTATATCCCTCCCAATCAGGGTTTTCTCTGGCTCTGAGAGAGGATAATATACCCAAGGGTATGGTATGTATTGGGCGTTATTATCATTATTTCTTGCTAATACAATAGGTGCACAATATATATCTTGTATTAATGTTTTTTGTATTCTAATACCGTTATGAAAGAAATAATCATCTAAATTAAGTTCATTATTAAGGCTGTAAGCCTTCCCCATTTTATTAAAAAGACTATCTCGATCTATTGACATTCCATTTACCATCCATAGGATTTTCCCACCCTGAAGATCGTATTGATCGAAGATATACTTTTCAGTTTGTGAAAAAGCTTCATTAGGATTGGAAATTATCAATGCGTCAAATCTGTTTAGATTCTTTAAAATTTGTTCAGGAGTAATTTCAGGTATTTTAAGATCAAATGCAGCTAAATTATAATAGGGTTTTAAGTTTTGAAGTAAATCAACGATTTTAATATTTTTACTAGTATTATGAGAGGTCAATATCGCAAGATTCTTTTTCTGACTGTTCCTCACCCTGTATATTCCATCCATAATATTATACTCCATTTGTTGAAGTGAGCGAGTAATTTTTTCATTTTCTGTCTCTCCAAGCTGGTTAATTAATAGTGGAATAAGCTCTGATTTATTATTATAATTTACCATCATCCAAGGAAATATTAAACTCTCCATTCGGTTTCCATTTTTATTTTCAATCACTAGTTCTGGGTCCATACCGTATTTCTTCATTTCTTGGATAACATCTTTTGAGTTTCTACCTTCAAAAGGGTCAATGTATTTGACAACTATTTTGTCACTGTTATACATTAATTGTGAAACTAATGCATCTAATTCATTTCGAAAACGTAAATAATTAACAGGTAAATCCCCAGAAAGAAAAATATCAATTCTTAAGGGCTTATCTAATCTATTAATTTCCAATAAAGTAGTTTCAGATAAGCTATAACGTTTGTCTTGAGTTAAATCAAATTGTAAAAATAAATCACGACTCAAATTCATCACAATTATTACAAATAAAACTATCAATAATGGCTTTTTAATCTGCTGCATCAGGCTTGTTCTTTTTTTATCAATTCTATACCTAAAATAAAAATGGCAATATCAAGTCCTAAAAAATAAATCATATCTTCTAGCTTAAGCAATCCATGAATTAAATTTAAGTAATGTGCTTGAATACCTAGATTGGAAATCAATATATAAGTTGACGGTAGTGAAGAAACATTTGCTATAAAATTCCAAAAAAAATATTGAATAAAACAAATTAAAAATGCAACTAAAAAAGAAGTTATTTGATTCTTGAAAAGAATTGAAATACACAAGCTAATATTTAAAAATAATATACTTAAAAGAATTAAAGCTAGGTAAGATGCAAATATATTTCCCAAATCCAAATTTGAATTGGGTTGAAGAAGCGTCACTAAGCCTAATATGTTTATTGTTGTTGGTAAAATAGTAATAATTAGAACTATAGCAATCCCTAAAAATTTTCCTAAATAGATTTCGAAGGGATTTATAGGCTTAGTCAATAAAAGTTCTAAAGTACCTGTTGATCTCTCTTCTGAAAAACTACGCATACTTATTGCAGGAATAAGAAAGACAAATAGCCAAGGACTTATTTCAAAAAATGGACTTAGGTCAGCTAAACCAGTTGAAAATAATAAAAAAGGAGTGTCTAAAAACCAAAGTAAAAGGGTATTAATTGTAAAGTAGAATAATATAAATAAATATCCAGTAATATTACTAAAATAAAATCTTAATTCCCTTTTAGCTATACTCCACATTTTATTCAAATTTAATAGTTACAGGGTCACGATAATCTAATCCAAATAAAGATCCTGCACCACCCACAGTTTTTTGATTACTTTTATATACAGCTAACTCTAAATGTCCTGCAGAGTTAAATAAAGCAAGCTTTTTACCATCTTCCTCTCTTTTATTTTTTGGCAAAGTGAAGTCTATCGACTCACTATACCCATTATAAATTTTTTTAAACTTTATATTTCTGGCATATATTGTAAATGTTCTGGTTTTTCCAATTTTATAAAATAGTGTTTTTTTTATATTAGTTATTAAATTACCATAATTGTCAATATAAATAACAGTTCCTAGAATTTGATTTCCTTTTGGATTAATTACAGGATTAATATTTGTTAATTCTTTAATTTCGTTAATAGTTTTTCCAATAACCTCAAGAGCACCTCTGCGAGCAATATGTGCAGCAACTTTGACAAATACATCTAAAACTGGGAAAGAACTTACTATAGCTTGATGTATATTAATTTCAACAATTTTTGTTGCTTTTAAATCATCAATAATCATTGATAGAATACCATTGTCAGCTCCAATAAAGTAATGTTCTTCAAATTCAATTGCTAAATGAATATTTTCAGGAGTCCATTCTGATTCTACACCTATAATATGAATGCTTCCTTTTGGAAAAGCTCGAAAAGCATTTTTTAAGATATAGGCAGTTTCAGATGGGTTATACGGACTTATTTGATGAGAAATATCAATTACTGAAAGTTTAGGAATTTGTTGTATGAGTGCAGCTTTTATTACCGATACAGAGTAATCTTTATGTCCAAAATCTGTAGTTAAAGTTACGATGGCCATAAAGTCTTTTTTATATATTTATTTGAGTTAAATTTTTTATTTTTATACACAGTGTATTATC
>CENP01127734.1_pt1 | contig 13394 bp, 21 predicted proteins | sample 361281 | NCBI WGS metagenome assembly CENP01 (sample SAMEA2591122, study PRJEB7988) | marine metagenome | biome: marine biome (ENVO:00000447); feature: deep chlorophyll maximum layer (ENVO:xxxxxxxx); material: saline water (ENVO:00002010), including plankton (ENVO:xxxxxxxx) | depth 70 m
TTTTTAGAAATAGTTAGTAAATCATCAGGACTGCTTGTGCCAATACCAACTCTATTGTTGCTTGAATCAACTTTTAGGGTTGAGGTATCGAAGGTAGCATCACCTGTAACTGTTAAAGCTGATAGTGTGCCGACTGAGGTTACGTTAGTTTGAGCTGCAGTTTGAAGTGTACCTGTTAAGTTACCAGAAAATCCTGTAGCAGTTAATAAACCTGTTGATGGATTATATGTAAAACCTGTATCAGTTTCTAATCCTTGAGTTCCTGTAGCACCATCTACAAAAACTGGGAATATTGTTTCGTCTGTACTGTTATTTGCTGATATTGTAACTGCTGTAGCTAATGCTGCTGTACCTGTTGTATCTTGGTTTAGAGTGCCGATTGTAAAGTCTAAAGTACCATCTCCATCTTGATAAGCCACTGTAATACCACTTTCAGTATTACTAGATACCATAGCACCTACAGTATCTTGAATAACCTCACTTAAATCTATGTTTGCAGTTCCATCAAAACTAACACCATGTATTGTTCTTGCGGTTTCTAAAGCTGTCGCTGTTGCAGCATTACCTGTAGTATCTTGATTGAGTGTTCCAATAACAAAGTCTAATGTATTATCACTATCATCAAAAGTTACAGAAATACCTGTTTCTGTATTAGAACTAACCATACTACCTACAGCATCAGTAATAACTTCATTTAAAGTTGCACCATTTACTGTTATGGCATCGGCCTCCAATGTACCATCTATATCAGCATCGCCAGATATATCTAAAGAACCAGCATCTAGTTCCCCTGTTAATGTAACATTTCTAAAACTTGCAATATCTTTATTACTATCTACTACTACAGCTTTTGAAGCTGCCACAGTTCCGGCTGTAACTCCATCAATAGTTTCTAATTCTGCTTCGTTAATATCTGCTGAACCAATAACAAAACTTGTACCTGTGATAGTAGTACCTGTGATAGCAGCAGCACTTGAGCCACCAATAATAGCACCATCAACAGTGCCACCATTTATGTCAGCAGTATCAGCTACTAAAGCATCGGCAGTTACTGTACCATCAAAAAATGCATCTTTAAATTCTAAACTAGATGTACCTAAGTCAATATCGTTGTCAGTAACTGGAACAACTGCTCCATCTTGTACTCTAATTTGTTCTACTGCTGAAGAAGAAACTTCTACATAAAATCCTATTCTATTATTCGTTCCATCAACTTCTATTTTATTTAAAAAATCAATATCACCAATTTTAAATATATTACCACCTTGGCCAGAAGTGCCATCGTGTCTGTGTCCTGTATTAGAAGCATCTGATGATGAATATGCAAAAGTATTAATTAACTGATTATATTCGTCATTAAATAAAGCTGCTGTTATAGTATCGCCATCTGCGAATGAACTTTGTCTTGTATATGATTGTGCCATTAATTATCTCCTTCCTGATGGTATAAAATCTACATAAAAACCATTTATTGTGTATGGTGCTTTTTTGTCATCACTTATAAATGTAAAATTATTACTTGTGCCACTTCCTTGTAAAGGCACTCTTATAAGTGGATTATCGCCTCCACCAAAGACATTTGTATTAAATAAAGCATCTCCAAATTTTGAGGGTGGATTTATTATTCCTATGTCAAATAAAGTGGAGGGCTGAGGTATATCTGTATTACCATAATCAAATCTAATTTGTAAATCTGGTTGTGTAATACCTTCTGAACTAGCAGAAACTTTTATATAATGTAAAGTTTTTAAAGTTCCTAAATCACCATAGTCATAATTAGGTGTTTCAAATCGAGCTAATATATTACTACCATCAAAATCATTTCCTATATCATGTTGATAAACAAAACCATTAGTATCCCCATGATAGTATTGTTCAATATTATTATTATCAAAACCTGAACCGATAGCACTTACCTCTAAACCCCTAGTTTCAGACCACTGAAAACCATTTTGTCGTAGTGTGCCTATGATGCCTTTTTGTTGTGTTTGTTCTAAACCTGTGTTTGTATAAAATAATCTATATTGTGACTTTTCTCGTAAAACTAAACTATTTATAACAAAATTATTAATATTTTCTGTTAAATCTGTTACTAAAGGTTGAATAACTTTACTTACAGTTCCCAACTCAACGTCACCAATTCTTGCAGTACCGGCAACTGTTCTAAAACCATCTGGTGCTAAAAAGATTAAGTCACCACCAATTTCTTGAATGCTATAGCCACTTAAACAACCTACATTCTTTGTAACCGGAACGACTGCAATATTACTTGAATCATTAATATTAATTAATTTAAAAATACTATTAGTACAAAAAATAAATAGTTCATTACGGAAACTAGCTATGCCTTCTATCTGGTCTTCTAAAGCTATATTACCTGAGCCTGTACCACTAAAGTCTGTCGGGTCTAAAGTTTTACTAAAAAATAGAGTGTTTAAATTATCTTCAACTCCAGCAGCAATTAAGTGTTTATCATGTACTGTTATAAACTTAACACCTTTTGTTCCAGTTACTTCTATTTCACCACCAAAAAATGTTCTAGTATTTATATTTGCACCTGTACCTTCCATTCTAAAAAAGTAAGGTTTATTTACACCATCTGCTATTATTAACGTACCATAGTTAGAAGTAGCACTTTCAAATAAAGCAAACTGTGCTTGACCCTGTGATGTTCTTGTTAAAACACTTCGACCTGTAAATGTGGTATGATTATCGCCACTAGCATCTACACTACTTCTATTTATTTCTGTCCACGATGTACCAGTTTGAGTAAAATAAATACTTGTACCAGCACAAGCAACAACACCATCAGCATAGGGGACAACACCTAAAATATTAGTCGTGCCACCTGTGGGTTGTACAGCACTGCTTGTACCAAATTTTTGATAGCCATTTATTCTTCTATAACCACCCTCAATAGAAACTTCAAAGTTTCGTAAATCTGTTGCTACTCCCGGAGTTTTTAATAAATCAATAACATTTGCTGATTTTACTAATCCACCATTAACTGCTACTGTATAAGGTTGTGACCTAGCCATAATTAAAAATACATCCTGTCATCTGTCATAGATTTTGGTGCAGGATTCATTAGTACACTCTTCATATATTTCATGCCTTTTTTGTAATCGTCTAAAGCAAAGGCAGCTTGTTGAGTTAATTCTTTAAATTGAAAAACGTAATATCGAACTCTTGCTAATAAAACGTTTGTAAATTGTTCGGGTAAAACTGTTGTATCAGAATGTGATGAAAGTTTTGTTGGTCTACTAAAAGCATAAAAGTGAACGTTATAAACTTTATCTGGTATAGGACTCAAACCAAACTTTCTATTATCTGGTGATTTAATTACATATTGCGGCTCACCATATGCTTGAGTATTAGCATCATCCTCGTTTTCACTATCTCTAAAATATCTTCTAAAGTCCCCATGACTTAAATAACGTAGACCTCTAGAAACAAAAGGAGCAGATTCTCCACTAACATTAATTGTTGTTAAATAAAAATCATCCCAGTCTACTGTAGAAAAATCTGTCGTTAAACTAGAACTATCTGATTTTAATAAATAATATCTTTGTCCAGCCACTGTTGCTACAGTAGTATTGCCATAAAAAGGGTCTGTACCGCCACTAACACCTGCTGAGAAAAAAGGTAGTTGTGGCTCTTCATTAGCAATATCAAATAATGCTTTATTAACCATTTCTTGCACAAATTTTTGAAACCCTTGTGCATTGGCAAAATTAACTGATGTGAGAGTCAGTTCATTTAATTCTCTTAAAACTTGATTTGTTAAATCTAAATATGTTGTTGCCATCTCCTCTCCCTAGAGTTGAAGTTATTATTTATTTTTTTTATTATTTTTTAAAGACCTTTCTAAAATCTTAGCTTGACCAGCATGACTTTTGGAAGCCTTTTTTAATGCAGCTATTAATTTTCTTGTTTGTGCTTTTGTCAACATTTTATTTTTTATGTATTTTTTGGATTTGAAAGTTGGCAGCTAGTGAAGCACCCTTATGAGGTACAAATTTACCAGAGTGCTTCATTAACTTATAACCACCTTTAGGTTGTTTCATCCAATGATAACCTTTTGGTGCTTTTACTTTCATGCTTAATTAGGTTGTGCCTTCGGCATGATTTCAGGATATTCAGGTTGTGAATTAGAATTTTGTGACACTGGTGGTACTCCACCTTCCATCATTTTTTTTCTTTTTTCACCATTCATGCCACCGCCCATCATTTTTTTACGAGCACCGCCATACATCATACCCATTCTTTTTTTCTTTTCATTTGGTAAATGTCCTGCCATTTTTATTTCTCCGGTTTAGCTTCTTCATAATTGAATCGCATTGTGTTATATCCAACAGAATCTTTACATATCTTTTCTTTTTCATGTATAGAATTAAAATAAGCTATGTTTCCTTCTGGTTTTGGATTTCCTTGATTTTCGTTTTCCATATGTTTCATAATTATCTCCATAAAGAGGAGGAGTCCGAAGACTCCCCCGAGTTGATATTAGTCAACTGTGTAGAAAGCTGAAACTAATGCTTCAGGTCTAAGAACTTTTGCTCCATAGACATGCAACCCTCTAACAATATCACCAAATGAATCTGGGTCTCTTAGGACCTCAGTTGAGATGATTGTTTGAGCAGTACATGCTGCAGAAATATGTCCAGCTAATACTTTACCACTACATGTAGATGTAGCTGCAACGTTATTAGATTTGTACATATCAAAACCTCTTAGTTTTCCACTAGAAACTAATCCGTTTCTAATAGAACCTTGACCAGCATTAAAATCAACTGACAATAGTTTTGAACCAGATTGTGCAAGTTCATTATAGAATGAAGGTGGGGCTACAAACCATCTACCTTCTTCTGGTACGTCTTGCTCATCTAGTAATTTAGCCATAAATGACATTACATCTAATGGGTCTGCTCCAGTTCCATCAGAACCTAATAGGTCGATAGAATTAGAACCACCTTGATGTTGAGCCAATGTTTGTGTAGCTGCTGAAGCATCTGCACCTATAACATTATCTGGGCTAGAACTAGAAACTTCAGAGAATAGTGAAGCTAATACAGCAGCATCATATGAATCTCTCAATGCATATGCAGCAGATGATGTAGCAACTTCTTTGAAGTTTACATGTGACATATTTGCTTCAATATCATCTACGATGAATTTGAAAGCTTTAGCACTATCTACAACCAAAGAAATTTCTTGGTCGGTTAATTTTGTTGCTGTAGGGTCACTGCCTCTTGTATAATCAGAAACAGAGATTACAGGTTCTTTAATAATTCTAACTGAGTCTCCAAAAGCGGAAATTTCACCAGCATAGTCGGTGTTAGTAATAGCTTCAACCACAGATGCTTTTCTAAAGAAGTTTAAAACCTTTTTAGAATAAATCTTAGGAAGGAAGAAACTATTTGTTTGTCCACTTACGGAGTTCCCGAAGTTAGCATTAGTATCGGGACTTGGTTCAAAAAATTGAGCCATTATTATTCTCCTTTAAGTTAAATATAGTTTATCTTACGATTCTGCCTTGTTGCATAGCTTCGCTGATTTCTTTTTCGTATTTATCAAATTCTGCCATGCTCATTGCAGCAATCTCCTGTTCAGACCAAACTTTTTCCTGTGTTGGTTCTACCGCAGTTGTTTTGGTAGAAACCATATCAGCAGCCGATGTGGTCTTTTTAGAAGATGACTTTTTAGCCGGGGCAACATCCATACCCATATCTTTTTTAAATAAATCTATTGCTCTACTTGCAAGGTCTGCATCATCAGCATTATCATATATCCATGTCTGAATAGACTTTGGTTGTGACTTAGCCCATGTATGAAAATCATCACTGTTTCTAATATCTTGGAAATCAGGATGTCTTTCCATTAACCTTTCTTCTGCTTGTTGTTGAGCTATTTGTATTTCACGTTCTTGGAGTTTGCTAAGACGTTCTTCTAGAACTTTTGCCTTAGACTCACTTTGCATGTGAGCTACAGTTTCAACAACTTCAAAAACATCAGGATAATTTTTCTTAAATGCTTCAAGTTCCTCTGGAGTTTTTGGAGCAACATATTCAGGTATAGCCTGTTTTAGTAACTCTTGTTCTCTAGACTTAAACTCATTAAGTTTAGAATCATAATGTTTTTTTAAATCATCGTATCGTTTTTTGTAATCAGGTTTTTTATAAGGAGTATCTTTTTTTGTTTCCAAATTTTCTACTTCTACGTTACCTTCTTCCATTGCTTCGTTGACATCATTTGATTTAAATAACTTATTCTTTTCAGATGGGTCTTCAAAGTATAACTCTTCTGATGACTTAAAAGGTGCATCGTTACTTTCGTGCCAAGATTTTTTTAAATTATAAGGATTTGGCTGTTCCTTGTTTTCGACTTCTGTAGTCATATTCTTTCCTCCTAATCAGGGCTTCATTTACAAGGTAGCTGCGTGTGCACTGCAGGGCTTGTATTGTAAAGGTCGCCTTTCGGTTAATCTAAGTAAAGTGCCTATAAAAGGGTGGCTTTACTCCTAACTCCTGACGTGTCGCTGATAAGGGTCAAGCATCATTTGTGAACGAATATTTTTACCCACTAAATCCTCTTGGTCTTGCATAGCACTTTGCTGATTGTCAACTGTCTCTCGAGTTACTCTAATATTTTGAGTAGTCTCTTGAGGTTGTGCAAACCCAGCTTCTTGCTGCATTTCCTCCCTTATAGCTCCACCTTCTTGAGCTGATAGTCTTTGGTCTGCTCGAGCTTCAGCTTCTTTCATTGCTGACATTAAATTGTCTGCTCCGATTTCACTAACTGCTTTTGCAGTAAAGACAAATTCTCCATCCGATAACCTTGCTGGTATCGAATCAGAGACTCCTGTTCCCGGCCCTTCAACAGAGCCAGAACCAGAAAATTCTGAGGCAACTTCTATGACTTTATCGAATACTTCGCTAAGTCTATCGTTACCCATTAATTGTTGCATTAGAAAATCTTCTTCGTCTTCATCTAATGCTTGTCCTATAATATAATCAAGATAATCATTTTCCATCTCTTCATCAGATTGCATCTCATTATCTTCTTGTTCTTCTTTTTCCATTAAAGAACTCATTTGTTCACTAGTGGCTTCAGGCATCTCATCCATCATTCCACCTTCTTGTTTTTGTTCTCTTAATAATTCAAAATCTTCAGCACTAATTTCTCCATCATTATTGGCATCTATTTCTTTTTGATTACCTACTAATTTCTTTTTATCGTCTTCTAATAATGAATGTTTCATATTATTTATCCTTGGCTTTTCCTATATTGAGTGCAAACCAATCAATAACTTGATAAGCTTTGCTGACTAAATTATCATCATGTGGAGTTGGTGTTAACGCAGCTATCATTGAACAAATTGAGACTATCCAAGGTACTACCCCTACTATTTTTAAAATTGTATCTAATAAATCTAACATTTAATTTTCCTCCTCATTTCGTGTTAGTGCTTCTTTAACTTTCTGCGGCAGCTCCGCCAACTGTGCCAGAGAAGCTATCCTCCCCTGCAACCGGCACATTTCCTGTTCCGATGTTGCCACCGCCAGTGCCTGTAACTCCAAGGTCTTGCGGAGCTCCAGATATTCCTTGAACACCTCCCATTGGGGACTGTTCACCAACGGATTGAGTTTCCTCGCCTGTATTTTGTCCAGCATTCTGCATTCCTATTATTTGTGCCATTATAGCTGCTTCTTCAGGGTCATTTAATATTTCGTCTGGGTCTAAATCTAAGCTATAAGCAAGTTCACTAACCAATTTAGAAACTTTAACAAAAGGTGCAATAGTTGGACTTTGTGCAGTTTGTAAGAACATTGTCAGTCTTTGACTTCTAACTTCTTTCTGCATCAAGCTATTAGTACCTGTTGCTTTTACTTCTAAATCACCCACCACATCAAGTTGCCCTTCAAAGAACTGCATGTTCCATTGAAAATAAGCTTCACCTAGTGGCTTAAGTAAAAAATCATCAAGATTTTTAACAACTGTTTTTATATTTAGACTAGCAGCCCCTAACAACATTGACATACCCGATGCTGTTCTAGTCATACTTTGTACCCCTGTTTGTCCATGTGAGTAGCTGGGAAGCCCAGTTTGCTCATCAGCTAACTGCCTGAATCTATCGAACATCATCATATTTTCAGGGGCGGTGTTTGGGAACTTCAATCCATAAATTGATTGTCCCGGCATCCCAGCTTGTCTTCTAAAAATCTTGCCGGGATATATTTCCATATTTTGACCACCAACAAGAGCAGACTCATCTACATCAAATACTAATGACCCTGCTAATGCTAGATTGTCAATAGCCATTCTTGCATGACCATTCATAATCTGTTGAGAATCATCCATATTCTCTGCTACACCTATACCAAAGAAATTATATGGGTTTCTTTCGTATGGAAATGCATTGTATGGTATTCGATAAGGTGTAAATGGATTTATTACTGCTCGTAATAATTTATCACCACAAATCCATGCATTTATTTGAACTTCATCTAAATCATCTATACTATCTGGAAGTTCAATTCCTACATCTCTTGCATACTCAGCATCCATAATGCCCCAGTATTCAAGAACTTCAAAATTCGGTGCGTAATCTTCTTGTCTACTATCGTCTTTAAGTTGGGACTCAAAATCTTTTTCAGTATAATTTGGTCCTAACCTAATTGTGTCTCGTATTGCATCTTCATCAAAGTAAGGCATATTTCTTAATTGCCTTAATTGACTACGATTCATTTTGTGTCTATGAATTACATATTCACATTCGTCTATATTTGTTGCTGCTGGGTCAGGATAAAAGTCCCAACAACTAACAAATTCAATCCTTGGAACTCTAACTTCTAATGGATTATAATTTCTTTCACCCTCAACAGTTTCATCCCATTTATGTAATTTTTTATTAAAATTAAATGGTCCTTTAACTATACCTGTTCCAAGTAAAGCAGATTCTAATAAAGCATTTCGTATTTCTGATGACCCATTAGACTCTTCGATTTGGTCATGTACTAATTTTTCTAAACGTCTAGCTGCTCTTTTAGCTGGTGATAGTTCTAATTGTTGTGGATTTGCACTAGCACCTTCTTTTAAAATACCTAAATTTTCAGCTTGGTTTTCTAATGTTTCTTCAAACATTTCACCAGAACCAAAAGTAGCTCCGGGTTTTAAAACTTGACCATCACCTTCATAACCAACATCATAAATGTTTAGGCCTTGTGGGTCATCTTCTAAACGATTACCTATATTATCTGGTAAAGGTCCTGACTCTAAACCCGGCAAAGGATTTTCAGTATCTAAATGAGCAAGTTCTTTTTCACCTTCAGGTAATTTTGTTTCTGATATACCGATTGGAAACTTACCTGTGCCAAAAATGACATCTACTAATTGACCAAAAGCAGCTAATACTTTTGTTTTAGTAATCTTAACAAAAATTCTGGATTTTTCAGATTCTCTAAATTTAACACCTTTAGAATATAATCCACGATAATTCTCATATGATTTAATCCATCTTTTTTCATCTGAGTTTCGAGCATCTTCTGCTGTGTAAAATCTACTTTGAATAATACCAACTAAATTATTTTTTTGGTTTTCTTCAAGCTTTATATTTTTTCCAGCTTCACCCTCTACGTCTTCGTAAAGATTGTTTGCATTTAAAAATGTATTATCGTTTTCTGCCATTAATATCCAAATGTCCCATCTGAAGGTTCATATAAGTCTGTTTTTATTCTCAACATCCTATCATATGGATGGTCCATTCTTGGTCGACTCATTAACATATAACGTAAAGCATCATATGCATGGTCAGCCGAATGTGTATCAACATCTTCTGAGTTAGAACTTGACAAGGGCAGACTTTGTAACTCTTTTATTAAATTCTTACACGAACTTACGATTTGTAATTTAGGTCTTCCTGTTTGCCTATTTTGTCGTAAATATTCATGCACTTGAATTTTACCTGCTACTCTATTCTTATCAGCTCGTCTAAGTTTATGTCCTTGTCGAACTAAAGTTTCTCCTATTGTTGGTCCAGAGTATCCTGTTTTAGACCAAGCAGAAGTATCAAGTACACCTGTTATAGATTTAACTTCAGACTCTTCTAATTCAGTTATTCTATTACCTAGAGCTTCACCCGTTAGACCTTTTTCGTATAACTCTCTATATATAATGATGGTCTTATCTTCTGGGTCTATAGCAGCCCATAAGCAACAACTTTCAGAAGCATATCCGTAGTCAACTCCTTTTAATCTTTCCCACCAAGCAGGTATTTCAAATGGTGGTATGACATGAATATCAAGGTCAAATTCAGCAAAGGCTGCACCTTCACTTATTTCCCAGTTACCTTCTAAGAGCTGCTTTCTTTGTACTGGTGGCAGCGAAAGTAACATTCTTTCATATTCACCATCTTCTGCGAGAAAGGGATTGTCTTGCAGTCGTGCTGGAATAAATTTCCGTGTTAAACCATCTTTACCAACAAAACTTTTATTATGATTTGATGGTTCAACATACCTTTTTTTAACCCATTGAGCTCCTACTCCTCCCGGATTAGCTGTGCATCTTAAATATGTTTGCAGCTCTGGGTCAGTTGTTCTTAATCGTGATGCTAAATAGTTCCAACCAAACTCTGTTGGTAAGTGTGTAATCTCATCAAAACCAATCCAACTGTAGGCTTGACCTTGATAACGATACACGTCAGCATCTCTTTCCAAGAATCCAAATTCTATTTTAGCTCCAGAGGGAAAGTTCCATAACTTTTCTACCTCTCTAAACTTTGCTCCGGGAAATGCTCTTGGATACAACTCCCGAGATTTATCTATAAGCTCTCGAAGCTCTGGCATTGACCTTCTAAGTATTAAAGCTCTGTGAGCACTTTTATGACAATACCGCAATGGGTCAATAAGCATTGCAAAACTTTTACCACCCCCTGCTGCTCCACCATATAAAACATCTTTTTCTGGTGCAGCTAAGAAATCTGTCTGTGGTCCTTCATTTGGCATAAAAGCCACATGCGAACCAGTTTCATCTAAATGTTCTTGAATTTGCTGTGGAAGAACTTTTGTTTCTTCTTTAGTTAAAACATTAGATGTTAAAGCTTTCTCTTCGCTTTTTATTTCTTTTTTAGCTCGAGCTAAACTTCTAGTTAGCTTTTTTACTTTCTGATTCTTTTTATCTAATCTTCGTTTAGCCTGTAAAGCTAATTGTACATCAGAAAGTTCAGAGTTTCTTGGTCTACCTTTTTTACGGACAGACGAAGTATCTTCGTTTAGTATACCCTCAGTTTTTGCATTTGTCAAGTCTTTTGAATTATTTTTATTCTCTGCGGCCATAAATTTTATCTACATGTTTTTTTAAACCCGGTCTAGACATTCTACGACCAGTTTCGGCCTCTAACCAATCGACACCAATACCTAAACTTATTTCACCATGAAAGACTGCTTCAGATACTTCTTTTAAAACTTGTAACTCTTGGGGGTTTGGTTTGATATAACCTTCAATATCTTCATCTAACTCATAGCCAAACGGAATAGTTGATGAAGTTCTTCTAATATAACCATCAGGTATCATTTTCATTTATTATCCTTTGTTCCAAAAATTCTATCCCAGTTTTTAGCAAACTCCTCTTTTGAGACCCCTCTTTGTTCTGCACGTTTTTTATTTCTTGCCGCACTCAAACGTTTGTGACTAGATTTTACTTTAAAATGTCCTGCGTGTGGCATCTTACCATTTAGTTTTATGAGCCCAATAACGAGCACTCATTTTACTTGGATTAGGGTCTTGAGCATTATGTCGGGCATAGTAGGATTTTCTACGAGCTTTATCTTTTGCTGTTTTTGGATTCTTACCAGAACCAACAACACCTTGTTGTCCAAATCTTATTAATTTTAATTTATGACCATCTTGAGCTAAAACCATATGCGATTTAGTTTTATGACTAGGGGTGCGTTTAGGTTTATTAACACCACTCAAGTTATGCTTCTTTAATAAAGATTTTTTCCTATTCTCATGGGCCATTATCTAGTTTTCCTATACTTCCTAGTTTTACGAGCAATTTTTTTTGGCTGTTTAGAAAATTGTTTACCTTTTTTAGTATCTGCTCTTTTCTTTCGACTAGTAGCAGCATACTCTTGAGCTGATAAAGACTTAATAGCTTTTTCTGGTAAATATCTTTCACCAGTTTCTGACGACTTTTTACCAGACTTAGTTCGCCATTTTTGTCTAGTCCAGTCTTTTAAACTACGTTGTGATTTTTTTAATGCCATTATGTTCTGTTATGTTTTCTTCTAATAGCTTCTTTGCCTTTTTTAGCTATTTGTGCTTGTTCATTTTTACCAGCAACTTTAGCTCGTTGTTCTAAAACAGTTAAAATTTGAATCTTACGAGCATAAGGCTTATTGATATTTTTAACTTTAGCCACAGTCTTACGAGCATCTGTAGGTGTAGCATACTTAATAGAGACTGTATCTTTAGGGTTTTCATCAGTGTAAAGTCTACGACTACTACCTTTTGGTTTTTTTCCTGTTCCTACTTTGGGGTCTTTTTTTCTTGTCATTCTTACCTGCTTTGGATAAAGCAATAGCAACCGCTTGTCTTTGTGGTTTACCTTCTTTTTTAAGCTTTCTAATATTACTAGAAATAGTCTTTTGACTACTTCCTCTTTTTAGGGGCATAAGGTGCTACTCGCTTTCCTGCTTTATTATATTTACCTGACTTCTTTTTAGCGATGGCAATAGCCGCTTGTTGAGCTCGACTTTTGGCCATTACTTATAGCCGCCACCTTTTCTTTTATACTCTGCTGCTAAGAGCTGGGCTTTTCGAGCAGACCACTGACCGGCTTTACCGCCTTTAGTACCAGCCTTGATTCTCTCAAAAAGCCTCTTACGCATTGTAGGTTTAGTATAATTACCTGCTTTATTAACTGTTGATTTTCTTTTTTTCTTAGCCATAATTAATGAATTGTAATATCATCCTCATTAATTTTATTAACATAAGTATAATCAGGACTATCCTCACTAACATGAATCTCATTAAACTCACCGGTAATAATTAAACCATGAGCCTCGGCTGTAAGTTTAGCAAGTTCTAAAGTCTCCGCAATAATATTCGGGCCTGAAAAACTTATATTTTTATCTTTAAATTCCGTCAGGAACATCTTCATAGTCTGCATCTTCTACGTCTAATACTGCCTTATCAGGCATCAAAAAAATCCCACCTGAGTTTAAGTTATGATTAATGTCAACTTTGTCGACTTTACTGACTCCAACTCTATCAAGTAAAGTTGTAGCAGCAGCTAATTTATTATTAGCTTGAATAATAGGCTTACTAGAACTCATAATCTCAATTAGTTTAAAAGCTGCTTGTGGGGCAGAGTTTGCTAAGACCTCTTGAGT
>CENP01235831.1_pt1 | contig 13391 bp, 21 predicted proteins | sample 361281 | NCBI WGS metagenome assembly CENP01 (sample SAMEA2591122, study PRJEB7988) | marine metagenome | biome: marine biome (ENVO:00000447); feature: deep chlorophyll maximum layer (ENVO:xxxxxxxx); material: saline water (ENVO:00002010), including plankton (ENVO:xxxxxxxx) | depth 70 m
TACTTTGACCAAAAATTCGGAAAAGAACTAGAAAAAAGAAAAAGTGATAAGGGTAAGGCAGCAGTTACTCAAAAACAGAACGAAATGATGACCTTTTTCTCACCAAAAAATAAGAAAAACCTTATTTTAATGTTCGATTTGATGAATGCTATTGTAGATGCAAAGCTAATTATTATAAATAGATTAGATAGGCTTAAAAAAATTGATACTTTCGTCCGAACAAGAAATGGATTTAAAGTAACTGGCTCTGAAGGTTTTGTTGCAGTTGATAAAACAAAAGGAGGAGCTGTTAAGCTAGTTGATAGATTAGAATTTTCTATGAACAACTTTTCAAGTGATGTAATTAAAGGCTGGGAAAAATGAAGAGTTTTAACGAACACTACGATAATGCGTGCGATGCTCTCTATGATCATAAACTAGAAGAAGCAGAGTACCAAGGTAAAAAAGTTACCTTAAACGATCCTATTCGAACTTCAGAAAATAAAAATAAAAAATTTAAAGTATACGTAAAAGGTCCAAAGGGCAACGTTGTAGTTGTTAGATTTGGTGACCCTAAGATGAGCATCAAAAGAGATGATCCCAAGCGTCGTAGTAATTTTAGAGCACGACACAATTGTGATAACCCTGGTCCAAAATGGAAAGCAAGATATTGGTCTTGTTTCCAATGGAGAGCTGGAGCAAAGGTAGATAATTAATGAGTATAAGATCGTTCAAATCATTTAGTGAAGATAAATCCAAAGAGGTTGTATTCTCTTTTGGTAGATTTAACCCGCCTACAACTGGCCACGAAAAGCTTATTAAAAAAGTTGCAGCTCAAGCAATAGGAAATAATTTTAGAATATATGTATCTCAATCAGTAGACCCGAAAAAGAATCCACTTCAATATAAAGAAAAAGTACAATTAATGAGAAAGATGTTTCCTAAGTATGGTAGGAACATCATCTACAATAAAAAAGTTATTAATGTATTTGATATTTTAGTTGATTTATATAATCAAGGATTTCAAAAAGTAACAATGGTAGTTGGTTCTGATCGAGTACCAGAGTTTCGTAAATTAATGTCAAAATATAACGGTGTGAAAGCTAGACATGGTCTCTATGAGTTTGATTCAATCAATACTGTTTCTGCTGGTGATAGAGACCCTGATGCTGATGATGTATCGGGTATGTCAGCTTCCAAAATGAGAGCTGCAGCAATTGCTGGAGATTTAGATTCATTTAGTAAAGGCCTTCCAAAATCATTTGGAGATAAAGTTGGTGTCTTTAATCTTCTTCGTAAAAGAATGGGATTGAAAGAAATGACTAACTTCCGTAAACATATTGATCTTGGACCACAATCTATATTAAGAGAAAAATATGTTAGAGGCGAAATATTCAATGAAGGTGACACAGTTTGTTGTTTAAGAACAGGTACAAAATTTATTATATGGGAAAAACAATCTAACTATGTAATAGATAAAGATGGTAATAAATACTGGCCAAAAGATTTGCTTGAGGTAAAACAAGACCCCGATGTAAAAGATAAAAAGGGAACTCAACCAGCTAAATATTATAAAGGTCTTTCAAAATCTACTAAAGATAAGCGAGATGCGCATTTCAAAAAAGGTGCTAAGAAAGATGATGACGATCCAAGCGCGTATAAGCCAGCACCAGGTGATGCTGATGCAAAGACTAAACCGTCTAAACATACAAAGAAATTTAAACAAATGTATGGAGAAGAACCTGATCCAGTAAAACGTGTTAGAGATAAACATAAGGATGAAATTGAACGAGATAAAATTCGTCACGATAGAGAAGTAGATAGAGCTAGATTACAAAAAGCACGATTAAAAAATCAAGATGAAGAAAAGAATCCTCGTATTCCTAGAAAGAAAGGTCAACCAGTTGGTAGTAAAAAACATAAAGAATCATTTAAAGAATACTACGAAGTTGGAACACCTGAATATATAAAGCACTCTAAAAAAATAACGCCAGGTGAAGATGTGAATGAAGATCAAATAATAGAAAAGCTAATTACTTTTGCAAAGAAAGCGTATCCTAAACAAGGTAATCTACTTATACTTGCTGGTGGAGCTGGCTCTGGAAAAGGGTTTATACTTAATAATCTAGTAGGGCTTGAAGGTAAAGTATTTAACGTAGACGATTTAAAATCTTTATCAATCAAAACACCTAAGATTATAGCAAGAGTTAAAAAAGAATTTGGTATTGACTTATCAAAAGTAGATTTAACAAAAAGTGATGATGTTGCTAAACTTCACGACATTATTGGTAATGAAATGGATTTAGCAAATAAACAACAAAAGGCATTTTTTGCTAATGTTATAGCTCAAAAACCTAATGCTAAACCAAATGTGATATTTGATGTAACATTAAAAGATTTAAGAAAACTACAAAACATTGCTAGAATGGCTGAAGCTATAGGATATGATAAAAAGAATGTTCATATTGTATGGGTAATTAATGACATCGAAGTAGCAAAAGTTCAAAACCTTGATCCAAAACGTGGTCGAGTAGTTCCTATTGAAATTCTAGTTAATACTCATAGAGGTGCATCACAAACAATGTTAGACATTATGAAGATGGGCACATCTCTTAAAAAGTATATGGATGGTGATATTGTATTTGCATTTAATAAAATTAATGTAGATAGTGATTTACAAAAGAGTAAAGCTGGTGGCTCATTCATTAAAAAGGCTGATTATTTTTATGTTAAAAGATCAGGTAAACCAGCAACCAAGTTCTCTGATATAGGAGATAATATTTTAAAGAAAATACAAGCATATGTTCCGAACGCTAACACATGGAGTTTAGACTAATGAAAAGTTTTAGAGAATATATGACCGAAGATAAAGTAACTGCTTCTCTTAAAAAGAAATCAAAAAAGACAGGTGTTGATATGGGAACTCTTCGAAAGATTTTTAATCGTGGAGTTGCTGCTTGGAGAACAGGTCACCGGCCTGGTACTAATCCAACACAATGGGGATTAGCACGCGTAAACTCTGTTTTATCAGGTGGACCAGCTAGAAAATCAGATGCTGACCTTTGGTCTAAAAGGAAGAAGGTAGCAAAATGATTTCATTCAAGGATTATATGACAGAATTAACTACACCTGGGCCTAAGCTATCTTCTAAACAGATAGTTAAAAAGATTAAAAAATTAGGAAATCAAGTTCCTACCTTAAAGGGGTGGGATAAAGTATTTTCTAAATTTAGTGCTAAAGAACTTCATTCACGTAAAGATTTAGAGGGCATGTTACCAGCTAAGGTAGCAAGTGGAGATATAAATCGATTATTTTTTGAAGGTAAAGGCGCACCTGAATCTTGGGAAGCAGGATTCAAGCGTAGAGTTGTAAAGACTACTAAACCTGAGCACAAAGAAAAAGGATATAACTGGCGAATTAAAGGTAAAGATAGACCCGAAGTAACTATTAAATTATATAAATCTAAACCTGATTTTGCTGAATTTAAAAAACAAATGAAGAGAGTTGCGGGACACGAGTTCGGTTAACGTATAAATAGGAATAACTATGAGACCAAAATTTGTACCAGAAGATATTAAAGACGAAGAAGTCGGAGCTTTTATGTCAGCCTTAGTGAAAGCTAAGAAAGAAAAAAAGAATGACTTTATCTATAATCAAAAGAAATATCGTGTTACTTCATCTTGTGAAGAAGTCGATGAAAGCCTTTGGGCAAATATTCATAAGAAAAGAAAAGCCGGTAAGAGAATGAGAAAGCCTGGTGAAAAAGGAGCTCCTACTGCTGCTGACTTCAAAAGAGCTAAAGGCGAATCAGTTGAAGAATATAAAGTACCTTCTAACTATGCTGCGATGATGGCGAAAAAACGTAAGAAAGCAGGCACTTCTGAATTTAGTAAATCAGATTCTAAAATGGCAAGGCAATCTGATAAACAATTAAAAGATTTAATGAAAAAGATGAGAGATTTAGAAAAGAAAGACCCTAAAAAACCATCTACTCAATCTATGATTAAACGGATCGCAAAAGAAATGAAGAAAAGAAAATTAACTGAACAACAATCGTTTAAAGAATATAAGATACTATCTAAAACACCTAGAAAAGATGCGTCTCCCGTTGATAAACAAATAAGGGCTGGAGTTAAATTTAGTAAGGCTAGGATTATGACTCATAAAGGAGAAGTAGAACTTACTAAAAAAGAAATGCAAGCATGGCTAAAATCTTATGATAAGTTACTTCCTAGACTTCAAGGTTCTATGAATAAAATGGCAATAAGAGGACCTGAAGGTTTAAGATTAACTATTAAAGCAGGTATCCACGACTTTGGACCAGCAATAAAAGACTACCCAACAGAACGTAAAGAGGATAATAATATGGAAGAATCAACAGCAGCTTATGCTAAATCACTTGAAAAAATTGCTAATGATCGTAAGATGAAAAACATTAGTAAAAAAGATAAAGAAACTCTTATTAAAATAGCACAGCTAATGAAAAGAGCTAATGAAGATAATACCAATGATAAGTCTGATGACGGAGATGGGTTAGATAAAGTTCAGCCTAAAGCAGTTAAGAAGAAATTTAAAGACCGTAAAGATAAAGATATTGATAACGACGGTGATGTTGATTCTTCAGATAAGTATCTACACAAAAGACGTAAAGCAGTTAGTAAAGCAATAAAGAGCGAATGTACTTCTGAAAAAGATTTTAAACCCCATTCCATGTACGATCCTAAAACAGGTAAGGCATTTAAAGCTAATACCTATGATGATCATTTAAAATATGATAAAATGGGATATGTACATGACAAACCTAAAGTTAAAAAAGAAGGTCTTACACCACGTCTTTCAGCTATGATTGATTCTTGTGGCGTTATATCAGATAAAGAAACTTTTGTTGAAGAGTTCAAGCTTACAGAAGATAGTAAATATTCACAAATTTACAAAGCAATTAAGTTACATAACAAATAAAATGGGAACTATGACTCATGGCAACAAAAGATACAAATGCAGTACGGCTAGATAGAATAGAAGAAAAAATAGATAAGCTTGCCGACGCTGTAGTAGCAATAGCTCGAGCAGAGGAAAAACTTTTAGGATTAGAACAAATATCTATGGATTTACATCGTAAGATTAGTGATATTGATGAGCGTCTTAGGAAAGTAGAAACTTCTTCCCATGATGCTACTAATAACCTTCAAGTAATAAATAAGATTTTTTGGATTGCAATATCGGCTTTAATTACAGGTGGAATCGTTGTCTATCTGTGGGGCCCAAGTGCACTATAAGGAGTAATAAATGTTAAATGATAAATTAACAAAAGACATAGCAGAGGTTGCTAAAGGAATAATGGCTACTGGTTACACTGTAAAAGAAGTTGAGGCACCTCGTGCAAAAGGTGAAAAAGACTTCTTAAAGTTACACGGTATTCAAGTAGTTGATGATCCAGAGCAAGACCCTGAGAACGTTCGTGGTAAACAATACACACCTAAAATGGCTGAAGGTAAAATGAAAGACCTTCAAGATTTAGTTAAGAAAGGTGTTAAAGACCCTAAGAAGATTGCTAAAGAATTAGGATTACCTATTACGAAAGACGTTCTTGGAGCAATTGATTCTTTAGTAAAAGGAATGTAATGAAAGATTTACAAGAAGCAGATGCTCTTTATCTTATCTACAAAGATAAGTTAAAAGCAAAGAAGGTTGCAACTCACATTAAAGCACGTCACAAAAAATTTGACGTACAACTAGCTCCTATGGATGCTAAAAATATGGGGATTACTGTGTTTGGTAAAGGTGCTGAAAAAGTAAAATCTGATGTTACTAAAAAGTTTGGTAAACCAGACGATTTTATGATTGAAGAATTTCAGGACATTACCATAAGCGAAGTATAAATAATTTCACAATGAAATTGTTTGATGAATTAAATAATGATAACTTTGAGTTATATGCTGCTAAGTATTATGATAATCCTTGTTGTTTAGACGTTCAGGATTTTTATGATGACTTAGCAAAATTTAAATATATTGTAAGGTTGTTAAGAAAATATAGAGATACAGGAGTTATTCAAGAAAGACTACTCCTTAATCATATTATTAGCATCTATAATGTATTTGACATGTATGCAGCTAATAGGATGATGTTCTATCGAATAGAACCACTTCTTTGGCCGCAGATTAAAACATTTTTAGTTTATTTAAATTACGTACCTGAGAATATGTATCAGGATATTAGTATAGATGTTAAAATAGCAAAGAAATTACAAGCAATATAATGGGTGTATTAAGAGGACCAGATTTTTTCTATTCGTTAAGATTCCTAAGGCTACTAACAATGCCTTGGGAAAAGACTGCAGCATTCAAAGCTGGTGTTATAGATAAGAATGGAAAGAAATTAAAGAAACCCGAAACATCCGAAGAAAAATCTTCTTATAATGTATTTCATAAACTCGTGTTTAATATCAGGCGTCTATTAGCCAAAGCTCCAGGTGGTTCTTCAGCAATTGCCAAATATGCTACAGCTCTGTTTTTGATTAAAGATCATCTACAACTTTCAGATAAAAGCGTATCAAAAGTAATTAAAGAACATACCGGAGTAGAATTAAATGGCTTAACACTAGATGAACAATCAAATGCTTGGTATTTAACTGAGGATAAGAAAAAGATACAAAGTTCAAAATATGCGTTGACACGTGACATCGCGTTACCCAAAACAGGCGATATGCTAGCAAAAAAAGGTTCTTGGGTCTCTATCACGGAACATGAACCGGTTGGATCAATCTTTAATATACCGGTTTTCGAAGCACTTCACTTAAAAACAAATCAGAGTTTGTATGTAATTCAAGAGGACTTAGTAAGATGAGAAGTTTTAAAAAGTTCTGTGAAAATGTAGCAACTGGTTCCGCCGCTGTTGGTGTAGCTACTTCTACAAATCCAAACTCTAGTTATGATGCTCCACTAGTATTTGGTAAAAAGAAAAAATTAGCAAGACGATACCAAGAATTTAGTGTTCCAACTGAAGTGTTTAGAAAATTCCAAACAGGTAGAAATAAATTTGAAAGATGGTCTAAATATCTTAATCTTGACGACGTGAATCAAAAAGCAATTTATGATTACGCCAAAAAGAATAGGAAAGCTGTTATATTATTAAAAGACGATGAAACCGGCGCTATGCGTTCGATTCGACAACGATCTTCAAACAATTTGTAATTAATCTTTACAAATAGGCGAAGATAGTATAGAATATAGAGGAATTATTTAAACGGAAAAGGAAGAACTATGTCAACCATCTTTGAAGAGCAAATCTCACGTAAACCAGATCACTACCCATGGGCCAATCAATTTATAGAATCAATGCATAATGGATTTTGGACTGATAAAGAATTTAATTTTCAAGCTGATATACAAGACTTTAAAGTACACTTAAATGAAACAGAAAAAGAAATGGTTGTCAGGTGTCTTTCTGCTATTGGACAAATTGAAGTTGCAGTAAAAACTTTTTGGGCTAAACTTGGTCAGAATCTTCCACACCCCAGTCTTACAGATTTAGGATATGTAATGGCAAACGTTGAGGTGATTCATAACAATGCGTATGAAAGACTGATTAAGCTATTGGAAATGGAAGACGTTTTTGAAAAGAATCTAGAGCTTGACATTATTCGTAATCGTGTAAAGTATCTCCGTAAATATAATCACAAATACTATAAAGACTCAAAGAAACAATATGTATATTCACTTATTCTTTTCACATTATATGTAGAGAACGTTTCTTTATTTAGCCAATTCTATACTATAAACTATTTTAATCGATTTAAAAACGTACTTAAAGATACAGCTCAACAAGTAGCTTATACTTCTAAAGAAGAATTAATACACTCAATAGTAGGAATTAAATTAGTAAATACTATTCGTGAAGAAATGCCTGAGTTATTTGATGATGAATTTTGTGAGTTAATTAGAAATCAGTGTATTAAAGCATTCGAAGCTGAATCTGCAATTATTGATTGGTCAGTAAACGGGTATCAATCAGAACATTTAAGTGCTGATATTATGAGGAATTTTATTAAGAATCGTTTAAACGATAGTTTAGTTGATATTGGTATTGAACCAGTATTTACAGATATAGATAAAGATTTATTAGAAAAGACAACATGGTTTGAAGAAGACGTATTAGGAAATACTGCAACAGATTTCTTTTACAAACGTCCAACAGAATATTCAAAGAATGATAAGTCGTACGACGAAGACGACTTATTTTAGGATTACATTATGAGTGAAAAATATTATTGGTTAAATGATGATAGCAGATTGTTTCTTGAACGTGGATACTTAGAGGGTAGAGAAACGCCCGAAAGTAGAATCCGAGCTATTGGCCGAAGAGCTGAAGAATTATTAAATAAAGAAGGCTTTGCAAAAAAGTTTGAAGATTATATGTCTAGAGGTTGGTATTCACTAGCTTCTCCTGTATGGGCAAATTACGGTAAGCAAAGAGGTTTACCTATATCTTGCTTTGGTTCTTATGTTGATGATACTATGGAAGAGATTTTATACACAGTATCAGAAGTTGGAATGATGTCTAAAATGGGTGGAGGTACCTCAGCTTATTTTGGTCACCTGCGAGAAAGAGGAAGTGAGATTAAATCAGGTGGACATTCATCCGGCCCAGTTCACTTTATGGAGTTATTCGAAACCGTAACTAATGTAGTATCTCAATCAAATGTTCGTAGAGGTTCTTTTGCTGGTTACCTTAATATAGATCACCCTGATGTAGAAGAATTTTTAGCAATTAGAAATGAAGGTCACCCTATTCAGAATATGTCATTTGGAGTAACTGTATCTGATAAATGGATGAAGTTAATGGTTGAAGGTGATAAAGATAAACGTAAGATATGGGGTAAAATAATTAAGAAAAGATTTGAGTCTGGTTATCCTTATATTATGTTTAGTGATAATGTAAACAAACATAAACCTAAAGTATATAAAGATCAAAAGAAAACTATATGGGGCTCAAACCTATGTTCTGAAATTTGTTTATCAACTGAAGTTGGCCAATCTTTTGTGTGTTGTTTATCTTCTATGAATTTATTACATTATGATGATTGGAAAGATACGGATGCAGTAGAAGTATTAACTTACTTTTTAGATTCTGTAATGTCCGAGTTTATTGAAAAAGCTCAAGATATTCCATTTATGAAAAGAACAGTAAATTTTTCAACTAAGCAAAGAGCTTTGGGAATTGGTGTATTAGGTTGGCATTCTTATCTGCAGAGTAAAAAAATACCTTTTGAATCATTAGAAGCTAATATGACCAATGTTCAAATTCATAAATTGATTCAAGAACAATCGCATGGCGCTTCTAAAAAGATGGCAGAAGAATATGGTGAGCCAGAATTATTAAAAGGTTATGGTATGAGGAATACTACAACTATGGCAATAGCTCCTACTACATCATCTAGTTTTATATTAGGACAAGTATCTCCAAGTATCGAACCATTGAACTCTAATTACTTTGTGAAAGATTTAGCAAAAGGAAAGTTCACATATAAGAATCCAGAGTTAGTAAAAGTGTTAGAAGAACATGGCCAAAATAATAAAGAGGTATGGAAATCTATTCTTGTTACTGGTGGTTCTGTACAACACTTAAGATTCTTAACAGATGAAGAAAGAGCTGTATTTAAAACATTCGGAGAAATCTCGCAGAAAGATGTTATTATTCAAGCAGCATCTAGACAAAAATATATCGACCAAGCACAATCATTAAACTTAATGATACACCCGTCGACTCCGCCAAGAGATATAAATAAGCTATTAATAGAGGCGTGGGAACTTGGTGTAAAAACTTTATATTATCATAGAGGAACTAATCCAGCTCAAGAGCTAAGTAGAAATCTATTAACATGTTCGAGCTGTGAGGGATAATGGACGAAGAAACTTTATATTGTCATAACTGTGACACAAAATTTACTATTTTATTTCATCAAGCGGATGAAGATATGATGTTAACACCGTCTTATTGTCCTTTATGTGGTGCACCAATTACTGGTGAAGATCAAAACTATTATAACGAAGAGGATTACGAATAATGTCAGCATACGAATATAAAATAAAAGAAATACTAAGAGTAGTTGATGGTGATACCGTCGACGTATTAATCGATTTAGGGTTTGGACTCACTAAGAAAGAAAGAGTCCGAGTTGCTGGAATCGACACACCTGAATCTAGGACAAGAGACTTATATGAAAAGTATCTAGGACTAGAAGCTAAAGATTATCTAACAGATCAACTTGATTGCGAAAACATAATTATCAAAACTGAAAAAGATGGTAAGTATGGAAGAATGCTAGGTTGGTTATATAAAGAAGGCGACGACATATCTATTCAAGAAAGAATGATTGCAAAAGGATATGGATGGGCTTATGATGGCGGAACTAAAGAAAAAAGTTACGCAGAGTTAAGAGAGAAAAGAATGCTAGATGGTTCTTGGACATACCCTGAAGACGCACCAGAGGAAATAGAATAATGGCTGAATTTTATTGGCTAGTTGGAAGTGCACTATTTATTCTACTAATGTTTTGTATTAGTGGTGTCATATTTAGTGAGGATTTTGAGTGTAATAAATATAAAGAGAGAAAATAATGGATTGGTTAATTATATTAGGATTGACAGCAGTGTTAGCCGGAATGGTCGCACTAGCTTGGAAACTTAGAGCTAAGTAGTGGTAAGCATAAGAAGAAAACGTACTAGAGATAAAAGCTATACCGTCATTATGTTTGACAAAGATAATATACATCAATGGCCAACTAATGAACATGAACACTATGAAATAATGAAAATATTTAAACAAGATAAACCTTATGAAGGTATTATCAATGATTACATAATATGGAAAAAATTACTAAGTGAGTGATTGGACTTATAATAAGAAACCTTTTGATACTGATATGATTGAAGATTATATCGGATTTGTTTACGAGATATATGATACTGAAGCCAAGATGAAATATATTGGTAAGAAAAAGTTCTGGTCAAAAGTAACTCGACCTCCACTCAAAGGTAGAAAAAATAAAAGACGATCTCTCAAAGAGTCCGATTGGAAATCATATTACGGTTCATCTGAAGTCGTCAAAGACCTGGTGGAAAATACAGGTAAGTGGCGTTTTAAAAGAAGAATCCTTAGGCTTTGTAAAACGCTTGGTGAAATGTCTTACTATGAAATGAAAGAACAACTTGATAATGATGTCTTACTTAAACCAAAGGAATATTACAATGCCTTTGTAGGCGGTAAAATTCATAGAAAACATCTGAATCATTTAATAAAGAATGGAAATAAATTATGAGCAAGAAATTAGAAGATTATGTGAAAGTATTTGATAACATATTACCTGATAACATGTGTCGAATGCTTTGTGAAAAGTTTGATGAAAGTAAAGAGAAAGAAAGAATTTATCGTAGGAACGATACCTTCAACTTTCAAGAACTTAATTTACGTGACCTAGCACAAAATAATGTAAAGTGGAAAGAAACGGCTAGATCAATGACAGGATATATGCAAAAAGCTTTATCATTATATCGTGAAGAAACTGGTAATTGGGTACCCGATACTAAAAGATTCGAATCGCCTCGTCTTAAAAGATATGATCCCGATGTAGGTGTGTTTGATTGGCATTTAGATTCATCAGACGCAAAATCACAACATAGAATGCTAGTAATGTTTTGGTATTTAAATGATGTGGAAGAGGGTGGAGAAACTATCTTTGATTTTGGAGATAAAGAACCTTTTGCTGTTAAGCCTAAAAAAGGAAGTGTTTGTTGTTTTCCACCAAACTATCTATTCCCGCACCGTGGCAATCCGCCAAAAGGTGTATTTAAATATGTTGTATCTTCTTACGCATGTTATCAATAAAAAAGTCTTGACATTTCAGCTCAGTTTGATAATATATTATATATGAAAAGTTGTAAAAGCTGTGGTTGTATAGTAGAAGAAGAACGAGCAGAATTAGGATTACCTAATTGTTTAACATGTGCTAAAAGAATCGGCGCTGAAAAATATAAAGGTCGTATGGTCTATGAACATAAGACTGGTGGATATATTGAAGTGATGCCTAGAGAATCCTATGAGCACAATAAGAAATTTTTTAATAGAACTGGTAATAGAAGTGTGTTGAAACAAGTATGATATTAATAGATTATAGTGCAATATGTATGGCAGCCTTTTTTGCACGAGGCTCAGGAGCAGATGAGGGAATACTTCGTCATTTTATTTTAAACTCTATTCGAATGAATAATGTTAAGTATCGTGAAAAGTATGGACAGATGATTATTGCTTGCGACGACTATTCTTGGAGAAAAAATTACTACTCCAATTATAAAGCAAATCGAAAGAAAGGTCGTGAAAAAAGCGACATTGATTGGCCATCTGTATTTGAAATCTTTTCAACTATACGAGAAGAAATAGAAGAGCATATGCCATATAAAGTAATTAAAGTTAATAATGCAGAAGCAGATGATGTTATAGGTGCTCTTGTAAAGAACACACAAGAGTTTGGAAAAGATGAACCTGTAATGATTGTTTCATCAGATAAAGACTTTGTACAACTACACAAATATAAAAACGTGGATCAATACTCACCGCTAACTAAAAAGTTCATAGTACACGAAGACCCTATACAATATCTTTATGAACATATATTCAAAGGTGACTCTGGTGATGGTGTTCCAAACGTTCTTAGTGATGATGATACTTTTGTAGATGAAGATAAGCGCCAGTCGCCTCTCTCTAAAAAGAAAATTACTTTATGGTTAGAAAACCTAAATGATTTAGAATCTGTAATGAAAACAAATGAATATCGTAATTATCAAAGAAATAGAAAAATGATTGACCTTGACAAAATGCCAGAAGAAGTATATAATACAATCATAGAAAATTACGAGAGTCAACCAAAGAAAACAAATATGAAAATATTAAATTATTTAATTACACGTAGATGCAATCAATTAGTAGAGTGCACAGGAGATTTTAAAAATGGCTGAGTTTCTAATAATAATCGGAGCATCCGGTATTTGTTTCGCTTTTTATCTTGCACTGAAATGGCTATAGGAGAAAATTATGAATAAACCAAAAACTGAATTACTTCCACACGAAGTGTTTGAAGAACTAGACGGATTAAGAAATAAACAAGAACGAGTAGCTTTTATAAAGGCGAATAAAACTTATGCATTAAGTACTTTTTTACAACTTAATTTTAATGATAAAATTAAATTAGATTTACCTGAAGGTAAACCACCCTATGAAGCTGATAAGTGTCCACCCGGCTTACAATATGTTGCAACTAGAAATGCTGTTCGTCCATTAGGAGATTTAGTAGTTGGTTCTAAAATACCGGCAATGAGAAAAGAAACTACCTTTATGGCTATATTAGAAAATCTACA
>CENP01054161.1_pt1 | contig 13389 bp, 11 predicted proteins | sample 361281 | NCBI WGS metagenome assembly CENP01 (sample SAMEA2591122, study PRJEB7988) | marine metagenome | biome: marine biome (ENVO:00000447); feature: deep chlorophyll maximum layer (ENVO:xxxxxxxx); material: saline water (ENVO:00002010), including plankton (ENVO:xxxxxxxx) | depth 70 m
AAAAAATCTCAAAAAAAGTTTTCAACCTCAATGCTAAATAATCTTTTGGAAAAATTTGTAGATGCAAATTCACCGCCATCAATTTCCGGTAGACAATTAAAATTCAAGTATGTACATTTTGGAGGAACTTACCCAACAACTTTGATTATTAATTCTAATCAAGATAAAAAAATACCAACTAACTATAAAAAATATCTTGAAAACTCTTTTAGAGCTAAATTAGATTTGAAAAGTGTTCAACTAAAAATAATATTTAGAAAATCGAAGAATCCTTTTGGTGATAAGAAAAATAAACTCTCTGAAAAACAAATCAAAAAAAGACAGCGACTTGTTAAGCATTCTAAAAAATTAAAAAAGTAATAAACTTTGGAAAATATTGTTTTAATTGATTTAAAAATCTACGGTATAATTCTAGAAAATTATCGACACTTATAATTAAGCACAAAATGCAAGAACGACCAATTTATCTTGATCTTACTAAAATAAGGTTACCCATTTCTGCTTTAATATCTATTACACATAGACTTTCTGGAATGTATATTTTTTTTATTGCGATGCCATTATTTTTATATGTTATTGACAAATCTATATCATCAAAAGCAAGTTTTGATCAATTAGTATTAAACCTATCTTCAATTTCTTATCTATCTTTCTTTTTGTTTATAAGCATTTCAATATTTTGGTTACATATACTATCAGGAGTCAGGCACTTAATTATGGATTTTTTACATATTGGTGAATCTCTAAAAGGGGCTCATTATTCAGCAATTTTTACTTTTAGTTTTTGGTTTATCTCATCCATTATATTTTTTTGGTATTTATTTTTATGAAAGGCTCAATAATTTGGTATACGCAAAGATATAGTGCTATTTTGCTTCTTTGTTATGTAATCTATCTTGCCAATTTTATTTATTTTCAAAATGATATTACATTTTTTTCTTGGTCAAATTTTTTTCTATCTTTTCAAATGAGACTATTCACTTCTCTTACATTTGTTGTTTTAGTTATTCATGCATTTATAGGACTTTGGACTGTTGGAACAGATTATCTTACTGAAAGAACTCTTGGATTTTTAAGTTTTGCTATTTCCAAATATGCTAATTTTTTAAGAAGGATATATCTTTCAGTATTTACTTTCTTAGGAATAGTTTATTTAACTGTGATTTTATATATAATATGGTTATAAATGATATTAATATACAATTATAATTAACATGAATAATATATTTACTAATAATGTTAAAACAATCGAGTTTGATGCTTTAATTGTTGGTGGCGGCGGCTCAGGTATGCGGGCATCATTAGAATTAGCAAAATCAGGGCTTAAAACTGCTGTTGTATCTAAAGTTTTTCCAACCAGATCCCATACTGTATCAGCACAAGGTGGGATTACTTGTGCAATTGCAAGTGCTGATCCAAACGATGATTGGAGATGGCATATGTATGATACCGTTAAAGGTGCCGACTTTATTGGGGATCAAGATGCAATTGAATATCTTTGTTCTGAAGGTCCAAAGGCTGTATTTGAACTAGAGCATATGGGCCTTCCATTTTCAAGATTTGATAATGGTAGGATTTACCAAAGACCATTTGGTGGTCAGTCAAAAGATTTTGGTAAAGGTGGTCAAGCTTCAAGAACGTGTGCTGCTGCAGATAGAACAGGACATGCCTTGTTGCATACTCTTTATCAAAATAATGTAAAGGAAGGAGCAAATTTCCTTAATGAATGGTTCGCAGTGGATTTAGTAAAAAATTCAAAGAATGAAGTAACTGGTGTAATAGCCTTCTCGATTGAAAATGGAGAAGTTGCATACTTAAAAGCTCAAGCAACAGTTCTTGCAACAGGAGGTGCTGGAAGAATATATGCATCTACAACCAATGCTCTAATTAATACTGGTGATGGTTTAGCTATGACGCTTAGGGCTGATCTACCTGCACAGGATATGGAAATGTGGCAATTTCATCCAACAGGTATTCATGGAGCTGGATCATTAGTGACTGAAGGATGTAGAGGAGAAGGTGGTTATCTTATTAACAAAGATGGCGAAAGATTTATGGAAAGATATGCACCAAATGTTAAAGATTTAGCTGGAAGAGATGTTGTCGCAAGGTCCATGGTTCTTGAAATTCTTGAAGGAAGAGGCTGTGGAGAAAACAAAGATCATATATATCTAAAACTTGATCATCTTGGAGCTGACGTATTAAATTCAAAACTCCCAGGAATTTGCGAACTTTCAAAAACCTTTGCCCATGTTGATCCTATATGTGAACCTATTCCAGTTGTTCCAACATGTCATTATATGATGGGAGGCACACCAACGAATGTTTCAGGCCAGGCTTTTACAAGAATCAATGATCGTGATGAGTTAGTTCCTGGTTTATTTTCAGCTGGTGAAGCAGCTTGTGTATCTGTGCACGGAGCTAATAGGTTAGGCGGCAACTCTTTACTTGACCTTGTTGTTTTTGGAAGAGCTACTGGACAGCATATACAAAATGAACTCAAATCTGGAGGAGGGGTAGATGCAGCAACAAAAAGTGATATTGATAATTCACTTGAAAGACTGAATAAATTAAACGAATCTGAGGAAGGGTTCGATACAGCTGAAGTTAAAAAAGAGTTACAAGATTGTATGCAAAATTATTTTGGAGTTTTTAGAAGAGGGGAATTTATGGAAAAAGGTTTGGAAAAACTTGAAGAACTTCGAGATAAAGTAAGTAACCTGCATCTTAAAGATAAAAGTGATGCATTTAATACCAGCAGAGTTGAAGCTATTGAACTACAAAATCTGTTTGAAGTTGCAGAAGCTACAGCAATATCTGCATATAAGAGAACAGAAAGTAGGGGCGCTCATGCTAGAGATGATTATCCTGATAGAGATGATGAAAATTGGTTGTGCCATACTATTTATGATCCAGTTTCTAAAGAAGTTACTAAAAGAGAGGTTAATTTTACTCCTAAAGAAGTAGAAGCCTTTCCTCCAAAGATAAGGTCATATTAATGTTTGATAATAAGTTACAAGTTAGTCTTTACAGGTATAACCCAGAAGAAGACAAATTTCCTTATATGAAAAAATACGCTATAGAGAAACCAAAAAAAGATATCATGGTTTTAGATTTACTTAATCTTTTAAAGGAACAAGACCAATCAATTTCTTATAGAAGATCTTGCAGAGAAGGTGTATGTGGTTCTGATGGAATGAATATTAATGGTAAAAATGGTTTGGCATGCATTACTCCAATTTCTTCAATTATTAAAAGAAATAAAATTGAATTAAGACCATTACCTGGTCTTCCAGTAATAAGAGATTTAGTTGTTGATATGACAGAATTTTATGCACAGTATGAAAAAATAAAACCTTTTTTACAAAATGAAACTACTGTTCCTGAACAAGAAAGACTTCAATCACCAGAAGAAAGAGATAAATTAGATGGATTATATGAATGCATTCTATGTGCATGTTGTTCTACAAGCTGTCCATCCTTTTGGTGGAATCCTGATAAATTTGTTGGACCAGCTGCTTTACTTCAAGCTTATAGATTTCTTGCAGATTCAAGAGATCTTAATACCCAAGAAAGACTAGAATCTCTATCAGATCCATTTAGTGTATACAGATGCCATGGAATTATGAATTGTGTAAATGTTTGTCCAAAAGGACTTAACCCAAATAAAGCAATTGGTGAGATAAAATCAATGTTACATAAAAATAAAAAGGATATAATTACATCTGACGGAGTCTAATATAAAAGTCATATAATGAGTTTATCTATGAAAGAGCTTTGGGAAAGCTCACATGTATCTGCAGGACATGGCGCCTATCTTGAAAACCTCTACGAAACTTTCTTAAACAATCCTGATGATCTATCAGATGAATGGCATGATTTCTTCACAAATTTACCTAAACATCCTATGTCTAATGGTGAAATTTCTCATCAAAAAATAATACAAGAATTTAAAGATCTCCCAAGAAATAATTTCAAAAAAATTAAAGAAGTATCTATTGATGAGAGACAAGGCAAAGTCATTAAACTTATAAAGTCTTACAGAAATAGGGGCCATCTTACTGCAAACTTAGATCCTTTAGGGATGATGGAACACAAAACTGTCGAAGATCTAAGCCTTGAATTTCATGGGCTATCTAATGAAGATCTGGATGAGGAGTTCTATACAGATACCTTTACTGATAAAGAAAAACTAACTCTAAGAGAAATTGTAAATCAACTCAATTATAGTTATTGTGGAAATATTTCTGTTGAATGTAATCATATATTTGATTCCGAAGAAAGAAGATGGTTTCAAAGGAAGTTTGAATCAAGGTTGGCAGAGTATAGTTTTAATAAAGATGAAAAAATTAATATTTTTGAAAGACTTATTTCAGCAGAGGGCCTAGCTAAATATCTTTCTGCTAAATATCCTGGTATGAAACGATTTGGAGTTGATGGTGCTGAAGCATTGGTTCCATTGGTTGAAAGTGTTATCCAAAATTGTGGAGTGCTTGGAGCAAATCAAATATGTTTTGGTATGGCTCATAGAGGAAGATTGAACTTGTTAGTAAACGTATTAGGAAAACTTCCATCAGAGCTATTCGCGGCATTTAATGAAGATCATGAGCTAGATGGATCAAGCACAGGAGATGTAAAATACCATTTAGGCTTTTCTTCTAATTTTAATACTCCAGGTGGCGAAGTTCATGTTTCACTTTTTAATAATCCATCTCATCTTGAAATTGTTGATCCTGTTGTCCTTGGATCAGTGCGCGCTAGACAAGATAGAATCAAAGATTTAAATAGATCAAAGGTAGTACCTGTTTTAGTTCATGGAGACGCATCATTTTCTGGCCAAGGTGTTGTAATGGAATCCCTTCAAATGTCACAAACAAGAGGATTTAACGTTGGCGGTACAATTCATATCATAGTTAATAATCAGATTGGATTTACCACAAGTAATATAAACGATTCAAGGTCATCAGATTACTCATCTGACGTAGCAAAAATAATTCAAGCTCCAATCATTCATGTAAATGGAGACGATCCTGAAATGGTTGTTAATGCAGCACGAATTGCTTGTAAATACAGAAATAAATTCAAAAAAGATATTGTTATTGATCTTTTTTGTTATAGAAGAAGAGGACATAATGAGGCAGATGATCCATCAGCTACTCAACCTTTAATGTATCAAAAAATTTCAAAGCATCCATCAGTCTTAACTCAATATGAAGAAAATTTAAAAAATGAAAAAGTTTTATCTGAGAATGAAGCGCAAAAAATTAGAAAAAATTACAGAAAATCTCTTGAGGGTGGTAAAAGTGTTGCAAAAAACTTAGCAAATAAACCAAATAATTCCCTCTGGTTTGATTGGGAACCTTTTATTGATGTTAAGTGGTGGCCTAAAGTAGATACTACATTTAATGAAAAAAAATTTCATGAGCTATCAAATAAAATTTGTGAAATACCAAAAGACTTTACTCTAGGAAGTCAGGCAAAAAAAATTTTTGATGAAAGACTTAAGATGGGAAATAAAGAAATCATGGTTAATTGGGGATTTGCTGAAAATATGGCTTATGCAACATTATTAAATGAGAGTTATCCAATTCGAATAACAGGACAAGATGTAAGGCGAGGCACCTTCTCTCATAGACACGCATGTGTTTTTGATAGTAATAATGGAACTGGGTATATACCATTATCAATAATTGCAGAAGAAGGTAATACAAAATTTGATATATATGATTCTTTGTTGTCAGAAGAAGCAGTTTTAGGATTTGAATATGGTTATTCTGCAACTTGGCCCTCTGGCTTAACAATTTGGGAAGCTCAATTTGGAGATTTTGCAAATGGTGCTCAGGTTGTAATTGATCAGTTTATTGTTTCTGCTCAACACAAATGGGAAAGATTGTCTGGACTAACAATGTTATTACCTCACGGATATGAGGGACAAGGCCCTGAACACAGTAGCGCAAGGATAGAAAGATTTCTTCAGCTTTGTGCATCTGAAAATATTCAGGTATGTGTTCCAAGCTCACCAAAGCAGATATTTCATTTACTAAGAAGACAGGCTATAAGAAAAATGAGAACACCATTGGTTGTCATTTCACCAAAGAGTTTGTTGAGAAATCCCAATGCTGCATCCTCCATTGATGAACTTACAACTGGAAGTTTTGAATGCGTTATAGATGATGAAGTAAAAATTAAAGAAAATGTAAAAAAAGTAATCATGTGTTCTGGTAAGGTTTTCTATGATTTATTAGAAAAAAGAAACAAGGAAAAAAGAAAAGATATTGCAATCATCAGAATTGAACAATTGTATCCATTTCCATATGATGATCTTGAAGAAACTCTAATAAAGTATCAAAATGTAAATGAATTTGTTTGGTGTCAGGAAGAGCCCATGAATCAAGGTGCTTGGTTTAGTCATAGACATAGAATTCAGAGGGTTTTAGATAGACTTAATAATGGATATGATGTTACTTTAGTGAGCAGGCCTGCTGCCGCAGCACCAGCTGTTGGGCTAATGAAACTTCATCTAAAACAACAAAATGATTTAATTAATGAGGCAATTTTGCAATGAGTATTGAAATAAAAGCTCCAACTTTTCCAGAATCTGTAGCTGATGGAACAATTGCCAATTGGTTAAAAAAAGAAGGTGAAAATGTTAACCAAGATGAAGTCATTGCAGAAATTGAAACTGATAAAGTTGTTCTAGAAGTTTTAGCTCAATCAGATGGAATAATATCTAAGATTGTAAAAAATGAAGGTGAAACTGTAATAAGTTCTGAAATTATTGGTGAATTTGAAGAGACTAATGGCACTATTTCAGAAGTGGTTGAGGAGACAATAAAAGAAAAAAAAGAAGAAAAAATGCCTGTAAAGGCAAAAAAAACTAATCATGGTAAAAAGATTGGCCCAGCTGCAAAAAAAATAATTGCAGAAAATGATATAAATCCTGATGATATAAATCCTACAGGAAAAGATAAAAGAATCACAAAAGCTGATCTTGTAAATCATCTGAGCTCAGACCAAGAAATTGATCCGCAAATGCCTAGTTTATCTTCAAGAGAGGGTAGGCCTGAAAAACGTGTCCCAATGTCCAGACTTAGATCAACAATTGCTAAAAGACTGGTATCGGTTAAACAAGAAACAGCAATGCTCACCACTTTTAATGAAGTGGATATGTTACCAATCAAAGATTTAAGATCTAAATATGGTGAAGAATTTGAAAACCAACATGATGTAAAGCTTGGTTTTATGGGCTTTTTTGTAATAGCTGCAGTACAAGCACTCAAAAAATTCCCATCTGTAAATGCATCTATAGATGAAAATGACATTGTTTATCATGGCTTTCAAGATATTGGAGTGGCAGTTTCAACTGAAAGAGGATTAGTAGTTCCTGTCATAAAAGATGCCGACTCTAAATCCTTATCAGAAATAGAACAATCTATTTTAAATTATTCAGATAAAGCAAAAAAAGGTAAGTTATCAATAGAAGATATGCAGGGAGGAACATTCACAATATCTAATGGTGGTGTTTTTGGGTCATTACTTTCTACTCCTATTCTTAATGCTCCTCAAACGGCTATACTAGGAATGCATTCAATTCAAGAAAGACCAGTTGTAATTAATCAAGAAATCACTATTAGACCTATGATGTATCTTGCACTAAGTTATGATCATAGACTATTGGATGGAAAAGAAGCTGTGACTTTTCTTGTATCGATTAAGGAACAATTAGAATCTCCGGAAAGACTCTTACTTAACTTATGACATCAGTTAAATCAGAAGCATTCGATGTAGTTGTTATAGGAAGTGGTCCAGCTGGATACGTTGCTGCAATAAGAGCTTCTCAACTGGGTTTAAAAACTTTATGCGTAGAAGAGTCTATTGATAATACCGGCAAGGAAAAATTAGGTGGCACATGCTTAAATGTTGGATGCATTCCTTCAAAAACTTTATTAGATTCATCACATAGATACTATGAGACAACAAAAAATCTAGAAAAACATGGAATTAGTGTTGAAAATGTAACATTAGATCTTTCATCAATGATGAAAAGAAAAGATGATATTGTTTCAAAACTTACAGGCGGGATAAGTAGTTTATTTTTAGCCAACAAAGTTCAATCCTTATCAGGAAAAGGAAAAATCATTTCAAAAAATATTATCCAAGTCACTCAAGCTAGTGGCAAAACTAAAGATATTCAAGCAAAAAACATTATCATAGCAACCGGCTCTAATCCTATAGAAATACCTTCAGCTAATTTTAGTAAAAATATTGTTGATAGCACTGGCGCATTATCTTTCAAAAGTGTTCCAAAAACATTGGGTGTAGTTGGAGCAGGTATCATTGGTTTGGAGTTAGGAAGTGTTTGGTCGAGATTAGGCTCTGAGGTAACTGTATTAGAAGCATTAGAAGATTTTTTGCCTATGGCTGATCCAGATATAGCAAAAGAATCCTTAAAAGAGTTCAAAAAACAAGGTTTAAATATTGAACTTGCATCCAAAGTTATTAGTAGTAAAGAATTAAAAAACTCAGTGGAGGTGACATATCAACATAAAGGAAAAGAAATACAAAAAGAGTTTGAAAAACTTATTGTTGCTGTAGGTAGAACACCAAATTCTTCTAATGTTATATCTGAAAAACTAAATATTAAAACACAGGATGGTTTTATTGAAGTTAATGAATTTTGTCAGACTTCAGTAAAGAATATATGGGCAATTGGAGATGTAGTAAGGGGTCCAATGTTAGCTCACAAAGGAAGTGAGGAGGGTATTATGGTTGCTGAAAGAATTGCAGATAAACAAGCACAAGTTAATTATGATTTAGTGCCTTCAGTGATTTACTCACATCCTGAAATAGCATGGGTTGGTCAAAATGAAAAAGAACTTAAATCAAAAGGAATAAATTATAAAGTAGGAAGTTTTCCATTTGCAGCAAGTGGAAGAGCATTAGCTGTTGATCAGTCTGTTGGATTTGTAAAAGTATTATCCGATGAAACTACAGACACAATTCTTGGTGTCCACGTTTTTGGTCCAGCAGCAGGAGAAATTGTGCAACAAGCTCTAATTTCAATGGAATATGGATCTAGTTCTGAGGACATTGCATTAACTATGTTCAGTCATCCTACCGTTTCAGAAGCGTTTCATGAAGCTGCTTTAGCTGTTAATAATCAAGCAATTCACATTGGAAATAAAATAAAATGAACCTTCATGAATATCAAGGCAAAGCACTTTTTGCTGAATACAATTTGCCTGTTTCAAAAGGCATTGTTGTATTTGATGCAGATGATGTAACAGAAGCTTGTAACAGCATAGGTGGGTCAGAATGGGTCGTTAAAGCTCAAGTTCATGCTGGTGGAAGAGGAAAAGCAGGTGGAGTACTGTTGATCAATAATCCAAATGATGGTGTAAATTTTGCAAAAAAGTGGCTTGGTAAAAATCTTGTCACATATCAAACAGATAAAAAAGGGCAACCTGTAAACTCAATATTAGTTGAGGAATGTACAAATATTGCAAAAGAGCTCTATTTAAGTGCAATTATTGATAGAGATTCTCAAGAAATTATGTTTATTGGCTCAAGTGAAGGTGGTGTAAATATAGAAGAAGTTGCAAAAAATACTCCTGAAAAAATTATCTATCAACCCATGATTTATAAAGATAGCTCCTCTTCAAAAAATGCAGAAAATATTGCAAAAGTTTTAAGATTAAATCAAGAGCAAATTAATCAATTTATTCCAATGATTGAAAATTTGTTAAGACTCTTTGTTGAAAAAGATCTAAGCTTATTAGAAATTAATCCACTAGTTATCACTAAAAATGGGGATTTGCATTGTTTAGATGCAAAAATCAATATTGATTCGAATGCCCTGTATAGACAGCCTGAAATTAAAGAGATGCATGACGAATCACAAGAAGATTCACAAGAAGCTGAGGCAGCCAAAAACGATCTTAGTTATGTGTCTTTAGAAGGAAACATTGGTTGTATGGTAAACGGAGCAGGTTTGGCAATGGGAACAATGGATACAATTAAATTTTTTGGAGGCAATCCTGCTAATTTTTTAGATGTTGGTGGAACTGCGACACAAGATAGAGTTGCAAAAGCATTTAAAATTATTTTAAAAGATCCAGATGTTAAAGCAGTTTTAGTCAACATCTTTGGCGGCATCGTCAGATGTGACTTAATTGCTGATGGAATTATCGCTGCAATTAAAGAAATTGAAGTTAAAATTCCAGTTGTTGTTAGGCTTGAGGGTAATAATGCTGATCTTGGAGCCAAAATCTTATCAAAATCAAATATTAAAATTGAGAGCATTAATAATTTAGCAGACGCTGCAAAGAAAGTTGTTGAGTTAGCAGAATGAGTATACTAGTTAATAAAGACACCAGACTTATTGTTCAGGGTTTCACCGGATCTCAAGGCACACTTCATTCTCAACAATCCATTGAATATGGAACAAATATTGTTGGGGGAGTTACTCCTGGAAAAGGTGGACAACAACATTTAGATAGACCTGTTTTTAATTCAGTAAAAGAAGCTTTTGAAAAATTAGAACCAAATGCTTCTATTATTTTTGTACCTGCAAAGTTTTGTATGGACTCCATTATTGAAGCAGCTGAATCTGGAATTAAATTGATCGTGTGTATAACGGAAGGCGTCCCAACGATAGATATGCTTAATGTTAAAAAGTTTGTTGATAATCTGGGAATTAGATTAATTGGCCCAAATTGCCCTGGAATAATAACACCTGGAGAAGCAAAACTAGGAATCATGCCTGGAAACATACATATGCCCGGGTCTGTTGGAATTATTTCAAGATCAGGAACCCTTACTTATGAAGCAGTAAAACAAACAACTGATATTGGTTTTGGGCAAAGCAGTTGTGTTGGAATTGGTGGAGATCCTATTCCAGGATCTTCTTTTATTGATATGCTTAAATTATTTGAAGAAGATGAACAAACAGAAGCAATTGTTATGGTGGGCGAAATTGGAGGGAATTCTGAAGAATCGGCAGCTGAATATATTAAAAATAATATTAACAAACCAGTAATTTCATACATTGCAGGTCAAACTGCTCCGGCTGGAAAGCGAATGGGTCACGCAGGAGCAATAATTGCGGGTGGAAAAGGAACTGCAAAAGATAAAATGGAAAAGCTTGAAGAATGCGGCGTGCATGTCGTAGATAATTTAGTATCAATAGGATCTAAAGTGTCAGAGGTTCTTGGGCGTTAATTTTTTTTATTTGTTCATTCATCGTCCATCTCAACCTAAATATAGATAAAACAGAAAATATAGACAATCCTATAATCATGCCAAACCACATACCTTTAGCTCCTAACGGGCTTCCAAATCCATAATTTGTTAAAAAGTATCCAATTGGCATAGCAAAAATCCAATACGAAATTAATAATAAAATCATTGGTATAAATGTATCTTTATATCCTCGAAGACTTCCTAAGGCACCCATTTGTATTCCATCTGGAACCTGAAATATTGCAGCAAATAAAGTTAAACTTACTGCAAGTTCAATTACTGGTATCTCTGTTGTATATAAACCGACAATAAATGAGCCAAAAGAAATTATTATAATGCTATTTATTAAAGCACCTGAAACACAAAGTATGATTGTTGCTTTTGAAGCAATGCTTGCTTGAAGTGGATTTTTTTCACCAATTAAATTACCCACACGAGTTGCTGAAGCTAATCCAATTGCAAGAGGAACCATAAAAAATAAACTTGCAATATTGATTGCGACTGAGTGACTAGCAACAACAATCTCACCAAGAACACTTAAAATGATTGCAGCACCTGAAAACATACTTAACTCAATAAAAATCCCAATACCGATTGGAAGACCTAACTTAAAAACCTCTTTTGTAGTTACTAAAGAAGGTAGAGTAAATTCTGTAAATGGTTTTGTCTTTTTGTAGTTTTTAGAAATGTTTATATAGATAAAAATTGAGAGCATCATAATAAAAGAAACAATGGATGTTGCAATTCCACAGCCAACACCCCCAAGCTGAGGTGCACCCAACCAACCATAAACAAATATCAAATCAAGAGGAATATTAAGAAGCATACCTAAGAATGCAATTACAAAGACAGGTTTGGTTAGTGTCATTCCTTCGCTGTAACATCTTAAACATGTAAAAATTGTAATGAATGCAATTCCTGGAGCAACAGCTTTTAAATAATTTATCGATATATCTGTTATAGACTCTTGTATTGGAAGCAAAGTAAAAATCAAACTTAAGTTTGAAAATATTATTGCTAATAAAATTCCCAAAGCGGCAGCAATCCATAAGATTTCTCTAAGTTTTTTACCAATCTCAATAAATTTTTTTGCTCCGAATAGCTGCGCAACTATAGGTGTGACAGAGAAGATAACTCCTGTTACAAAAAACCATAATGTATTTGCAAACGCAGTTCCAACTGCAAGACCTGCTAAATCATTTGCACTCGCTCTTCCAGCAATGATTGTATCTGCTGCTCCCATAAGCATGTATGATAATTGCGACCCAAAGATAGGAATCCCTATCTTTACTAACTGTTTAAATTCTATAATGTATTTGTTATTCAATTGTAATTAAAAATATTTTTGCTACTTTATCATAGTGAAAATATTATTTTGGAGAATTTTATTAGAAAAGATAATCGACCATATTGGCTAAAAAAATTTGCAACAAAATTAAACAAATTATATGTCAAACAATTTCTAAAACCTCAGTTTAAGCAACTTGGCAAAGGTGGAACTTATTTTAAACCTAATTATATTAAAGTTTTTGGTAGTAACGTAAGTATTGACGATTATCCGACTATTATTGGTGCAAGTGATGCTAAGGTTCAATTTACTTCTTGGAATATTGGAGAACATGAAGGAGAAATAATTATTGGCAAATATTCTTTAATAACTCCTGGTGTAAGAATTATGGCTGCTGAAAAAATTATAATTGGAGATGCATGCATGATAGCTCATGGTGCATATATATCAGATGCAGACTGGCATGGTATTTATGATAGGGCAGAGCCAGTTGGGAAAACTAAACCAGTCACTTTCGAAGATAATGTTTGGATTGGAGATAGTTCAATTATTTGTAAAGGGGTTACAATCGGTGAGAACAGCATAATTGGAGCTGGGTCTGTTGTTACAAAGAATGTACCTAAAAATTCAATCTACGCAGGAAACCCAGCTAAGCTAGTCAAAGAATTAAAAGGCACAGAACTTAATACAAGAAAAGATTTCTTCAAAGATCCCAAAAAACTAGCATATGACTTTGACATGCTTGATAAATTTACTTTAAAAGATAATTCCTTAATAGGGTGGCTTAAAAGTCTTATAAACCCAGATAAAAATAATTGAAAGAATATTTTTATATATATAAATATTAGAGTTTTTATTTC
>CENP01128498.1_pt1 | contig 13361 bp, 14 predicted proteins | sample 361281 | NCBI WGS metagenome assembly CENP01 (sample SAMEA2591122, study PRJEB7988) | marine metagenome | biome: marine biome (ENVO:00000447); feature: deep chlorophyll maximum layer (ENVO:xxxxxxxx); material: saline water (ENVO:00002010), including plankton (ENVO:xxxxxxxx) | depth 70 m
CTTGAAATAAAGTAAAAAGTATCAAAAATTTATAAATTTTGACACCATATTGTCACTTCATAGTCGTTATAAATAGCTCATTAAGTTGTATGTTTTTAATAATTAAGTGAGTTGGATAAGGAAATGCGATACAAATTGATAATTTTACTCATATTATTTTTACAAGCTTGTCAGACCACTCCAGAGTGTGAAATCTTTATTTGTTAAAATTTATCTAAAATTAAGTTAATTTTAGCTTGGTCCAAATTGTTGGAATCAACCAAATAACTATTAGCGAAAAAATTATTCCAAAAAGATACAACTTCCATGTTTTATTTTCTTTCGCTGGAATCTGAAACTAACTTATCGGCACTATTGATAAAGCCATATTTATCTTTAAAGTCTCCAAACATTTTCTCAGGTGAAACAGACTCTAATTCACCATTTTTATCTTCTGGGTCAGAATAGAAGCCTAATACGTAACCCCCTTTTGAATAACCCATTAAAGCTCTCAACTCTGGAGTTAAATCTTTTGCAATGTGTGGGGGGCAGGATAGATATTGGTTTTCTTCTTGTCTTAGCCAAGTTGGAGCATAATGCAAAAATACGCCAAGTCTATTTTCTTCAGAATTATTTGCCCCTCCACCATGTATTACTGAACCGGTATAAATAAAAACAGATCCTTTCTTCATTTCAGCAAAACATATTTCTTTTTCTAAAGGGTCCCTATTTCTATCCCATTTGTGAGAGCCTGGGACAACTTGGGTAGCTCCATTTTCTTTTGTAAAATCAGTAATTGCCCAAACCGTGCTAAGTTGAGTTTCTATTTTTCTTGGAATGTAGCCTCCCCATACTCCTCTGTCTCTATGCAGTATCTGTTCACTTTCGCCTGGTGCAATATCAATTGCGGATGTGAAATGTAATTGATAACCATCGCTATGTGGTTCTAGAAACCTTTTAGATACTTCATTTATTTTAGGATCTAGTGCCAAGACTCTGCATTCTGAAGATCGCGCCATTAAAGCCCCGACTCTCCTTGTATTGAAGCCGGTAAAATCATCTTGACCTTCTTTGGTATTTGCCAAATAAGGATTAAGTTCTTCTGAAATTTTGTCTAACTGATTTTGACTAAGCACATTATCAATTATTACGCCGGCGTCTTGGTCAATTATTTCCAGGACTTCTTCAATTGAAACATCAGGATTTAAATGTCTTATCCCCATAAATCACTCTCCTCTATAAGGTAAATTATTCCATATTTTTAAAAAGTTTTTCTAACTTTGATATCACATCTTCATCAAGCAAACCTTTTTCTTCTGCTTCAATGCATTCCACTAATTCTTTTCTGTTCTTTACTCCCAGAATAACTGAGCCTACTTTGTTTGCGCTAAGTGCATATCGATGAGCCAAAGAAGCTGGATTTTCATTGATTTCGTCAGCAAATTTCCTGAAAGGCAGAGCTTTTTCAAAATCCTTAAAATCTGCTTCATCAAAACCTAAACTGTTTGGTTCTCTATCCATAGAAGCAGTCAAAGCGCCAGCTTGCACAGCTCTTATGGCCAAAATTGGAATCTCTTTATTTTGGCACTCCTTTAATATTTTATTTGGATTGTTTGTTTCACTAACATAGCCGATTGCTCCAATTGAATTTAAAACATTCACCGCGCATTGCATAGCTTCAGGTGGTGTGGAAGAGTTAATTGCTTTAATTAAAGCTTCCTCTTGTCCTAAGCCAATGCCCCAGTGACTTATTTTTCCTTCCTGCTTTAGTTTTTCAAAAGCTGGAATTACTGCATTAAAGTAACATGAGAGAGTAGTCCCGCTTGCCTCTCTTGTTTCGTCGAATTTAAAAAAACGAAAATCATCTTCAATTAATTGAGAGTGAAGTAGAAATAAATCTACTTTTTCTAATTGCATCGTTTCAAGGCTTCGGCATAAAGAATTATTTAATATTTCGTAGACTTCTGAATCTTTGGGATTGCCCAGTCTACATTTAGTAGTAACTTTTATATTTTCTAAATTTTTATCTTTCAAAGCCAAGCCAAGAACCCTTTCGGCTTCACCTTTTCCATACATTGGAGCAACATCAAAATGATTGATACCAGAATTATAAGCAAGGTTTACTGTTTCAATAGCTTCTTCTCTCGAAGTTTCTCCCCAAACATTTCCTATTCCCCCGCCCCCTAAAGTTAGCGAGCTGACCGAGCCAAAAGGTTTGAATTTTCTTTGTTCCATATTAATTATTGTGATTTTTATTAACTATTGATAAAGCATCATAGCTATAAAGTTTATTAAAAATTTTATTTCCTACATATCCCATTACTAAATTTCTTAAAATTGCAGCTAATCCGGATAAATGAAGAACTTTTGCATTTCTTCTTGCAGCTGATTGAACATATGAAGTTCTTGGTTTGCGAATTTTTTCAAATTGATTAAGCGCTTCGTCAATATCGTCAAAATTATCAATGCAATTTGCTAGAACAGCACCATCCTCGATAGCCATAGCCGCTCCTTGAGCTAAAAAAGGCAGCATTGGGTGGGCAGCATCGCCTAAAACTAAAATTCTTCCTTTGCTCCATTGTTTCATTGGAGTACGATCGTGCAGAGCCCATCTATATAAAGTATTTGGATCAACATGCTCCAATAAAGTTCCAATTGTTCTATCCCAGCCTTTGTAAATCCTTTTTAGTTCATCAATATCTCCTTTTTCTGACCAACTTTCGTTTAACCAGCCATCTTGCTCAACCAAACAGACGCAGTTTAAATTTTTACCTCCATTGACATGATAAGTGACAAAATGTTTCTTAGGTCCTAACCAAACCGTTGTATCGGGTAAGATTAGATTTTTTGGAAGTAAATTAACTGGAATAAGCATTCTCCATGCAACGTTACCTGTAAAAGCTATTTCTTTTTTTCCAAATAATGAATCACTAACTTTTGAATGAATACCGTCCGCTCCTATTACGAGATCGGCTTCGATTTCTTTTCCATCAACTTCAATAAATGCAGAATTTTTATTGTTACCTACATTGGTAACTTTCATGCTGGTATGAATATCTATATTTACAGCTTCAATTTTATTGAGTAAAACTCTTTGCAAGTCAGCTCTGTGAATATCGTAATTTGGCGAATTGAAATCATTTTTTATAGCTTCCCCCAGTTTACGTTCAGATATAACTTTTCCTGATAAATAATTTAAAAATTTAAAAGAATTAGGCTCAAATATATGAGGTTTTAAATCTTCAAATAGGTCCAAATAATTTAGAACTTTGGTTGCATTAGGCGAGAGCTGAACGCCAGCTCCCAATTCAGATAAGATTCCAACTTGTTCGTAAATCTCAACTTTAAAACCCTTCTTATGTAAGCACAGAGCAGAAACAAGCCCGCCAATTCCAGCTCCAACAATTATTACATTCATGCTTTAAAAAAATAAAATAGTTTTTAAGTAGTTTTAGACGCGATATGCTTTAAACCTTTTATATTTGCCCCCATCAAATCTTCTATTTTTGGAGGAGTTTTACTGATATCGCCTAACTCACTTAAAACCAAATGGGAGTCATCATGCCCTTTTAATAAAGTCATATCTTTCAACCAACGACTGACATTTGGAAAAGGTTCAAAATCATATAAATTGGTAAATTGAGTTTGTAGTTGGCCAATTTCAACATAAGCAGCAATATCAGCAATGGTTGCTAAATCGCCAGTTATAAATTTATTTTTTGCCAGCCAATGATTTTCCAGCATATTGAGAGCATTTTTAAATAATCTTTTCGCCATATTTATTGCATCTTCCGACAAGCCAAGGTCAGGTCTAGCCATAGGCGCAAAAAAAGCCAAAGTAGCTTCTTTGATATTGCGATGATGATAATGCAGAAAGTCATCAACTTTAGCTCTCGCCTCAGGATTTTGTGGATACGAATCGTCCCAGCCATGTTTATTACACAGATAACACATAATGGCATGAGATTCGGCTAAGAGAAATCCTGTATCAGGATCTTCCAAAGCTGGAATGGTTCCATTTGGATATTTTTCCAAGTAAGAAGGATGACGTGTTCCGTTTTCCTCTTTGGAGCCTGGAACAGTCAATACCAGCTCAAAAGGTAACTCCTTATTAAATAAAAGCCAAAGTACTGCTCTGACTGCCTGCGACATGGGAACGCCATGAATTTTAATTTTATTAGTCATTTTTTAATCAAGATCACTTGAATCATGTCTTTCTATAATAGCTTTATCATCAGGGCCACTAGGAGCTCTATTTACTCTAACACCTCTTTTAAACGCAGGACGATCTGCAATTTCTTTAGCCCATCGGGTAACATTTTTATAAGAGGCAACATCTAAAAATTTTGTTGCATTATAAAGATTTTTTAATACCAACGTTCCGTACCAAGTACTCACTGCAATATCTGAGATATTATAATCGTCTCCACATAAATATCTTCTTGATTCTAAATTTTTATCCAAAACATCCAATTGTCTTTTTACTTCCATGGTAAATCTATTAATAGGATATTCAAATTTTTCAGGTGCATAGGCGTAAAAATGACCAAACCCCCCACCAAGATAAGGCGCACTTCCCATTTGCCAAAACAACCATGACATACATTCTGCTCGAGCTGAAGCTTCAGTAGGTAGAAGCTCTCCAAACTTTTCAGCTAAATAAACCATGATAGCTCCGGATTCAAAAACTCTGGTAACTGGATTAGTGCTGACATCTAACAAAGCAGGTATTTTAGAATTTGGATTCACAGCTACAAAGCCACTTCCGAATTGATCGCCCTCTCCAATATTGATCAAAAAAGCATCGTATTCTGCGCCTTCATGCCCCAAGGCCAACAATTCCTCCAATAAAACAGTTACCTTCATGCCGTTAGGGGTGCCTAAAGAATAAAGTTGAAGAGGATGTTTTCCTCTAGGCAAGTCTTTTTCATGAGTTGCACCAGAAATTGGCCTATTTATATTAGTAAATTTGCCACCACTTTGATTATCCCATTCCCATACTTCAGGTGGCGTATATTTCTCTTCTGCCATGTTTTTCTCCTATAATTTTTCTAAAAAAACTCGAATAACTATTTTATTAGTTTAATTGTTTGTATGCATTTAAAACATTCCACTTATGAAAGCCCTCCATAAGATCTCTAATATCATCCTCAATTTTAATCTTAGAACTTAATGAAAGTTTTGAAACAAATTTATTTATATTTTCTTTATCTTCGTGAAGCTGCTTAGACACAACAATTACATCATTCAAATAGTTAATGTACTTTTCAATAATATTTTCATCTGCTATTTTTCCATGGCCTGAAACAATGATTACGGGTTTAATAGTTTTTTCAAAATTTTTCATAGTTTCTAAATAATCTCTTAATTGTTCCGATCTAGCCCAAGGTATACTTCCTTTTCCAAAAACTAAATTACCAGTCCAAGCTACTTTTGAACTCGGCACATAAAGAACAGTATCACTAGGTGACATCCCCGGACCCAAGTAATGCAATTCAACTATTTTTTCTCCTAAATCAAGAGACATTTTTTTTGAAAAAGTTAAAGTGGGCAATCTATCCTTAACATCTTTAAAGACATTCATGTCTCCTTCGACAGTAACAGAAATTATTTTTTTTCTGGCATCTAAAGAATTATCTTTTAAAAATTTTAAAGTTTTTTCATGAGAAATAATGACCGTTGATTCAGGAAAAACATAATTTCCAAAAACATGATCTCCAAAAGCATTTAAATTCACCAGATACTTGATTGGTAAGTTTGTAACCTTTCTAACTGACTCAATTATTTGCAAGCCCATTTCACCATTGAAATGTGCATCTACAACTAAAACGCTATCTTTCCCAACTATGAATCCAGCATTATCTGCAAAAGGAGTATTGGATAAAAGAGCATAAACTCCATCATCGAGTTTTTTTGTTTCTAATTCAACGCCAGTAGGATCTAGGGGTGGAGGAATAAACCAAGAAGGTCTCTCATTAGAAAAAATGCTAGCAGAATTAAAAAATAAAATTATTAAAAAAATTATTTTTAACATCAATACAAATCAAACTTGTTGAGTCATCTGTTTCCAAAGATAACGCATCGCGATTATAGCTGGTATGTAATAACCCAAGACAAACAGCGAAATCAAACGCGTTTCGTTAGCTGCCATCCCAAAAGCTAAAAATGCTGGGCCATCTATCAAATCAGTAAATAATCTAATGAAGATCAGTATAAAAAGCATGGGAGCATTTTTAAAATAAATTGCGATAAAAAAAGCAATTCCAACTGCAAAATTTCTTGCTAAGTAGATAAGACTTCCAACAGCAAGATTTGATGCTTCGGGTCCTCCTAAAAAAGCTGGATTAGTTAAGGCTAAATAAGGACCAACGAACATTGGCCAGATTTCCATAAAAAGAATTATGTAAAGCCACCATGGAATCTGTAATCTATGCGAAAGCTGATTCATTTGTAATCTCCCTTTCTAAAAATTTATAAATCTTATTATCTTTCGTAGACAGTGTTGTGAGTGTTATTTACTCGAACAAAAGTGGTACATTTAGAAAGCGTTTTTAATCTGTTAGCGCCAACATAAGTACATGCAGACCTAATTCCACTTAAAATATCTTTAATGGTCTCATCGGCCTTACCTCGGTATTCGACTTCAACCGTTTTTCCCTCTACACCCCGATACGCATTATGATTATCATGCCTTGTCATAGCAGATTCAGAAGCCATGCCATAAAATTTCATTACGCCATTTTCTAACGTTCCGTCACATTCATCATGACCGGCCAACATGCCGCCAATCATGACAAAGTCAGCGCCGCCTGCAAAAGCCTTCACAATATCGCCCGAACTAACACATCCGCCATCAGCAATAATATGAGCATTTAATCCATGGGCTGCATCGGCACATTCTATGACCGCGCTTAATTGCGGATAACCGATACCAGTTTTAATTCTTGTTGTACAAACGGAACCTGGCCCGATACCAACTTTAACGATATCAGCACCAGCTAAAATCAACTCTTGCGTCATGTCTGCAGTCACAACGTTTCCAGCCGCAATAGTTGCTTTTGGACATTTTTCTCTTAATTTTTTAACTGCATCTACAAATTTTATTGTGTAGCCATTGGCAACATCGAGACCTATGAAACCCGATGAAGTTTTTGAAAGTTTTGAAATATCATCAATTCCACCAAACCAACAAACATTACTTTTTCCCCTTTTGAATTTATCTAAATTCTTTTTTAAATGGTGCTTAGCTGGACAAGTAATTAGATTGTATTTAGAAAGTGCTCTGTGCATTGCTGGTGTGCCTAATGTGTCCATGTTGGCAGACATAATAGGAATTCCAGTCCATTTTTTTTTACTCCAGAGAAATGAATGTGTGCGCTCTAGATTTACTTCCCCTCTTGAACTCATCGTAGACCTCTTGGGCCTGATCAAGACATCCGAATAATCAAGTTTTACTTCTTCGTTAACTAACAATCTCTATATCCATTCTCAGAGATACTTTATCTTAATCTGGTAATCATTAAAATATTTTTTGTGTATAGTTATAAAAATGATAAATCTTGAAAAGAAAGAATCCATTTATTTTTTAACAATGGATGCTGGGGAAAATCGCTGGAATACAACTTTTGTTAGAGAATTTTCCAAGGCTTTGGATGAAGTTGAAAAAGATGACGGTCCAGGAGTATTAATAACTACTTCTAGTGATCCAAAATTTTTTTCAAATGGCCTTGACTTAGATTGGATCCAATCTCCTAGTGATTTTCCAGAAAGAGGAGACAGAGAAGTATTTGGTGAAGAGTTTATGTATCTAATGGGAAGGATCATAACTTTACCGATCCCTACAATTTGTGCAATCAATGGTCATGCCTTTGGAGCCGGCTTCATGCTTGCTCTTTCTCATGATGTAAGAATAATGCGAGAAGATAGAGGATTTCTTTGTGCTAATGAAATTCAACTTGGCCTTAAAATTCCAAGACCAGAATTAGCTCTTTTTCGTCATAAAATACCAGCACATTCTTTTTTTGAAACAGTTCAGTTATCCAAGCGCTGGACTGGGCCAGCTGCATTGGAAGCTGGAATAATTCAGTCAATCAGTACCATTGATAATCTTGCTGAAATTACAAAATTAAAGGCGGAAGAATTAGCCCCTTTAGCAACTGACAGAGAAAATTTTGGGACTCAAAAAGAAATGCTTTATGGTGAAAATGCAGCAATTAATTTAAATCACGGGCCCGCCCATATGCTCAAAAATTCAAAAGAGTTCGATGTATGAGTAATTCCATTTTTAGAAAAGATGGAACAGCGCAAGGAGTAGCCAAACAACGCTATATAGAGACCATTGCCGATCCTGCCAAACGCGTCATAGATGATCCTTATTCAAGTATTTTTACTCTTGGGGCCGGCCTCATAAAACTCATGGGGCATGGGTTAAATCTTTGGCTTACAAATAAATTAGCTCCCGGCTTCCATGAACATCTTATTGCACGCACACGCTTTATTGATGATCTTGTAAAAGAAAGTACAGAAAATGGTATAGAACAATATGTAATCCTTGGAGCAGGATATGACATGCGAGCTCATCGACTTGATCTTCCGGCATCATTAAAAATATTTGAAGTAGATCAGCCCGCAGTTCAGTCAAAAAAAATTTCTAAACTGCCAAAAGAATTATCTGATTTGGACAACGTTAGTTATGTGAATGTCGATTTTGCCAACCAATCTGTTAGCGAAAGCTTGATTGAGGCTGGATTTGATCAAACAAAATCTTCTATTTTCACTCTTGAAGGAGTTACGCAATACATCGCCAAAGATGCTTTCAATTCAACATTGAGTGAAATAGCGAAACTTGTTCATGGAACTCAAGCAATTTTTTTCTTATCTTATGTTGATGAACTTCTAAATCAAAACCCAGAGGCATGTTTTGGCAATGGTTATCCAAATCCAGCCAAAAAAGCTAGTTTGATTCAAAATTTATCTGCCAAGGCTGCGGATGAACCTTGGATTTCTTTCTATTCTCCAAAAGAAATGGAAAATACTCTCTCAAGTAACGGTTTTTCTTTAAAAGAAGATAAAGTTTTGAAAGATGTTAATGTTGAGTATTTTAGTCCAGTCAAGAGAACTCTTTCTGAAAATCAAATATTCAACTTAGAACATTTTGTTGTTGCTAAAACTATAGACCAATAAATATATTTATTTTTCTGTACTAATATTATTTGGCGCTGTTGGGGTGTTTAAAAAAGTAATCGCCCAATGAACTAAAATTATCAAAGCTAAATCTTCAGTTACATAAAAAAGTCTACTCAATCCAATTCCACCCATAAAAGTAAATATGCAAGCCTTCAATTTCCAACGTAAAGTAAAATAGTGAAGAGATGCGAAAAGCAAGTTGCTTAAAAAAATTCCAAATAAAAAGTTGTATTCTTTTAAAAAAGAATCGGAGAACAAAATAGGTAAAGAGAGGCGAAAACCAATTTCCTCAACTATAGAAATAAATAATAAATATCCTATCCAAAATATTTGACGGTAATTGAGCTCTTTAGAAAAAAGTCTCAAATAAAGAAGCATAAAAAAACCTAAACCCAGACTAACTAATGTATATCTATTAATATTTGAAAAAAGATTATCGAGTGAAGAAAATAAAGCTACTAATACAATTGGATATAACATACAGCCAAAAGATATAAAACTCATAGTCGTACCGTGTCTTAAGAGTACTTGACGAAATTTTGATATGTAGGTTGCTGGATTTTGACTGGCTCTTTGAAGACGGCCTTCTGAAGCCGAAATGCTTCTCCTATTCATCTTTTAACAATTAAAAATTCTTTTAAATGAGTGATTATAGATATTTGAGAAAGAATATCCCTTGAATATCTGCAACATTTCTTCCCAGAGATTGTTGACTGTCAAACGCATGATCCTCATCAGCATAAACATGAATTTCAGCCGTTCGATTGTATTTTTGTAGTTCTTCATAGAAATCTTCAGATTCACTCAAAGGGACCACCTTATCTTCTGAGCCATGTATCAATAAACATGGAGGAAAAGTAGAAAGCTCCTGTTTAATTGGGCTAGCTTTTACATAGTCATTTGAAGAAGCCATATCCCCCATCAATAGAGCAAAAGCATTAAGTTTTCCTTCAGGAACTTCTTCTCTTATAAGCGTTGGAGGATACAAAGCACAAATTGCTTTTATTTTGCTATTAAATTCGAGATTTCCTCCCTTTCCTTCAAAATTAGCATCGTCAGAAGCACACATTAACGCCAAATGCCCTCCAGCTGAATTACCGGTTACTCCAATTCTATCTGGATCAACTCCAAGTTCTTTTGAATTAGCTTTTAAATATCGAATTGCACATTTTATATCTTCAATTTGCGAAGGCCATTTTGCTTCTTGAGACAGCCTATAAGAAGCACACAAACATACAAAACCTAGCCTAGACAACAATATGCCATAACCTCTTAATTGGGTTTTATCTCCTTCCATCCAGCCACCACCATGTATAACTACGATGGCAGGTTTATTTGGATTATTTTCTGGTGGAATAAATAGATCGCCTAAAAGATCTCTATCACCTGCTTTTCCAATTAAAACATCATCTTTAATTTTGACGATTTTTTTTTCTTTATTCATTGATAGATTTTAAATTAATTTCTTCATAATTATTTTTTTGTTTTTCTATATAGATAACCTCACCAGAAATCTCAATCGTTGGTGAATTACTTGTCTCTATCGCTTTTCCTCGGATATCAAAAATTTGCTGGCAAGGTTTACTTTTAAAGGTAGCATTTCCATCATTTGACCAGACAGCTTCTATAATCGTTTCCTCTTTTTCAACAATTAAACAATATAGGTTTTTTTCTTGAATAAATTTTTTTGTCTTGCTGTCAGAGAATATCGAAATCAAATGCTTGAAACAAAAATAGGCATCTCTTTTTTTAATTTTTCCATCTAAGTTATTAACCAATCCATAACCTGGAGCAACCAATTGATGCCAGTAACATTTTTTTACTTTCCCAGAAGCTAACATCAAAAGATAATAACGAATCATATATCTTGCTTGAAGCGACTCTTCAATCAAGTATTCTGCAGAAGGAGACCATACACTCATTTCCTGGAGTGGCCAATTAACCTCTGTTATGTAAAGTTCATTTTCTGTATTTCTGCTAGCACTAGCAAGTGCAGCATAAGCCTTAATCTTTGACACTGTATCAAAACCTAACTGTTTTTCTTCTGGACCGCCACGTCTATCTACATAAAGCTGTGTCGCAATGCCGTCATAAAAGATAGATTTGAAGTGAAAAATTGATCGAGCAAAAAAAGGAAGATCAAAATCAATAATATTACTTCCAAGTAATTTAATATTTGGAAACTTATCATTTTTAAGATCATAAGCTATTTTAAAAAATGAAAAATATTCGTCTATTGATACAAACGCCCATTTTTTTCGATTAATTGAATTTCCTATCTGAAATGTATTCACTTCGTTAGAAAGATTAGAAAAAATATAATCCAATCTTTGTTTTGTAAGGTATTTTTCTTCAATGTGTTCTCTATCTTGTAATATACAAACAAGGACGTTCCTATCCTGAAGATTTTTTATAAAACGAAAATATTTTTCAATATTATCAAAATCAGCTAGCGGTATTCTTACTAAGATATTATTAACAGCCAGCTCTTCGATCATTTCAGTTAGTTCGTCGTTACTAATTAATTTTTGAGAGTTGACTGGTTTATCGAGGTTTACACATAACCCAAAACTATCAATCTTATTTTCAGAGAGTTTGTTGTTCTTAATATAGAAATAAGGACCTAAAAATAAAGCATACGCACTAGAGATTATGATCTTTAAATTAGCAAACCAAGACATTAAAGCTATCTTTCTTTTTAGTTTTTTATTATTCAGCACATGAGGTTGATTAGAATAATAATCCCAAGCATAGGACGATCGCGGAATCCTAAAGTCTCTTGCAAAAATATTTTTTGCAAATCTTTTTAGCTTTGATTTTTGCAGATTTAAATTAACTGATTTCATAAGATAGTCGGTGAAATCAGAAAAAGAATTCGATGATTTATTTGCATATTCTTCAGCAAGAATTTTTATAATTTCTGGATCTCTGCTAATACGCTTTAAATTTTTCACACCCGTTTTAGAAGTAACAACTCCTTTATAAAGCCTATTAAGATCTACTAAAAAAAAATCATAGCCTTTATCTATTTTTTTTACGCATATATTTCCGACAACATAATCAAGATGCATAATATTTTTTTTATGTAAGTTATAGGTAAAGTCAATAAAACTCTTAAGAATATCTTTGTAATCTTCAGCTTCCTTATACGCCGCAAATTCAAGGGTAAAATCATAATTAATTTGGCGGGAGATGTAATAGCTTTGAAGGAGTCTGAAACGGTTAAATACTTCAATGTAACATAGCGGTTCTGGTGTCTTTATGCCGTTTTGATTTAACAATAAAGAGTGTTCGAAAGATCTTTTTGCTTTAGTTTTCCTAAAAAACTTATAGATCATGCCTTGCATGAAGTTAGGCTTTTTAAACGATTTTGTTACTGTTTCTATTTCTCCGAAACGTAATTTTTTTATAATGTTTCTATTATTTTTTATTGTGTTTTGATTTTCTTCAAAAAACTTTTCAAAGTCTTTTAAAGAAAACCCATTAGGGAACATCTCCTCAGAACGAAGTTCGATTTTTAATTCGTTTTTTTTCATTAAAGATATTTACTAAATATTAATTATATTCAATTTAGAGTATTTTTTTAAATCGACATCTAAAACCTCGATAAAATCAATAATTTTAAGAGTATCGAAATAGACTTTGTATGAAGTTTGCATGAAAAGAATATTTATTTAATAGCACTTTCAGACTGATTTACTATTCCCACTCAATAGCACCACTCTCAGAAAACCCTTTTATATCAGTGCTTTCAGGGCGAAAAATTTACTTAATTGAAAGTTAGTTAAAGAGTTGAGCCTTTTTCTCTTATTTTTAGTTGATTTTGATTCATATTAACTAAGTGAGTTTGTATCTAATTTGTATAAATTTATTGTTTTTTATATAGCAAGTTTAATGAGATTAATTGAATTAATAACATGCTGGAGAAATGTATCAAGTTTATTGATATCCCAAAGGGTTCAGGTTCTATCCCACCTTCGCCGAGAAAGACGCCGCCATATAGCGAAATAGAAATTGCTGAAATAGCATATCCAGTCAATACACATAGACTCATCAAGGCTGGTATATATTCTTCATTCTTTATCCATAAAAAATACATACCTAAAACAAAAATTAAAAAGAAAGAAGAAACCATCCACACCAAATGTGTTCGAGCATGAGCATTTCATAATTCATTCAATAAATGGGTAGTGCCT
>CENP01028057.1_pt1 | contig 13358 bp, 10 predicted proteins | sample 361281 | NCBI WGS metagenome assembly CENP01 (sample SAMEA2591122, study PRJEB7988) | marine metagenome | biome: marine biome (ENVO:00000447); feature: deep chlorophyll maximum layer (ENVO:xxxxxxxx); material: saline water (ENVO:00002010), including plankton (ENVO:xxxxxxxx) | depth 70 m
TAAAAATTAAAAATCAAGGACGTTGAGAAAAAGGTCGAACATACTAAAAAACATACTGCTCCCTCTAGCTTTGGTCTTGGCAGTTCAATGGTTTGATCTACGTTTTGACCTCACACAAGATCAGCGCTATACATTGGATCCCTCCACAATATCTGTTTTAGAAGCACTGGATAAGCCACTCAAGATCGATATTTTTTTAAGTGGAAAACTACCGACAGACTACCTTAGGTTCCAGCGGGAAATCCAAGCTTTAATCCAGAGTATGGAAAAATATACTGACCAGCTAATAGTCGAGTACATTGACCCTTTTGAGGGCGCCCCCGATACGGCAGAACTGGTAGCTGAAATGAACCAATATGGGCTTACACCTGAGTATGTCATCTCCGAACAAAACCAGGCCGTGGAGCAAACAGTCGTCTTTCCCTGGGCGATGGTCAATGATGGAAACAGAACAATTAGCGTTCCGCTGATTGAAAAAAACCTCGGTGATAACCAGCAAACCATAATCAATCGCTCCATTGGTCAAATCGAATTCAAATTTTTTGATGCTTTTTTTAAAATAAGTCAAGAACAAAAGAAAGTTCTGGCTGTACTAACTTCTCACGACACTTCCGAGGATGTTAAGATTGCCGATTTGATGAGAAGTTTACAATCCTACTATCAATTGGCATCCTTTGATTTAAAAGCCTTGGAAAACGATCCGATCAAAACATTAGAAAATCTCAAAAGATTCGAATTATTAATGGTTTCCAATCCAAGGGTTTCTTTTTCAGAACAAGAAAAATACCTTTTGGATCAGCACCTGATCAATGGGGGGAAACAACTTTGGATGGTTAACCCTGTTGCAATCAACCGCGATAGTCTATTCAATATAAAAGGCAGTGCTGTCGCGATAGGAAATGATCTCAATATGGGAAATGCGTTTTTTAAATATGGCTTTAGATTAGAGAAAAATATAATAAAAGATCTCTACTGTGCCCCTATTGTTTTGGCAACAGGAGCCCAAAGTCAAGCCCAATACTTACCCATACCCTGGCCCTATTATCCGCTAGTAGCGCCCAATGATAATGTTATCGGAAATGGCATCTCTAATTTATGGTTCAAGTTTGCTTCTACAATTGACACCGTTAGAAGCTCAGCCACAAAAACACCCTTGGTGAGCAGTTCGGATTTTTCTAAAAGCGTTCAAACTCCTATAACAATTGCACTTAATGAAGCTTCTGACAAACTAGTGCCTTCAACCTTCAATCAACCTCACCAAACAATGGGTATTTTAGTCAAAGGAAGCTTTTCCTCTGCTTTTGAAAACCGTATTAAACCTGTGAAAATAAATCAGCATAGGGACAAAGGAAAAAGTCAAATGATTATTTTTTCGGATGGTACGCTGGCAGAAAACCAAGTAGACAAAGGAAGTCCACTCGAGTTAGGCTATGATAAATGGACAAATAATTTCTACGGCAACAAACGATTTTTAAATAACTGTATTCACTATCTGATGGGCAATAACGCACTTTTGGAGGTCAGAAGTAAAGCAGTAAATATGGTAGTATTAGACCGGGAACTAATTGCTAAAAAAAGTAATAGCTGGCGAATCGCACTTTTATTATTACCGCTCTTGATTCTCGGTCTATTTGGAGCAATTGTCACGCGATGGAGAAAGGCAAAGTATGGTCAATAACTTTTGATAACTTCATTTCATTGTTTTTTGCATAAGGTATATTTTTATTGAAAATTAATTTTCAACGCAAATGCCCATGAAATTCATCGTTTCTAGTGAATCATTACTTAAAGAGCTTCAAATACTTGGTGGTGTAATCAATTCGTCCAACACCCTCCCCATTCTAGATAATTTCCTTTTTCATTTGAATGGTAACCAATTGATCCTGACCGCATCTGACTTGGAAACGACAATGTCTTCCACACTAACAGTGGAATCAGAGGATAATGGAATGATCGCACTTCCAGCTAGGTTATTACTTGATACGCTCAAAACCTTCCCGGAACAACCCTTGACTTTTATCAAGACAGAAACTAACACACTCGAGATAAGTGCTAATAATGGAAAATACGCAGTTGCTTGTTTAGATGGAGAGGATTTCCCAAGAGCAGCGCAAGTAAAGGATCCTACCCAAACTAAAATCAACGGTAGTGTTTTGTCAACTGCCATTAACGCCACCTTATTCGCCTCTGGAAATGACGACCTGAGACCTGTAATGAGTGGGGTTTTCTTTCAGTTTACAACCTCAGCGTTGACTTTTGTCGCCACTGATGCGCACAAATTGGTGAAATACACCCGTACAGATCTCAATGCGGATAGCAATGCAGAATTTATTATGCCCAAAAAACCTTTGCAGCTATTAAAAGGCATTTTACAAGGGGTAGATGACGACTTGGTCATCGAGTATAATGAAACCAATGCTGAATTTAGTTTTGGCAATCTGCGTTTAACCTGCCGCTTGGTCGAAGGGAAATATCCAAACTACGAGGCTGTTATACCAAAAGAAAATCCAAACGTAATGCAAATCGGACGTGGGGAGTTCCTAAACTCCGTCCGAAGGGTAAGCATCTTCTCAAATAAAACTACCCATCAGGTTAGACTAAAAATGGCAGGTGCTGATTTGCAAATTTCCGCTGAAGACTTTGATTACAGTAACAAAGCAGAAGAACGCCTGGGCTGTGAATATCAAGGGGATGATCTTCAGATTGGATTCAACTCAAGGTTTTTAATTGAAATGTTAAATAATCTAGGGTGTGATGAAATCAAATTATCCATGTCTTTACCGAACCGTGCGGGAATAATTACGCCTTTAGATCAGCTTGATGAAGGAGAAGATATTACCATGTTGGTAATGCCAGTGATGTTAAACGATTAATTGATTACTTGGCGGATGCCATTAGTGCCTCAGAAAAACGCTTATAAGTGCCATTTTCTAGTTTTTCCCTAATACTGGCAAACGCTTCCAGGGTTTCATCAACATCATCCAAAGTATGCGAAGCAGTTGGTATTAAGCGCAATAGAATCATACCTTTAGGTATGACAGGATAAACAACTATCGAACAAAAAATACCGTAATTTTCTCTTAAATCTTTTACGAGTGCCATCGCCTCGGGAATGCTCCCTTTCAGGTAAACGGGAGTCACACAACTTTTAGTGGTACCGATGTCAAAGCCATTTTCTTTTAAGCCGTTTTGTAGGGCATTCACATTTTGCCAGAGCTTCGCTTTAAACTCAGGTTGCGTTCTGAGCATATCCAAACGTTTTAGCGCTCCCTTGACCAATTGCATTTGAAGGGATTTGGCAAACATTTGAGAACGCATATTATACCTTAAATAGTCAATAATTTCTTTATCTGCGGCAATAAATGCACCAGTGGAAGCCATGGACTTAGCAAAAGTGGCAAAATATACATCTATGTCATCCTGAATACCTTGTTCTACGCCAGCTCCAGCTCCATTTTCACCTAGTGTTCCGAAACCGTGAGCATCGTCTACCAAAAAACGGAAGTTGTATTTTTCTTTGAGAGCAACAATTTCTTTGAGTTTTCCTTGCTCTCCTCTCATACCAAAGACACCTTCGGATATGACCAAGATACCACCGCCAGTTAGCTCAGCAACTTTTTGAGCTCTCTGTAAGTTCTTTTCTAAACTTTCAACATCGTTGTGCTTGTAAGTAAAGCGTTTCCCTAAATGAAGTCTTACCCCATCGACAATACATGCATGTGCATCGACGTCATAGACAATTACATCGTCTTTACCAACCAAAGTATCTACAGTCGACAAAATTCCTTGATAACCAAAATTGAGTAAATAGGCAGCTTCCTTGTTGACAAATTTGGCAAGTTCTTGCTCTAATTGTTCGTGGAGATCAGTATGTCCTGACATCATTCTGGCACCCATGGGGTAAGCCGATCCGTATTCCGTTGCTGCTTCCGCGTCAATTTTTCTAACGTCTGGGTGATTGGCTAATCCTAAGTAGTCATTAACACTCCAAGTGATGACCTCTTTACCCTTGAAAAACATTCTATTGCTGATAGGGCCCTCCAATTTGGGAAAGACAAAATAACCCTCTGCATGTTCAGCCCACTTACCAACTGGTCCCTTGTTTTCGTAAAATCTGTCAAATAAATCCCTCATCATTAATCCTTTTTCAATGTTTATATATATTCGATTTTGTTTGGCGCTTCTTCATTTGCGGTATCAAAAAACCCTTGTTCATTCATCCAAGTATCACTGTAAATTTTACTCATATAACGAGAACCGTGATCAGGAAAAATAATAACAACCACACTATCTTTACCAAAATAGGAAGCTTCATTGAGTTGTTTAACAGCCTGCATTGCAGCTCCAGAGGTGTATCCTACAAATAAGCCCTCACTTCTGGTAACTTCTCTTGCGGTATGTGCACTGTCCTCGTCGGTAACCTTGATAAAAGTATCAATTACGTCAAAGTCAGTCGCCGTTGGGATCAGGTTTTTTCCTAATCCTTCAATGCGATAGGGGTAGATTTCATTTGTGTCTAACTCTCTGGTTTCGTGGTACTTTTTGAGTACCGAACCATAAGCGTCAACACCAATAATTTCGATCTCTGGATTTTGTTCTTTTAGATATTTAGCACATCCTGAAATGGTTCCCCCAGTACCAGAACTGGCGACAAGATGCGTAATCTTTCCATCGGTTTGTTTCCAAATTTCAGGGCCGGTAGTTTTATAATGAGCCTCAATGTTTAAATCATTGAAATATTGGTTGATGTAGACAGAGTCTTTTATTTCACTATGTAGTTTCTTGGCTACTTGATAGTAGGATCTTGGATCCTCCGCTGAGACATTTGCTGGACAAACATAGACCTTTGCTCCCATCGCGTGGAGCATATTAATCTTGTCTTTAGATGATTTAGAGCTTACTGCCAGAATACATTCATATCCTTTTATTAAAGAAACCATGGCTAAACTAAAGCCCGTATTACCAGATGTGGTTTCAATAATGGTATCACCTGGAGAGATAATACCTTTCTTCTCTGCTTCTTCTATAATGTGTAATGCGATTCTATCTTTATTGGAGTGACCGGGGTTGAAGGCTTCTAATTTTGTAAAAAAGTTACCATCAAAACCTGCTACAATTTTTTCTAAACGGATAAGGGGGGTATTTCCAATGAGAGATAGGATATTGTTTTGCACCTTCATTCCGTCTTTGGTTTTATTTTTCATCATTTCCGTTGCAAAAATAACACTTTTTTTTAAAGACTATTTTTCTTCTAGATCAATTATGAATGCAAATTTTTTAGCCAGCTCTTTCAATCCGTCAAACCGACCAGAAGCACCGCTGTGACCTGCCATCATATTGGTGTCTAAAAAAAGAAGATTTTTATCTGTTTTCATCGATCTTATTTTAGCGACCCACTTGGTAGGTTCAAAATACTGCACCTGAGAATCGTGAAATCCAGAGGTGACTAAAAGATTGGGATAATTCATTGGTTTAATCTGATCGTATGGGGAGTAAGATAACATATAATCATAGTATACCTTTTCTTTTGGATTTCCCCATTCATCAAACTCGGAGGTTGTTAGTGGGATTGTCTCGTCCAACATCGTGGTAACGACATCTACAAATGGAACCGCAGCAATAACCCCATTGTACAATTCAGGAGCCATGTTAATCACTGCTCCCATCAACAAGCCACCAGCAGAGCCACCATAGGCATATAAATGATTAGCAGAGGTATATTTTTTTTCAATCAAAAAATTTGAACAATCTACAAAATCCTGAAAGGTATTCTTCTTTTTCAGAAGTTTACCCTCTTCATACCACTGACGACCAAGGTACTCTCCGCCCCTAATATGGGTTATGGCAAAGGCAAACCCCCGATCTAAAAGACTCAGGCGCGTAGAGGAAAATGAAGGATCAATCGTACTGCCATATGACCCATAGGCATATTGAAGGATTGGGGTATCAGCACTTAGCTCGGTGTCTTTGTGATAAACTATTGAAATCGGAATCTTTTTTCCATCCCTTGCCTCTGCCCAGAGTCGTTTTGAAATGTAATTGTCTTTATCAAATTTTCCCCCTAATACTTGTTGTGTTTTGAGAACAGTAGTTTCTTTATTTATGGTATTAAATTCAATGACTGATGCTGGAGTAGTCATTGAATTGTAGACATAACGAAAAGTATCAGACTTAAATTCAGGGTTATAACTGATATAAAGTGTGTAAGTTTCATCATTCATGGGTAAGTAGTAATCTGAACTTCCGTCCCAATGAATGACTCTTACCTTAGACAAACCATTTTCACGCTCGTTAACCAACCAATAGTTTTCAAACAAATCAAAATCCTCAATTAGCGTATCTTCTCGATGGGGAAGCAGGTCTTGCCAGTGCTCTATTGAAGTTTTATCAACATTGGTTTGCATGACTTTGAAGTTCTTAGCACCATCGTAATTGGTGTGGATGTAAAAATGGTCACCAAAATGATCCAGACTGTATTCCATTCCAGTAATTCTATTTTGAAAAATCTTAAATTCATCATTTGGGCTATTTGATTTTACAAACCGATGTTCGCTGGTCAAAGTGCTGAAAGACGATATGAAAAGATATTCTTGGGATTTAGATTTACTCACATAGACGGAGAAAGTCTCATCCTCTTCCTCAAAGACGAGTTGATCTTTCTGTTTCGGCAGGCTAACATCGTGTTTATATACTGCCTCCGAACGAAGGGTTTGGGGGTCTTTTTTATTGTAAAAAAGGGATTTATTATCGGCCGCCCATACACTTCCACCGGTGGTGTTGTCAATTTTGGTTTTTAAAATCTCTTCGGATAACAGGTCTTTAACCTGAATGGTGTATTGTCTTCTGGAAACAGTATCTACCCCAAAAGCGACTTTGGTGTTATCAGGGCTTACAGAAATCCCAACCAGTCTGAAATAATCATGGCCCTTAGCCATTTTATTACAATCAAAAAGAATTTCTTCTTCAGCAGTTAATGCTCCTTTTTTTCTGGTATAAATCGGGTAGTCTTTGTTTAATTCATAGCGGGTGATATACCAATAACCATTTAGGAAATAAGGAACGGAATTGTCATCTTCTTTTATACGGCCTCTCATTTCGTTGTACAACTGGTCCTGGAATGAAAGCGTATGTGCGGTCATTTTTTGATAGTAATCATTTTCGCGTTCCAAATAATCGACCACTTCTGGGTTATCTCGTTGATTCATCCAGTAGTAATTATCCACTCGTATGTGATCGTGAATTTTATGTTGGTATGATATTTTATCAGCAATTGGGGGTGATAAATTTTCCTTTGACATTTTTTGAGGGTTTGAATTACATGCTAAAAACATTGTAACGATAGGGAAAAGAACTTTTAAATAAAGCTTAAAGTTAATCATGGTAACAATTTTATTCAAGGCATAGATTAAAACTAATTTACAATGAAATAATTTAATTTTACTTTAGTCTTTTATTTATTTTTACAAAAAAAAACATGGTCACTTCCGAAAAGGAAAAGGAACTTATTGATCGCCTCGGTGCGTTAAGGAGGTATCTTTGACATTGATGCCAAAAAAATAGAAATCACCAACCTAGAAGAAAAAACTTTAGCTCCAAATTTTTGGGATGATGCTCAAAAAGCCGAGTTGTTGATGCGGGAAATCAGAACCCTAAAAAAATGGGTAGAGGATTACGAAGCTTTAAAGGAAAAACAGGGCGATTTAGAGGTCTTGGTTGAATTTCAAAAGGCTGGGGAAGTCACAGAAGAAGAATTAGATAAAAGCTTTTCTGAAGCCTTTGCGCTACTGGAAAATGTCGAATTCCGCAATATGCTCTCGGATGAGGGTGATGTCCTCAGTGCTATATTACAAATTACCGCTGGAGCAGGCGGAACAGAGAGTTGCGATTGGGCAGAAATGCTGATGCGAATGTATCTCATGTGGGCTGAGAAAAATAAGTTTTCGGTCAAAGAGCTGAACCATCAAGCTGGTGATGTCGCTGGCATCAAAACGGTTACACTAGAGATCAACGGAGAGTTCGGTTTTGGTTGGTTAAAAGGTGAAAACGGTGTACACAGGCTGGTGCGTATCTCCCCTTTTGACAGCAACGCTAAAAGACATACCTCTTTTGCTTCGGTTTATGTTTATCCACTAGTGGACGATTCTATTGAAATCGTAGTTAACCCAGGTGACATCACTTGGGAAACAATGCGAGCAAGTGGTGCAGGTGGGCAAAATGTTAATAAAGTTGAAACTGCTGTTCGATTAAGACACCACCCTACTGGGATTATGATTGAAAATTCCGAAACACGATCTCAATTAGAAAATAAAAACAAAGCCATGCAACTTCTAAAATCACAATTGTACGAGATCGAGCTTCAAAAAAAGCTGTCGGCAAGAGACGAAATTGAAGCTTCTAAAAAGAAAATCGAATGGGGCTCTCAAATCAGAAACTATGTGATGCATCCATACAAACTAGTAAAAGATGTTAGAACACAATCAGAAACCAATGACGTGGATGGTGTTATGAATGGGGGAATTGATCAATTTCTTAAGAGTTATTTGATGTTGGCTGGACAAAAAGAAAATTAATCTACATATGAATACAATAAAAAATGTCATTTTCGATTTAGGAGGTGTCCTAATCGACTGGAATCCAGCATACGTCTATCTTGATGTATTTGAAGGAGATCACAAGAAAATGCAATGGTTTTTTGATGAGATCTGTACCATGGATTGGAATGAAAACCAGGACGCAGGTTACCCCCTTGATCAAGCCACTGAAGAACGAGTAAAAATGTTTCCACAATATGAACAATGGATCAGGATGTATTATGGTCGATGGGAGGAAATGTTAGGTGAAGCCATTGAGGAAACTGTCAATATTTTAGAGCGTTTTTTTCAACACCCAGATTATAAAGTAATTGCTTTAACCAATTGGAGTGCAGAGACTTTTCCTATTGCACTTGAACGTTTTGACTTCTTGCATAAATTTGAAGGAATTGTTGTCTCTGGAACAGAAAAAACGAGAAAGCCATTTCCCGAAATTTATGAACTCGCACTAGATAGATACGGTTTGAATGCTGAGGAAACTTTATTTATTGATGACAACCTAAGAAATGTAAATGCAGCGGAAGCAATGGGGATTAATTCGGTTCAATTTAAAAACCCAAAGCAATTGGCTGCCTATATATCCGAAATCGGTTTAAAAATTTAAGTTCAAAATTTAAAAGGGAATTTCATCATCGCTCTCATCTGAGGTCGGGAGATCAAATGCATCATTCGGGTTAGCTGTTTTGTCAACCTTGGTATTCTCACCTTGGTTCATTTTAGAGTGGAATTCAAAGGGAGAATCATCGGATTGTAAATCTTCGAATTTTCCCAATTGTCCAATAAATTTCATACGAATATTATCCAATCCTCCATTTCTGTGTTTGGCAACAATAAACTCAGCCTGCCCAGTTGATGGGGAATGCTCCTCATCATCCCATTCTTCAATACCATAGTATTCAGGGCGATAAATAAAAGAAACAATATCTGCGTCCTGTTCAATAGCACCAGATTCACGAAGATCGGATAACTGAGGTCTTTTGGTTCCTCCTCTAGTCTCAACTGCCCTCGATAACTGTGATAATGCAATAACTGGAATATCTAATTCTTTGGCCAATGATTTTAAGTTTCTTGAAATGGTAGAGATTTCTTGCTCTCGATTACCCGCTTTATTACTATTTCCAGCAGTCATCAATTGTAAATAATCTACAACGATTAATTGAATTTTGTGTTGAGAAGCTAACCTTCTTGCCTTGGCTCTTAAATCAAAAATGGACAAAGCAGGGGTGTCATCAATAAAAAGTGGCGCTTTTTCGAGATCACCAACTTTGACATTGAGTTGTTTCCATTCGTGATCAGCCAATTTTCCAGTTCTTAATTTTTCTGAGGAAAGTCCAGTTTCAGCAGAAATTAAACGAGTAATCAACTGCACAGAGGACATCTCAAGGGAAAAGAAGGCTACAGGTACTTGTTTAGTGACGGCAATGTTCCTCGCCATTGAAAGGGTTAAAGCAGTTTTACCCATACCAGGTCGGGCTGCAATTATAATCAGATCACTGGGTTGCCAACCAGAGGTCAAAGCATCCAGTTTTTCAAAACCAGTAGAAACTCCGCTCAAGCCCTCTTTATTAGCAATTTCCTCTATTTTTTTCTTGGCTAGCATGACCAAGTTCTGTGCCGTATCAGATGATTTCTTGATGTTTCCCTGTGCTACATCATAGAGTTTTGATTCCGCCTCGTCTAGCAAATCAAAAACATCAATCGATTCTTTGTAAGAAGATTCTATAATTTCATTGGAGATACGTATAAGACTTCGCTGAATGAACTTCTGAAGTATGATCCGAGCATGAAATTCAATGTGGGCAGAGGAAGCGACTTTCTGAGTCAATTGAACCAGGTAATAATCCCCCCCTACACTTTCTAATTTTCCGTTTTTTCTTAAATCAGCGGAAACGGTTAGTAAATCGATTGGTTGAGAATCCTGAAACAGGTTGAGGATGGATTCAAAAATATTTTGATGAGCTGTCTTATAAAATGCATCAGGCTGCAAAAGGTCAATAACCTCGTCCACCCCTTTTTTATCGATTAGCATCGCTCCTAAAACTGCTTCTTCAAGGTCAAGCGCTTGTGGGGGTAACTTGCCCTGTTGAAGGCTAATAACCGTTCCTGATTGTTGTTTACTTGATTGAATTGGTTTACTTTTCTCCATCCGGCTAATTTAAAAGCTTTATTGGGTTACTGATCAAAATTCCTATTACACTTATCTTACAAAGGTCAACAAATGAAATGTTGATAAATAAAAAAACTTGTTAATAAGACAAAGAAACGAACGAAAACTACTCCTGGAAGGTTCCCATTTTCAAAAACTTCTCTCTACGAAGTTGTATTAATTTTTCGGGGTCAAGTTTATCCAGTTTTCTGAAGGCAGCAATCCATTCTTTCTTTACCGAATTAAAAGTTGCTTCACGGTCAAAATGTGCACCTCCAAGTGGCTCATCAATTATTTTATCAATTAGTTTTGACTCCATCATATCCGCGGCTGTTAACTTAAGGGCATCAGCAGCTGTCTCTTTATGCTCCCAACTTCTCCATAAGATTGAAGAGCAGGATTCGGGAGATATAACGGAATACCATGTGTTTTCTAACATATAGACAAGATCTCCAACACCTATGCCTAATGCGCCACCTGAGGCACCCTCACCAATTATGGTAACAATGATAGGCGTTTTGATATTCATCATCTGATAAATATTATTGGCAATGGCTTGCCCTTGACCCCTTTCCTCGGCTTCAATGCCTGGATATGCACCAGGGGTATCGATTAGGGATATGATTGGGAGACCAAATTTCTCAGCCGTCTTCATTAATCTCAATGCTTTACGGTAGCCCTCGGGCTTAGCCATACCAAAGTTTCTGTACTGTCTGGTTTTGGTATTGTAGCCTTTTTGTGTACCAATAAACATAAAGGTTTGATTATCGATTTTTCCAAGTCCTCCAATCATGGCTTTGTCATCCGCAAAGTTTCGGTCGCCATGGAGCTCTAAAAAAGTATCTCCACATATTGCTTTTATATAATCTAGCGTATAGGGTCTAGAGGGGTGCCTAGACATTTGAACCCTTTGCCATGCATTTAGATTACCGTATATTTTCTTTTTGGTTTCAACGAGTTTATCATTCAAAAGGTTACAAGTTTCAGTAACATCAACACTACTCTCATCACCTATAGATTTACATTTTTCAATCTGATCGTTAAGGTCTTTTATGGGAAGTTCAAAGTCTAAATACTCCATGAATCTGTGTTATCTTGAATACAAATTTATAAATATTACTGTACAAGAATAAAAATTATGTAATTATTACATTGATTTATCTTCTGGCTTGTTTGAGTAGAAAAAATGCTAGAATCCCGAAGAGAAAAATTGGCAGCCATGCCCCTAAAAAGGGAGGGAAATTTGATTTATTAACCATCACTCCAAATATTTTGTCAAAAAAGATAAATATAAAGCCCAGCGCAATTCCGAAGGCAAGGTTAACGCCCATTCCTCCCCTTCTTTTGAATGAGGAAACGGAGACAGCAATCAATGTTAGTACAAAAGCTGACATAGGTAGGCTCCATCGCTTATGCCTGACCAATAGGTGACTATTAATTAATACAGAACCCCCTTCTTTTTCTTTTTTGATAAAACGATTAAGTGGTTCAAAAGTAAGGGTTTCAGCTTTGTAAGAAACTGGAGCCAAATCATCAATTTTAAAATCAAAAATCGTATCCTTTCGGTTTGCTTTTTTAACAACTTCCTGATCTCCATTGATTATGCGTCTCACATAGTTTGCCATCCTAAACATACTATCTTTTTCAATCCAGCGGATGCTGTTAGCTTGAATCTTGTATTTCAAAATATTTTGATCAAAATGCTCTAGGGTGAAATTATTAGCACTTTTTCTGATAGGGTCATAACTGCTTACAAAAATATACTCCTGGGGACTGATTTGCTTGAAAAGATTTCTGGTTTGGCGCTCACTCTTTTTGTCGATGTATTTGTACTTGAATTCATTAAACCTCAGGTTGGATTTAGGAACGATAAACATTCCTGCAAAAAAAGCAAATAACGCAATGATGGAAGCAGAAATCAAATAAGGTCTCATAAAGCGACTAAAAGAAATCCCTGAGCTCAGTAAAGCGATTACCTCAGTATTATTAGCCAATTTTGAAGTGAACCAAATAACTGCTAAAAATAAAAAAATAGGAAATAAGAGATTACCGAAATACCATGTAAAATCATAGTAATAATCAATGATTGCACTGCTGGGAACCTCGTTCTCTTTGAATTTATCAATTTTTTCAGCGATGTCCACCATTATCCCAATGGGGATAAATAAGAGCAACATAACCGAAAAAGTGGAAAGGTATTTTAAGATAATATAGCGATCAATGATCTTCATCCTATAATCGGTTATCCATTTGTTGGCACATTTTATTTTTCCAAGTCGAAAAGTCGCCCGCTAAGATATGCTTTCTTGCCGCTCTGACCAACCAAAGATAAAAACTGAGATTGTGAATTGTGGCAATTTGTTTCCCTAGCATTTCATTGACAGTAAACAAATGTCGCAGATAAGCTTTAGAATAATCTTGGTCGACAAAACAATACCCTTGCTCATCAATGGGAGAAAAATCGTTTTCCCATTTTTTATTTTTAATGTTTATTGTTCCATGCGAAGTAAACAACATGCCATTTCTGGCATTTCTGGTCGGCATCACACAATCGAACATATCGATTCCCAATGCAATATTTTCTAAAATGTTTATCGGCGTACCTACCCCCATAAGATATC
>CENP01032159.1_pt1 | contig 13356 bp, 12 predicted proteins | sample 361281 | NCBI WGS metagenome assembly CENP01 (sample SAMEA2591122, study PRJEB7988) | marine metagenome | biome: marine biome (ENVO:00000447); feature: deep chlorophyll maximum layer (ENVO:xxxxxxxx); material: saline water (ENVO:00002010), including plankton (ENVO:xxxxxxxx) | depth 70 m
TTGAATATCAAAAAAAAGGAAAAAACAATCTATACCAATAAGGATAAATTTGAATACTTATCGAAACAAAATTCTAATCTAGAAGATCTAAAAAATAAACTTGGTCTAGATTATGAATTCTAAACTTCCCAACCTTCTCTGTAGGATCTCCTTACATATCTGTTTGCAGCACTATAGTTAGTAATCTTCATACTTTCACCATCCCAAAGTAGTTTTTTTCTACCAGGAAAAAACGAGGTTCCTTTTTTATTTGTTTTCATCTCCATGTAACTCCTTATCGCAATATTTCCCATTAATACTGTCTCAGTCATAGGTCCTGAATAATCAAAGGAAGATGTCAATTTTTTATGTTCATCGCTGTTAAATCCTGATTTACATGCCTCAACCCACTTAGATTGGTGTCCAAACTCATTACCAGGCTGATTTGATGTATCAAATTCAACAGTTTCTTCTCCGTCAACATATAACTTAGGAGTAAAACCATAGACCCCAGTTGTAATAATTCCTTTAGACCCTATCATCATTACACCATTTGCACTATTTGGTGTACCTAGAGAATCCTTGGCAGGAATTAAATCAGGATGAGGTGGTCTTATACCTCCATCTAGCCATCTCATCTTCAATGAAGAATTATTTTTTTTCGTCGCGTCAAAGTCTAATGTAACTGAAGATGATGGGGGACATCCCTCTGGGATATATTCAGGATTCCACATATTAATAAATACTTGTCCCACACTACACTCAACAGCTGTAGGATAGTATAAACCTAAAGTTCTAAATGGTACATCAATTATATGACAACCCATATCACCTAGTGCACCAGTTCCATAAGCCCACCAACCACGCCAGTTAAATGGGTGATATGCCTCTGAGAAAGGGATAGCCGGAGCAGTTCCTAACCAAAGATCCCAATCAAGATTATCTGGGGCAGCAGATCCAGTTGGCTTTGGGACAGGAATACCCTGAGGCCACACAGGCCTGTTTGTCCACACATATACCTCATCAACTGTACCTATTTTACCTTCATTAAACCATTCCTGAACTTTTGTCATTCCTGAATTAGATGCACCTTGGTTTCCCATCTGGGATACAATTTTATTTTCTCTTGCCATCTCTGTTAGAATCCTAGTCTCTCTTATATTATGCGTTAGAGGTTTTTGTACATAAACATGAATACCTCTCTCCATAGCGGAAATTGATTGAATAGCATGCATATGGTCAGGAGTTGAAATTGTTACTGCGTCTATATTTTTTACTTTATCAAACATCTCTCTGTAATCTTTAAAGAACTGAGCTTTAGGAAATCTATCCCTAGAAGTTTTTGTGTATTCACCAGAGTCAACATCGCACATTGCGACAACATTTTCTTTACCCTCATTAGAAGCATTCCAAAGGTCTGATGTTCCTTTACCACCGATACCAATTCCAGCAATATTTAGTTTGTCACTTGGTGACAAGAAGCCTGAGCCTCCTAGAACGTGTCTTGGTACAATAAAAAAACTCGATGCTGCAATTGAACCTTTCTTTATGAAATCTCTTCTAGAATTAGTTGTGTAATTTTTTTTTGGTGGCATTTAGTTTGGTTGTTTAGTTTCTAATATTGGTATAAAATCTCTTTAATTTATAAAATTTTTTCTTAACTTAATAACACTTCAAAAATTAACCATTATACAATGAAAAATTTCAAACTTTCTTTGATGATGTTTCTCCAATATTTTATTTGGGGAGCTTGGTATGTTACAGCTGGAACATACATGGCTAAAATCCTAATGTCGTCAGGAACTGAGATAGGAAATGCATACAGTGCTTTCGCCTTTGCGGCAATTATTTCACCATTTTTTGTTGGTTCAATTGCCGATAGATTTTTTTCTGCACAAAACGCTATGGGTGCATTGCACATAATTGGTGGCTTGATACTAATATATGCAACTCAAGTGTCCTCTTCAATGATTTTTATTGTGACAGTTTTAATGTACTCACTGACATATATGCCCACAGTTGCTTTATCAAATAATATAGTTTTTGCTAATATTTCTGATTCTGGAAAGACATTCCCAATTATAAGGTTCTTTGGAACTTTTGGTTGGATAGTTGCAGGATTAATTATTGGTGTACTACAATTAGAAAATAATCTTGATAGTATATCATACACCTTTTACATAGCCGCTGCTGCATCAATATTACTTGGCATATTCTCGTTTGCCCTCCCTAACGTGCCACCTAAGGGTAAGTCGGAAGACTCTGCTTTAGGGCTAGAGGGATTGGTAATGCTTAAAGATAAATCGTACCTTATATTTTTTATATCTGCTGTTCTAATATGTATACCATTATCATTCTACTACTCATTTTCTAATGTATTCCTTAATGATATAGGAATGGAAGGCGCTGCTGGGAAGATGATTTATGGCCAAATTTCGGAGGCTATATTTATTCTTACAATTCCATTACTCTACTACAGACTCGGTGTTAAAAATATATTAATTATTGGAATTGCAGCCTGGATTCTAAGGTTTGTGTTTTTTGCTAATGGTAACCTTGAGACATCTTACTGGATGATAATATCTGGGATAATATTACATGGAGTCTGTTACGATTTCTTTTTTGTGACTGGATTTATGTATACTGAGAATAAGGCAAATCAAAAAATCAAGAATGCTGCTCAGGGATTATTCACTGTCGCAACATATGGTATTGGAATGACTATAGGCTCATGGTTTTCTGGATTAGTTACAGAACATTACACCTTAGAAGGTATAAAGAACTGGTCTGGAATTTGGGAGATACCTGCATATATATCTGCAGCTGTTTTACTTTTTCTAATTGTATTCTTTAAAGACAAAAAATAAATATTATGCAAAAAATTTCAATGTTAGGCTCAGGATTTATTGGGAGATTCTATACTGATTCACTTCATGGGTATCGGAATAAAGATAGAGTTGTTTCAATCTACTCCAGGAGAGAAGAAAGTGCCAAAAAATTTGCTGACGATTATAAGGTCCCTCACTGGACTACAGACATGGAAGAGTCTATATCCAGATCAGATGTAGATGTAGTTTGTATATCTCTACCAAATAACTTACATGAAAAAGCTGTTCACCTTTGCTGTAAACACAACAAAGCTGTGATTTGTACCAAGCCCCTTGGTAGGACAGCTGAGGAAGCTAAGAGAATGGTTGAGGCAGTTGAGAAGGCAGGAATATTTGCAGGGTACCTAGAAGACCTCTGTTACACACCAAAATTTCTTAAAGCAAATGAAAGTGTGAGAGCAGGAAGCCTGGGAAAGATTATATGGACAAAGTCAAGAGAGACTCATCCTGGACCTCACAGCGACTGGTTCTGGGATAAAGAGCAGGCAGGTGGAGGCTGTATACTTGACCTTGGGTGTCACTGTATAGAAATAAGTAGAAACTATATTGGAAAGGATATAAAACCAATTGAGGTAATGTGTTGGGGAGATACTCAGGTGAAGCCTATAGACGCAGAGGACCATGCCATTGGTTTAGTAAAATATGAAAATGGAGCCATAGGACAGTTTGAGGTAAGTTGGACATTTAGAGGAGGCTTAGATCTAAGGGATGAGGTGATGGGAACTGAGGGAACAATTTGGATAAATTCATTTCTAAGGACTGGATTTGAAATGTTTACGACCGGAAAAGGAGGGGATTATGTTGCAGAAAAGGCAGAGTCTGATTCTGGATGGATATTCCCGGTAGGCGATGAACTAAATGAACTTGGATATAATCATATGTTCGCTGACATGTTTGATAACCTAGAAAAGGGAGAGAGTCCTGCCGAGACATTTTATGATGGGTACATAGTAAATGCAATTATCGATGCGTCATACAAATCAATAAAATCTAAAAAGTGGGAAAAAATAAAACTAGATATTTGGAGAGGAAAAGAGGGAGTTGAGAAGATAAGTACTCTAGAAAGTTACGATGATAAATTTTATCTTGTGAAAGAAGAGATAACGCACTACGGAGACAAAAAATTAATTTTAAAAAGTAAATCTGACGGGAAAATAATAGAGAAAATCATAAAAGACTAAATCTTCTCCTAAGCAGTATTTTATTTGTTTTATTTCCTTTATTAAATTTCTTTAAACTTTTTAACTGAATACCAAAGAGTTGCGATACTTGCCACAAATTCTGTTCATCACTTTTAAAATATGACTCTACCCTCCCTCTCTTTTTTTTCTTAGAGAAATAGTAAGGTACTCCTGGAACTAATTTATGATTCATGTCCAAGTCATTATAAGTAATAAATAATTTCTTTGATATGTCATAGACTTTTATAATTTGCTCTATGTTGTCACTAGAATCTATTATTATAGCTGGTAAATTATTTAGAAATATGGTCCTATTAGAAAGTACATCTTTTATTTTTAAGTCAATGGACGAAGTTATTTTAGATTCAACAAAGTCCTTTACCTTGTCAAAATCAAATGAACTTATTTTTTCTGCTAAATAACTTAAATCTGTGGGAATCAAGAAAGAATACTCTTTATCATTAGGTATATCATCTGTTTGAATCCACTTATTCAAATCCTTTAATCTTTTGTAATCAATTGATAATTCAGAGGAAATATCTCGAATGTTTTTAAAGATTTGATTTGTATAAATAGAGTAATTTCTGTCGTATTTATTTTCATATATATAATCTTGAAATGCTACTTTATGGGCTAAAAATTTTATTATATACCAATGTGTTTCCTCACCTATATCTAACCTCTTGGCACCATAAAGATTTGGGTCAACCTTTAATTTTGCTCCACTCAAACCTTCAAGATAGGATAGAATAGAAAAAATCCAATTTTCAAAAACGAAGTTACTGTTCTTTATATAACGTGCAGCTGCCCTTGTAGATGATATTATATTTTTCCTTTCGTCTACATCATCATTTATACTAAGACCATACTCTTTACCTGTCTCCGACTTAAATTGCCAAAAACCTACTGCATTAGAAGAAGATACAGCATCAGGAATTAATGCTGACTCTTGGACCGAAAGATATTTTAAGTCATCAGGAACATTTTCTTCTTCTAAAATCCTTTCAATTATTGGAAAATAAATTTGAATTCTATCAATAAAAATTTGAAAATATTTTTCGTTTGCATGTAAGGCGTCTACCTCTATCTGAATAATTTCCTTTGCCCCTGGCTTAATGTTAAGTACAATATTATCAATCCTTATTGAATTTGGCACTTTAGGTGAGTCTTGAGAGAATAGGTATGGAACCATTATGAGGTTACATAAAAGACTTAAAATTATATTATTGACCATTTTTTATAATAATAGTTATACCATCCCTTATCGGTAAGATCATCTTCTTCACACCTTTTAAATTGCTAATAAACTTATTAAAATCATCCATTACTTTTGTTAACCTATCGTCCTTATTCCCTGTCAGGTCAGTAACCTTTCCACTCCACAAAACATTGTCTACAAGTATTATACCACCTGGATTAACTTTAGGTAGAACCATCTCAAAATAAGTTTTATAATTTCTTTTATCAGCGTCTATAAATACAAGATCAAAACTATCATCAATTTCAGATAATATATCGACCGCATTCCCTAATTTCTGAATAATTTGATTGTTATAATTAGACCTCCTAAAAAAATCTGAAACTTTTTTATGTAGAGATGTGTCCTTATCAATTGTTATAAGCTTACCACCTTTATTTAAACCCTCTGCCATGCAAAGTGCCGAGTAACCTGTATAAGTACCTATCTCTAAGATACAATTGGGATTTTTTATCTTTGAGATCATACTTAAAAATCTTCCCTGAAGATGTCCTGAAAGCATTCTTGGCTGAGGTACATTATTGGAAGTATATTCATTAATTTCCTTGAGGAGTGATGACTCTCTATCCGAATAAGCCAGGCAATAATCTTCAATTCTTTTGTCAAGAAAGTCCATACATCACAAATTAAAAATTTATTGACAATTAATGTATCTTTAACTCAAAAATAAATTAATGAGATACGACAGAATTAACAATTCACTATATACCAAAAATAGAAAAAAATATCTGGACAAAGTCGAAACTAATTCTATCTCAGTCCTCGTTTCAAACGATGAGCTTCCAACAAATGCTGATGAATTGCTTCCTTTTGTTCAAAATACTAATTTATTATATCTGACTGGAATTGATCAAGAAGATACTTACCTGATCTTAGCTCCACAATTTCCTGATAGAAGGATGAGAGAGATTTTATTTATCAAGAAGACGAGTGAAGAAATTGCTATATGGGAAGGCAATAAGTTATCAAAGAAGGAAGCCTCAGAGATATCGGGAATAGAAACAGTGTTATGGAATGATCAGTTTGAAAAAATATTACCCTTAATATTAACCGAGTCAAAAAACATATATCTAGACAAGAATGAGCACATAAGGTCAAGTACAGAGGTTGAGACAGCTCAGGATAGGTTTATAAGTAAGATAGAATCAAAATTTCCTACCTTCGAAATTAAAAGATCCTACCCTATTCTTAGCGAGAATAGAATGATTAAAAGAGAGGAAGAAATCTCTCAAATTCAGAGAGCTTGTGAGATAACTGAAAAGGGGTTTAGAAGAGTTCTAAAATTTATAAAACCTGGCGTTTGGGAATATGAAATTGAAGCAGAGTACTCACATGAATTCATAAGTAATAGGTCAAAAGGCTTCGCTTACCAACCTATAATAGCATCAGGAATTAATTCGTGCTGCCTCCACTATAACACAAATAATATGCAATGTGAGGATGGGGATATTATATTAATGGATGTCGGAGCAGAGTACGCAAATTATAGGTCAGACATGACAAGGTCTGTTCCTGTTAACGGAAAGTTTTCTGATAGACAGTTAGAAATATATAAAGCAGTATTAAATGTTAAGAATGAAGCAAATAAAATTCTTAGACCAGGTAATACAATTGACCAATATCATAGAGAAGTAGGGAAAATTATGGAGAGTGAGTTACTTAGAATTAAACTTATTGATAAGACTGATATCAAGAATCAAGACCCAAAAAATCCTGCATTTAAAAAGTATTTTATGCACGGAACATCTCACCACTTAGGTTTAGATGTACACGATGTAGGTAACTTTTATGTGGAGATAAAAGAAGGTAACGTCTTTACAATAGAGCCTGGGATATATATAAAAGAAGAAAAATTTGGCATAAGGTTAGAAGACGATATCCTAATTGGAAGAGATAATAATGTTAACCTTATGGAAAATATTCCTATCCTTCCTGAAGAAATTGAAGATATTATGAATTAATTAACCGATAGAAATTCTGACGAAGCTTTCTACTTTCAAGTCTGGAGAACAGCTCGATAAATACTTATCTACTGTCATCGAGCCATCTTTTACAAAACTTTGGCTCAGTAGAGTATTTTCTTTGAAAAACTTTTGAAGTTTACCCTGAGCTATTTTCTCGATAATATTTTCAGGTTTACCTTCCTTAATCGCCTGTTCCTTACCTATCTCAATTTCTTTGTCGATTATAGATTTATCTACACCATCGCTATTTAGAGATATGGGATTCATTGCAGCTATCTGCATTCCAATATCTTTTCCAGCACTTTGGTAATCCACACCATCGGTACCAGTTAAAGAAACCAGAACACCTAACTTACTTCCGGCATGAATGTAGGGTACAATCTTCTCTCCTTTAACCGCACTGAAATTACTTATTTCAATCTTTTCTCCAATTTTTCCGATGAGATTAGTTATGTGTTGACTGACAGAAAGACCATCGATTGTAGCGGCAAGTACTTCTTCAACATTATCTAAATTATTATTAAATGAATATTCAAGTATGCTATTACCCAAGTCAACAAATTCCTCGTTTTTTGCAACAAAATCTGTCTCACAAGTAAATGATAGCATCGAGGCTTTATCTTCAGACTGATCTATTTTAAAGAGAACAATACCCTCAGAAGTTTCTCTTCCCGACCTTGCCTCAGATACCTTTTGCCCTTTTTTTCTTAGGATATCAATGGCCTTGTCAAAATCACCACCAGCCTCTACCAATGCTTTTTTACAGTCCATCATCCCAGAACCTGTCTTCTGTCTTAACTCATTTACCTCCTTAGCTGAAATACTAACTGACATAATTTAATATTTAAGTTATGCTTTTTTTGATTCTTTTAGCTTTTTCTCCATCTCCTTCTTCTCCTTTGCCTCCTTCTCTGAGGCCTCTTTTTCCTGCTTGATTCTTATCTCTTCCTTAATTTTTTCTCTCTCTTTAAGGCCCTCCGCAATTGATTCACTAATGTAGTCCATTATTATAGATACAGAAGTAAATGAGTCGTCGTTAGAAGGGATCTCGAAATCAATTGAATTTGGGTCAGAGTTCGTATCAACCATACCATAGATAGGTATATTAAGTTTTTTTGCTTCTTGGACAGCAATATCCTCATGATTTATGTCAACAATAAAAAGTGCTGCAGGAATTCTGTTTAGGGAAGATATCCCACCGAGTGCTCTCTCTAGTTTAATTTTATCTCTAGAAATCATTAACCTTTCCTTTTTAGAGAAATCAGATGTATATGTGTCTTGGCTCTCAAGATTTTCAATACTTGATAATTTTTTTAATGATTTTCTGATTGTAGAGAAATTGGTTAACATCCCTCCTAGCCACCTCTCTGTTACGTATGGCATGTTTAATTCTTTAGCTTTCTCAGAAACGTAGGTCTTTGCTTGCTTCTTAGTTGCTACAAACATAATTTTTCTTCCCGACTTAGCTATATTTTGCAGAGATGCTGCGGCTGTATATGCACAGTCTATAGTCTTGTGTAAATCTATTATATGGATACCGTTATTCTCCATAAAAATATATTCCGACATCTGCGGGTTCCACTTTCTAGTCAAGTGTCCGAAGTGAACACCTGCCTTCAATAAATCTTTATGTTCTAATTTCTTCATATAACTTATCTTTTAACCCACTGGAATGCTCTCCTAGCTTTTCTTCTTCCGTATTTTTTACGCTCAACCATTCTCGGATCTCTAGTCAAAAACCCTTCTTTTTTAAGAACAGGTCTATTTTCCTCATCGTTTTTTACTAGTGCTCTTGAGACCGCTAGTCTAATCGCCTCTGCCTGACCCTTAAGTCCACCTCCGTGTATATTAACTTTGAAATCAAATTTGTTTAAAGCATCAACAGATTTTAGAGGTTGCTCTACGATTAACCTTAGCAACTCAGAAGAAAAATATTTATTAAGATCGGAGTTATTTATTACGAAAGACCCTTTACCTGGTTTCATGTAAAGTCTTGCAACAGATGTTTTTCTTCTTCCGACAGAAATGATATACTCCATATTAAATTTTTATTTCTTTTGGTTTCTGACCTTCATGTGGATGATTTGAGTCTTCATACACAAATAGGTTTCTAAATAATTGTCTTCCAAGTCTATTCTTAGGCAACATACCTCTTACCGCCTTCTCTATAATAAATTTAGATGACTTCTTGTCTTTCAAGTCTAAAGGATTGATTGTTTTTTGACCACCAGGATACCCGCTATGAGATACGTATTTTTTATCTCTCCACTTGTTACCAGTTAACTTAATATTATCGGAGTTGGTTACAATGACATAGTCACCACAATCCATATGAGGCGTGAATGATGCCTTGTGCTTACCTCTGAGGATTTTTGCTACCTCAGATGCGAATCTTCCAAGTACCTTTCCATCAGCATTTGCAACGAACCAATTTTTAACTATTGATTCTTTATTTAGGTAAGATGTCTTAAAACTGTTTGAGTCCATAAGCTTTTAAAAGTGAGCAAAAATAGATTTATTAATAAATAAAAACAATAATTAAGAGGTAAATATTATACAGGCTCTACTTCAGTTTTTCTCAGTATTTTCGCCAAAGATTTCTTCTTTTTTTTCTTATTTGGGGCAAGCTTCAAATTAAATGAGAATATAGAGCCTTGATTTATTTTTGATTTGAGTTTAATTTTTGTCTTATGTCCCTCGATTATATGCTTTACAATTGCTAAGCCAAGACCCGTACCACCTCTCTTCTTTGACCTACTCTTTTCAATCCTATAAAACCTCTCAAATATTCTCTTTCTATCATTTTTAGGTATTCCAATTCCAGAGTCTTCAACACTTATGTTAACAACCTTTTTTCTTTTTTCAATCTGAATTTCAATATTTGAATTATCCTTCGAATATTTAATTGCATTACTTAACAAGTTTTTAAGGACCTGAAATATTCTGTAATAGTCAGCTAACACAATAACAGACTTCCAATCTTTTTTTACAACAGATACATTAATTTTCTTAGATAAGGCAATAGGCTCTATCTGCTCAACGGTTTCATCAATTAATGGTATAATATCAAAAGCCTCCATTTTCATTTTAATCTCTCCTGACTCCATCTGGGATATTGTTAATAAGTCTTTAACTAGAAGGTCAAGGTAGTCAAGACTTTTTGCTGCTTTTTTTAAAAACTTTTCTCTTATTTCCTTATCTGCATTAATATTATCTAATAATGTATGTACAAATCCTTGTGCTGAAAATAGTGGTGTTTTCAGCTCATGAGAGACATCCTGTAAAAATTCTCTTCGAAAAGTCTCAAGTCTCTTAAGCTCGTCAATTTCAAGTTGCTTTAAACTTGCGTAACTATATATTTCTTGGTTAATACCTTTGAGAGGATTAATTTCTCTCAAAAGACTTGTGTCCGATTCTACTGTTTCAAAATCTTTATTCCTTATTTTTTCAAAAGAGCTATAAATTTCGCTTATTTTCTTATCAAACAGATTTTCAGTAATTATAGCAAAAAGCAGCGTAGAAGATGAAAAGGATATTATTGCAGCTGTCAAGAGGTTAATGCCTTCACTTACTCCAAGTAAAAGAGCTGTTAAAGTTGATATCACACCTACTATTAGACCAAATAATACAGAGACTGCCTTTGAGTTATTCATTTAATAAATTTACTTTTTTGAATAATTAAATCGAAATTCTTTTAAGCAAAAATTTTTGAGGTTAATTAATCTGATCTAGTTAACAATTCATTAATGATAAGTTAAAGCAAGGGAAATAAATTCATAACATTTTATTAAAACATTCCTAATCCGTCAATTACAAGACAATTCTACTTTTGAGCAGTTTATTTAACAATTTAATTAACAAAAATTATATAATTATATGAAAAAAATATTTGGATTACTATTTATAGGATTGTTCGTATTCACTGCATGTGAAGATGATCCTGAACCGGTTGTTAGTCCTGTGTATGATGCTCCTACTTTAACTGCTCCAAGCAGTGTAAGTTCAGCACAAACAGGAACAGCCGTGGATGTTACATTTAGCTTATCTGCTCCTGGTGGTTATGCTTCCTCAGCTTGGTCTGCTACTGGCGGTACTGCTGTTGAGAAATCTGCTCCTGCTGCAGGTGCAACAAGTGGGGATGTAGTTGCTACATTCACTGCTGGTTCAACTGCTGGCGCAGCGTCATTATCTTTAACAGTTACTGATGCCCAAGGAAAATCTTCATCACAAACTGCTGTAATTAACGTAACTGCAGAGCCAACGGCTCCTGCACCTGTTCAGCACAGTGGTGTAATTGATTCTGATGAGACTTGGACAGCTGACAGATTCCATATTCTAAATAACAAAGTTTATGTTGCTGACGGTGTTACTTTGACTATCGAAGAAGGAACTATAATAAAGGGTTCACCAGGGACTGGATCTCTATCCTCTGCATTAATAGTTGCCATGGGTGGGAAAATAAATGCTGTAGGAACAGCTTCTGCGCCTATAGTTTTCACATCAACGACAGATAATATCGAGTTAGGATCAACTTCAGGTACTAATCTAACAACTGATGATTCAGGACTTTGGGGTGGATTAATTGTATTAGGAAAAGCTAAAATCTCAGCTTCTGATGACGCCGGAGTTGACGTAGTAAGTGCACAAATTGAAGGTGTCCCTGCTGACTTAACATTTGGTTCATACGGTGGTAGCGATGACGCGGACAATTCCGGAACACTTAAATACATTTCAATTAGACACGGTGGATCACTACTCGGTGAGGGTAATGAAATCAACGGCCTAACCCTAGGAGGTGTAGGATCTGGTACTTCAATTTCTTACATAGAGGTTGTTGCTAACAAAGATGACGGTATTGAATTCTTTGGTGGTTCAGTAGATTGTGATTATTGCATGACTGCTTTCCACGATGACGATGGAATTGATATTGATCAATCATACTCTGGTTCAGTTACTAACAGTGTTTCTCTACAGGGACCTGGTTCTGATCATGCCCTTGAAATTGACGGTCCTGAGGGTTCTATGGAAGCAGGATTTACCTTAGATGGAATCACCCTTATTGGTAACGGTGGTACTGCAAAAAGTGAAATTGCTGACTACAGAAAGGATGCTTTAGGAGCAAATAAAAATGTATATGCATACAACTTCCCACCAGCAGGTGACGGGGATGTGTCATTAAGTTCTGGTTCAGATGCAACTTATGCAGCTGGTACGCTAACATTTGAGAGTTGGGAAATAGCTTTAAATGCTGCAGACTCAGATGTTTTAAATATCATGCCTGATATTAGTGGTACAAGAACAATGATCAACAATCCATCTGGAAGTGCTGCAGTAACAGTTGTAACTGCTGGAAGTCAGACTGTTGGTGCTACCTTAGCTGGATTTGATTGGACATGGTCAAAAGCAAATGGTCTATATTAATTAAAGAATTAACAATTAGTTAATGTAGTAATAGCCCGGATTTATCCGGGCTATTTTTATTTTAGCTGAAATATTTTTATGGTAAGAATTATTACATTAGTAATATTACTCTCTATACCCGAGTTGTCATTAAGTCAAAATGGAATTATCAGGGGTACATTAAAAGATAAATCATCTCAGGAAGGTTTGCCTTTTGCAAATATAATTGTCAAAGAACTAGGGACTGGAACAACAACTGACTTTGAGGGTAACTATAACTTGGAGGTACAGCCTGGAAATTATTCTGTTGAATTCTCTTACGTTGGATATGAAAGTATAGTAGTTACTGATGTTACCATTAATGAAGGAGCTGTTTACCCTCTTTCAGCAAGCCTTGAATATGAGTCAGAGTTACTTGAAGGTGTAGTGGTTACCGCTGCAGTAATTGCTGATAGTGAATCAGCGCTCCTTTCCGTACAAAGAAAATCTCCAAACCTTCTAGATGGAATAACTGCAGAAAATTTTAAAAAAATTGGAGACAGTGATGCAGCAGCAGCTATAAAAAGAGTTCCCGGTGTTTCTATTCAAGGAGGAAAGTATGTTTTTGTAAGAGGCTTAGGAGATAGGTACACAAAAACAATTTTAAATGGGTTAGACATTCCTGGACTAGACCCTGACAGGAATAC
>CENP01061228.1_pt1 | contig 13327 bp, 13 predicted proteins | sample 361281 | NCBI WGS metagenome assembly CENP01 (sample SAMEA2591122, study PRJEB7988) | marine metagenome | biome: marine biome (ENVO:00000447); feature: deep chlorophyll maximum layer (ENVO:xxxxxxxx); material: saline water (ENVO:00002010), including plankton (ENVO:xxxxxxxx) | depth 70 m
AAAGACCCACAAAAGACCCACAAATTTTCTAAAACTGTAGATACTCTTTGATAACTTCTAATAACTTTTTAAAAGAGCTTAAGATCATTGACTCTATAAATTGATACCCTCTCGTACAACCTAGTATTAATTGGTTCTTTCCTTACAAGGAAGAAGTCACAGGTTCAAATCCTGTAGCGCCCACAAGTGAATTTTTTTCAATGTACTCTATTAAAACGAATCACACAAAAATTCTACAAATGTATCATAATTTAATGATAAAAAGATATATAAAAAATTGGTCTATCACAAAAAATATTCGAAATTATTTTCGAACTAAGAAAATAATTTCTAACTCAGATGGACAAATTAAAGTTAATAGTCCGTCAGGTCAATTGCTAACTAATTTTATAAAAGATAATCGAGAAATGTTTGAATTTCTTGAAAATTCAGACAATCTATCAATTTATAAAGTAAAAATTTAGATTATAACTTTCAATCAAGAAGTGAAAAATTAAAGGATTATACTCAAAATGATGAAATTTAAAATATCTAATTTTTTTCTTTTTTTTATTTTTTTATTTTCAACTATCTATATCAGAGAAATCCTGTTTTTATTTTATAACTCCACCGAAAGTCCTGATTTTGATAAATACTATGACTATATCGAATATTTCTATGGTTCTAAAATCTCTACAGGAAGAGATCAAGGTCTTTTGTATTACTATTTACAAGCACAATACTTGTCTTTATTCAGTAATTCAATTTCAGAGAGTAATTTTTCAATTTATTTAAGTAGAAGTGTTCAAGATATAAATTTAGTCTTTCATCTAATTGGATTAGGTGGAATATATAAATTATTTAGGTTATTTAGTTTTAATAAAGTATCAATTTTTACAAGTTTAATTTTTCTCAATTTTTTCCCCCTATCAATTTCTAACAGAATTACTTTTAAACCAGAAATATTAGCTTTTGCTTTTCTTCCATGGATAATTTATTGTTTTGAGTGTTATAAATCAGAAAAATCAATAAAGTATATTTATTTCTCAATACCATTGATTGTTTCAACAATTACTTCTAAAGGTTCTATATTAGGTATGGTAGGACTATTTTTATTCATCACATATTTTAAACAAATTTTTAATTTCTCAAGGAAACAATTAATTTCAACTTTTTTAATCTTTCTTATACTTCTTTTTCTAGTTAGTTTTGAAGATATAAACTCTAATGACGTTTCATTACTGGATGTTACACATGATGAAAAATATAATAATCGAGCAAATATTCGAGATATCTATTATATAGATTTTGTAAAACTTATAAAAAGTCCAGTAAGAAACAATCATGCAGGATCGATGCCAGCTCTCACACTTTTAGATATGTTTAGTGATTACTTGAATTTATATTGGGATAATGATGGCACATCATTGGGAAACAACCATGAAGATGTTTTTCTTTTTGAGGAAAGTAGTAAGATTCAGGGACCAAAATTTAATACAGTAAATAACACTATTACAATTTATTTTCAGAATTTAACGAATGTGTATTTTAGAGAATTTATTGGGTTAATGTTTTCGTTATTATATTTAGCCCTTTTAATTCGACATATTTATTTTAAAAAAAAGCATTCGACCTTAGTACTTATACCAATATATGGAATAGTAGTTTTGTTAATAATGACTGTTACTGGTTTTCCTGTTCCAAATTGGGACCCACTTGTAGGAGATACTGTAAAACCTTTTTACTATTCGTTCTTTATATTTATGTCCATTGCTACTTTGATAGCTACATCGATCAATAAAAAATATTTGGCAATAATTTTTTTAAGTTTTTATATTCCAGCTTCAATGTATTTAATTGGATTTCCAAAGAATTATGACCAAGATTCTTCATTGTATACTTTCAATAAGTACAGTTATTTTTGCAATATTAATCCATATTTATTTAATGGCCTGAATCAGTTTGATCAAGAAAAATGTGATTTCAAAGACGAAGAAGTTAAGGATTTGAAAAATGTAGAATTATTACAATTCAAAAATCCTCCAAAGTTTAAGTTAATAAATACATTATTAATTATCCTTACAAGCTTTAGCATTGGAAACATAATTAGGTCTAAACCAAAGCTTTGAGTTTAAAAAAATTACCTTTTTTTTGAAGAGTTATAAATATTATGAACAAATAGAGCATTAAAGAATTGATATAATTCAAAGAGTCACTTTTTATAAGATTTACAAAAATAAAAAATAGCATTATAAACCCAAATATATCGATATGTTTTCTTAAAATAAATGCTCTTATAATTAAATAGGTAAGGCTAAATATAGTGCCAAATAAACCAAAAAATACGATCATTGAAAGATAAGACGAATGAGGCATTAAGAAAGATGATGTATCTCTAATCTGTGTTTCTCCATAGAATTGACCAAAGTTTAATGGCCCACTACCAAACCAGTATTCAAAAAAGTTTGGGTTATACCTAGAAAAGAATATGCCCCAAAGTTCAGATCTGTTGAATATAAATCCAACAAAGGAAAATACAGCAAATATTATTGTAAAAAAGCTTGCTTCCATAAATTTGTCATTAATCATATAAACAAAACTTGAATTAATATCTTGAAAACTATAGTTATTTGCTTGAATAGAAACACTGTAATAAGAATATATGTAAGTAAAATTATCAATTCCTATGAATATTATAGTTCCAACTAATGCGAAAAATATAATTCCATATTTCATAGATTTAGAAATTTCAATTTTAGAATTTAAGAAAATAATTAAACCAAAAACACACATTAAGAAACTGGCTCTATTATTTGAAAAATACAAACCGATAGTTGCAATTATTAAAAAAGAAAGGTTGAAAAAGTCTATTTTTTTTCTAGATAGCATTGTGAAGATACAAAACAATAATGCTATACCATAAAACTCGCCTGCTGTTTCTGCGCTTGAACTAAAACCCCGCCAGGCAAGCTTTTCGTTCCACTCGTTAAACGCAAAAGGATTAATTTGTGTTGTAGTTACTTTTTGTTGTCCAAAATAATAAAGTGAAAAGAAATTAATTCCAGGTGAATTCGCCCCAATTAAGCCAAAAGTCAATAAAGGTATTGTTGTGTAGAAAAAATTATTTCTAAAAGTTATAAAATCAAGACTGTCTTTTGTAGAAATCACCAAATAATAAAGGCCAAATATTGAAAGAAAGAATAAAATTGACCATGCTAATACTGAGTCATAATTATAAAAAGTAGATGTAAAGCCTCGAATCTTATCAGGTTTAAGGTAAAAATTACTCCCTATACCATTTACTGACCAGCTAAAGATGAGTAAACTTAATAAAACTAAAATTTTTGAGTTTATTTTTCCTTCAAACACGGCTATAAACCCGTAATATGTCAGTGGAATTAGGTAAATATTTAAATTAAATCCAGAAAAGGCACCAATAATTAAAAAAGTTATTGGTAAAAAATGTAATAGTGTAAAAAATCTTTTGTTAAGCACATCCATTAAGTTTGTTGTTAGAAAAATTAATACTAAAAAAATTGGTAAATAAGCTCTCTTAGAGTCTAAATCAAGAAAATAGAGTGTTTTTTCATAGTATCTAGCTTCAGCTGATATCAAATAACAAATAATAAAACATGTAAATAAAATTGAACAAATATTTAAAAATTTTTTAGGCGTGTAATGTTTATCAGGTTTTTTTACAATCCAAAAGATTACAATCCAAAATAATCCTTGAATAATTAAATTTATAAAAGAGTTAGTTCCAACCGAAATAGAAAATTCATCTCCAATTTGCGTTACTCCAGTTATTTTTCCATAACAACGTATGGATGAATAATTATTGGTTTCAAATTTATAATGATTTTGGTATATAGTATTGAAATTGTTACTTATAAAGTTTGTAAAAGTAACGTTGCAAGTATTAATTTCATAAAAACTAAGATCAGATGTTATTTTCTCTGCTTGAAGTGTGTCAGTTGCGCTGAAGGTCCATGGAAGAATCAGAAGAAACATTAAGATCAATAATTTAATGTAACCGGAATTTAATTTTTTAATTCTTTGCATATTTCCTTTGATAAAATTTTTTAAATATATAATTGACCAAAATTACAGATATCATTATTAGTGAGAGCGAGTTATGTAAATCTATTTCATTAAGTTGAACAGGTGAATTGTCCCAACCACCAAGTACATAATGTTCACACTCAATAAAGGAATTTACATAAATAGTATTTAATTCTCCATCATATAACTGAATTGCTTGATAATTTGGATCATTTGTAAACACAAAATTTGGATCTGAAAGTATGTCAGATTTAACAAAGTCGTCTGGATACTGTCCACATAAATTTATTACAGTTGAATTTTCCACTTTTACATGATAATAAAACAAAATAAATGATTTATAGTGAAATTGACAATTTTATATTAGAATCACATATCATATTATAAAAATGCTAAATCTTGATGCAGATAAATTCTCTAATATTTTTTTCAAAATTATTTTAACGATTGTCTCGTTAATTTTAGTAGTAAATATTTTTGGCTATTTTCATGAATTAGGTTACGACGGAGAACATCATAAATGGTACATTGAAGTTTTACCATTTGATCTCCCAAAAGACACTGATACAAAAGAATTTTTTTCACCACCTTTACCTTATTTTTTACCTTCAATTATCGACTCAGTTTGTGATAAAACTAATGAGTTAGAGATTACAGATTTAAATTGTACTTTTATTTATGGAAAAATAACACAGGCTATTCAAGGTATTATATTTATACTTATTTTCTTTATCTTAAGAAACATCGCAGAATTAATTCATCCAAATAATAAAGAATATTTCATAGCTTTGATATTGCTTTTTGCAATGATTCCTTTAAGTTATAAATCTTTTGCAATGATAAGGGGTGAGCCATATATTTCTTTTTTTATGTTTCTTTCAATTAATTTAATAATGTCTATTTGCTACAAAACAAAAAAGATTAATGCAAAGAATATATTACTTACAGGTTTTTTTCTTGGGTTGATGGGTTTAAGTCGTCAATGGGGTCTTTTGTTCTTTCCATCACTGGTAGTACTACTCTTTTTTGTTCTTAAAGATAACGAAAAAAAATTTAATATTAGTTTTTTTAGATATTCTATCTTTTCTTTTATAGTCAGTCTGGGAGTATTTGGATGGTTTTATGCTCTGTTATTTATTGAATATGGATCAATAACTGCTTTCAATAGAGAACCGTCAACTTTTAGCTTCCAAAATCAAACTTTAAGTTTTTATTTTGGTTTAGGTTTAGAAGATATTTTTTCAAAGCCCATAAGAGGCTTTTCAATGACAAATATGGTCTTACCAGTTTTATATGCAGACACTTGGGGTGATTATTGGGGGTATTTTACAGTCACAATGGGAAGGGGTGGGCTAAATACAAACTATGAAATTGTACCTTATCTAGGGAGAGTCAATCTTTTTTCATTAATCCCCACCGTATGTTTTATTGCTGGAATTTTTCTGTTTATTAAAAACCAGAAATTTATGAAGAGGGAAAGACTTTTTTATATTCTGATATTTTCAGCCATAAATTTTATTTGGTTTGGGTACCTTTGGTTTTTAATTAAATATCCTATCCCTCAAAAAGGAGACACAATTAAAGGAACTTATATTTTAAATCTAATTCACTTACTTCCATTTTTTGGAGCATATTTTTTAGATAGAATAAAAGAATTTAGCAAAAAGTTTTTTAATTTTTTATTTGCTTTATTACTAATTATTTTTATTCACAATATACCCGCAATGATAACTAGATTTTTTGGTGGGTATATTTAATTTGTAATCTTAAATTTATCAATACATCTCTCAAGCATCATTTCGATATTATATTTAGGCTGCCACGATAGTTTATTCATTATCTTTGAAGGGTCAGCCACTATAGTTATGGGGTCATTATTTCTCAGTAAGCTTTCGTCAATTTCTAAGTGTTCTTGCCAATCAAGCTTAACTTTTGAAAATACTATTTCTATAATTTGTTTAATCGTGGAACCTACACCACTCCCAATTACATAATCATCCAAATTTTCATCATTTTCCATAAGTAATAACCCATCAATTACATCACCTGCAAAAGACCAATCTCTAACGTAATCTAAACTGCCGACTGTTAATTTATTTTGATTTTTTAACTTAATGTCTAATGCCGTTGATATGATTTTCTTGATTAAAAAATCTTTATTTCTAAATTCTGATTCATGATTAAACATAATTGCTGAGACCACATTTAAACCTTCTTGCTTTCTATAAATCTCCGACATTTTGTGTATATTATATTTACATTCTGAATATGGATTTCTTGGCTTCATAAAGGAGTTTTCATTTAATGGACTTATCGAAACATCAAACATTTCTGAGCTACTGGCTTGAATTATTTTTGTATCTAAATTATTAACTAAAATACTCTTTGAAATATTTTTAAATGATTCAACAAGATTTTTTTCATAATAATCCTTGTTGTTTATCGATTCATAAACGTTACTTGGCCCCATTAGGTTAAATATTGAATCAGGTTTTAGATTATTAATTAAAGAATGGGCACTTTCAAAATTCGACAAATCTACATTAATAAAAGACAATTTTTGGACATCTACTTTGTTATTTAATGACAAGATATTTTTAGTTATATCGTTGGTTCCCCCCTTTCTGGTTATTCCGCATATTTCTATGTTGGCATCATGTTCTAAAATTTTTGAAGTTAGAAATATTCCATCTTGACCAGAAATCCCGGTTATTAATATTTTTTTCATATTATTTTGTGAATTTGCATATTTAATTTTTTATTACTGTATAACATTATAAAACAGACTTTTATGAACATTTTTTTAAATAAACTTAATGAAAATTGGATTGTAGATAGATTAAGAACTGAGTGGTATAGAGACAATAAAAGTATTTCAACAAAGTATATAAACTTTGCCGATCTAATTTGGATAATTGCACCTTGGCAATGGACCAACATAAGTAAAAAACATCTTGAAACAAAAACAGTTGTTTGTTCAATTTATCACATTGAAGAAGAAAAAATGAACGATAGTTATTTAAAAGAGTTTTACGAAAGAGAAAGTTATGTTTCGGAATACCATGTCATTTCAAAAAAAACTAAAACTCAATTAGAAAAATTAACAGACAAAAAAATTACAAGCATACCATTTTGGGTCAATCAGAAAATATTTTTTGAAATTAAAGACAAAACTCAACTAAGAAAAAAATATAACTTTCAAACCGATGAGTATTTAGTTGGCTCATTTCAAAGAGACTCTGAAGGAGAAAATCCTAAATTGCCAAAACTTGTAAAGGGTCCAGATCAATTTATTGAAATAGTAAAAAAATTAAATGAAAGTAATGAAAAATTAAAAGTCTTGCTGACAGGAAAAAGAAGAGATTATGTTATTAATGAACTAAGAAAAAATGACATCAACTATGAATTATTTGAAATGGTTGACTTTACAACACTAAATGAACTTTATAATTGTCTTGATTTATATATTGTTGCATCGAGGATTGAAGGTGGACCACAGTCAATATTAGAGTGTGCAACAAACAAGACTCCAATTATTTCAACAGATGTAGGAGTAGCATCGGAAATTTTATCAAAAGATTCAATATTCGAATTAGATAATTTTTCCAACAGTGCTCCAAACATTGAGTTTGCATATAATAGTTCATTAAAATTTCACTTACCTAGTGGATATGATGAATTTATTAATTTTTTTAGTAAATTTGGCGATAGTACTTAAAAATTTTTTTTAAATAATTTAACAAAAACTGAATAGTATATAAGTTATAAATTAATATGAATAAACTTACAGCAATTGTTCCCTTTTACAATGAAGAGGCAACAATACAAATTTCAATTGAAAACCTTTTAAAGGTAAGTCAAATCTCTCAAGTGATACTTGTTGATGATTGCTCAACTGATTCATCATTAAAAATTGCAAAAGAATTTTTAAAAAGGAATAATGAAATACTCATCCTTCAAACTACTAAAAATGCTGGAAAAGGGGCAGCCGTTAGATTAGCTTTAAATTCTGTTAATTCAGAGTATGTGATTGTTCATGATGCAGATTTAGAATATAATCCACAAGATATATTACCAATGATGAAACTAGCTGAGAGCAACAAAAACATAGATGTTGTTTTAGGCTCAAGATTTATTGGTAATAAAACAAGAAGAAATATTTATTTAAGAACTTTTTTTGCCAATAAATTCTTATCCTTTTTATTTTCAATCCTTAATAGAAGAAAAGTAACAGATGTTGCAACATGTTATAAATTGATCAAAAGTGAAATATATCAAAACACTGAACTTACAAAAAATGGATTTGAATATGAGATCGAAATTCTATCTAAAGCACTAGAGTACTCTTCAGATTTTGCTGAAGTTCCAATTGATTACAACGCTAGAACTTATCAGGAAGGAAAAAAAATAAAGTTTTCTGACGGGTTCAAATATATTTTATGTATTTTTAAATACAGAATAAAGAATTAAATGAAGATAAGAAATTGTATATTTATCGTTTTTTTCTTACTAATTTTTACCAAGGTAGATTATCGTTTAACAGAAATTTTTCCAGGGGGTAGCCAAGACGACTCTGTTTACTATTACCATGTACAAACGATTGTAGAAGATAATGATTTTGACTACACAAATCAACTTAATGGAAACTTACAAGACGCTTATATAAAGGCAGACGGCACACCCATTCCAAGACAATCTTTTGGAATGGCTTTAATGGCATCCCCTTTTGTATATTTATCAAATATCATTACAAATTTTTTAAATATAGATACATACACATCTTTAAATTATTTTATCTACTCAATTGTTCCAATTATAATTTTTATAGCATCTTTCAAAATACTTTTATCCTTAACTTCAGATTTTCGGTTTAAAAATTTATTTACATTGATTATTTTTCTTGGTTCTGGGGTTTCCTATTATGTATTTGAAAGATTTAGTATGAGCTTAATTTATGAATTTTTTTCGTTTTGTTTAGTAATTAAACTGACTGATTGGCTTTTTAAAAATAAAAAAGAAAAAACAAACTATATTTTATTATTACCAATTTTGCAGTTTATTTTTTTGATGATTCGCTGGAATAATTACCATATTTTTCTTTTGCCCGTCATTTATGTTCAACTTGTATTAAATGATAAATTCTCAATAGGATTAAATAAAAAATTTATTTTAGGAAATTTAATTGGTGGATTCCTATTTCTACTTCATACAAGATTGTTGTATGGCGTTTCAACTTTTCTTCAATCTACAATATACCCAAATGATGGGTGGGTTGTTTATGAGAGACTAGAAAAATATAAAAATTTAAGTTTATTCTCAGAAAATGTTCAAGACATTTTTCAATATCTTTTTGTAATTTTATTTAGTCAGGAATTTGGTCTGCTTTATTTTTGTCCTATCGTTTTTTTAAGTATCTACTTTTTATATAAATTTATTCTTGCAAAAAAATACTTTCAAAGTTTAATTTTATTTATATATTATGTATTTCCATTAATTCCAGTAATACTGTTTGAAAACCACGGAGGATCTTATGGATTTAGATATCTGTTTACATTAATTCCATTAAACATAATATTCTTATATTCTGAATACAAAAATAAAAAATACCTAATTTACTTTGTAATTTTTATATCTATTTTTGGCTCAATATCCCAATTATTTTTTGAATCAACACCTTATAGCTCATTAAGTGAAGGAAAAATTATAAATTCATTTGATAGCTTGACCCCTTACGCAAATGCTCAGTATCTCACAGGAGTATTAAAAAGTTTACTTATAATCGAAGCTTATCAAAAAATAATTTTCACATCATTTGTAGGTCTAATAGGAGTAAAAATTTTATCTTTGTTCTCAAATCCTTCAGAAGTACTTCTAAATTATTTTTCCCTTGATTCAAAAACACTTGAATACGTAATTAATTATGAAGAATATAGTTGGATATTTGTAATTTTATTAATCGTTATCTATATTTATTTTTCTTACACAGTTATTAAGGAAAATAATTAATGAATAATAATGAAAATTTTTGGAATAATAACCTTGAAAAAGGATATTATGACAAATTAATTTCAAATGGCCTTGCAAGTGGAAGAAGTCTTCAAGCAAATTGGCACAACTGCACTTATTTAAATGTAAAAAAATACATAAGTTCACATGATAGGCACCTAGATTATGCCTGTGGATCCGGAACATTTATTGGAAGGTATTTATATAGCAACTCTGTAGGTACAGATATCTCTGAGAATCAAATAGAGTACGCAGTTGAAAATTTTGGAGGGAAAAATAAGTTTTACAAAATTTCTGAATTCAAAAAAAATAATACGACAAAGTATGACGTAATAACTATTTTGGGCTTAATTGAATTCTTAGATGAAGATGACCTATTCAAACTATTTCAAAACCTAGATCAATTAATTGTTGCTGATGGAAAAATCATAATCACTACGCCAAATTTTTCCAAAACTTTTAGTCTTGTGCAAAAAATTTCAAAAGTTCTTGGCGTAAAAAATTATGATTCAGTGACTGTTAATAAATTTAATAAAAAGTCACTTTCCAAAATATTAGAAAATAATTTTTCAGAGGTAAAAATAAAGAAGATTGTCAACCCTGGATTATTTGCTTCTGTAGTGAACAATAAACTAGGTTTATTCGGTGAGAACTTCTTTAAGCATGTATTATTTCATAAATTTGGTTTCATTTTACTTGCTATAGTGAAAAAATAAATTTCTAAATATCCTCGAACAAATCCTATAGAATAAATCTATGAAAAATGAGAGTATATCTATTTCAATAATTCTCCCAACCCTCAATGAGGTTGAAAATATAAGGCTATTGATACCAGAAATAACTCAAGTTTTAAAATTTCATAACATAGATGATTTTGAAATAATAGTTGTAGATGATAATTCCAGCGACGGAACGGAAGAATTTATTACATCTATTAATAAAAAAAATGACAAGATAAAAATATTGGTACGTAAAGATAAAAAATCTTTACCAAAAGCAATTTATGAAGGCATTCTATATTCAACTAAAACTTTTGTAATGTGGCTAGACGCAGATGGATCAATGGATTCTGAATCAGTAGAGAAACTTATTTTAAAGCAAATAATGAATCAAGATTCTGTAATTGTTGGCTCAAGGTTTGTTGCTGGTGGTGGATACAAAGGCTTAGAGGAAGATGGAAAACAAGGAATATTTGAGTATTTAAGAAAAATTTCAAACTCAGAAGATTCAGTTTTAGCCATCTATTTATCTAAATATTTCAATAAGTTGATTAGTTCAATAACCAATATTGGAGTAAATGATATTACAAGCGGTTTTATAGTTGGTAAAAAAAAATATTTTATAGATGATGTATTTTCTCAGGCAACATATGGTGAATATTTTTTGTATCTAATGAAAAATCTCAAGAAAAAGGAAATAAATGTCCTTGAGGTTGGGTATTTTTGCAAACCAAGAAAGTACGGTGTTTCAAAAACAAGTACTAATTATTTTGTTCTTTTAAAATTATCACTACCATATATAAAAGCAGCCTTAAGTAAACCTAAGTAAATTGTGGAAATTTTTGATAAAAAAAACAATCTGGTAGCCATCATACACAAAGATATGAATTTTAATGAAGGCAAAACATTCTATACCGACAATGAAAAAGAATTCCAATTTGGTACATTTAAACTAGCAAAAGGTGAAATAATCGAAAAACATATTCATAATTTACAAAAAAGAGAGATTTTAAAAACATCTGAGGCAATTGTGGTTTTGAAAGGTTCATTGAATATCGACTTATATGACGACGACAAAAATTTTATAGATGCAGTAACAATCAATACAAATGATGCAATTTTAATTTTTGAAGGTGGACACGGCATAGAGGTTGGCGAAGAGACTAAATTTTTAGAATTTAAACAAGGTCCTTATATAGAGGATATAGACAAAAAACATTTTTAAAATGATCAGAGTTTTTGAACCCAAAATTTATTTTAAGGACAAACTTGCCATCTTTAGTGCTTTGAATAAAAATAACATATCCGGCAGCTCTTCCGAGATTGCTAAATTTGAAAGTTCACTTTCAGAATATTTTGATAGGTCTTTTGTTGCAACACTATCAAACGGAAGTGTTGCACTAGAAGTTGCCTTAAAAAGTTTGAATTTGGAAATAGATGATGAAGTAATTATTCCCTCATTCACTATCATTTCATGCCTTTCTGCTGTAGTCAGGTCAGGTGGAAAACCTGTTTTTTGTGATGTGGATCGACTTTCATGGAACATGACTTTAAATGATATAAAAAAAGTTAAAACAAGTAAAACAAAGGCTATTGTAATGGTTCATACATATGGACTAGTTGCTGAGGCAGAAAATATTGAAAAATACTGTAATGAAAATGATATTTATTTAATAGAAGATTCTGCCGAAGCACATGGGCAAATTATAAATGGAAAAAAATGTGGTTCATTTGGTTTAATTTCAACTTTAAGTTTTTATGCAAACAAACATATTACAAGTGGCGAAGGGGGAGCACTCTTAACTGATAATGATGACATTTATAATAAAGTAAAACAAATTAGAAACTTAGACTTTAATAGTTCAAAAAGATTTAAACATGATAACTTATATTGGAATTATAGATTAAGTGGTTTGCAAGCTGCATTTGGCAATTCAAGTATCAAAAATATTGATAAAGTAATAGATACAAAGATCAAAAAAGCTCAGGTTTATAACGAGTTATTTTCAGAACATGAAGACATACTACAAGTTCCTTTAGTTGAATTAAATGGTATTCAGAATCATTACTGGGTATATGGAATCATTCCAAAGGTAAATATAGATCGTAATCTTATCATGTCGAGCTTACATGATTCAGGGATTGAAACACGACCTTTTTTTTATCCTTTAAATAAACAACCAGCCTACATTAAATTGAATAAAGAAGTTACTAGCTGCCCTGTATCAGAAGAAATAGGAGAAAAAGGGTTTTACATTCCTATTGGAAGCCATGTTAAAGTTAAACAACAAAAGCGAATCGTAGAGCAAATTGTTAACTTAATCAAAAGTTAAGTTAACTACAACCTAAAGAATTTCCACAATTTAAACATTTGTAACAAGAACCATTTCTTATGGTTATGTGCCCACATTCATTACAAGCAGGAGCATCCCCCATCATATCTCCAAGTACTTCTTGTACTGTTGTCACAGAATTTGCTGTAACATCACTTACCTCTAAGACCTCTGTTTCTTCTAATTTTGTTACAAATTGAACTTCTTGATTGCTACTCATAGATTGAT
>CENP01083563.1_pt1 | contig 13315 bp, 15 predicted proteins | sample 361281 | NCBI WGS metagenome assembly CENP01 (sample SAMEA2591122, study PRJEB7988) | marine metagenome | biome: marine biome (ENVO:00000447); feature: deep chlorophyll maximum layer (ENVO:xxxxxxxx); material: saline water (ENVO:00002010), including plankton (ENVO:xxxxxxxx) | depth 70 m
GAAAAATTAGATTCAGGTAAAGTTATTTTACAAAAGAAAGTAAAAATACTTAAATCAGATAATGTAAAAATTTTGGAAAAAAAAGTGCTTAAAGTTGAGCATGAGATTTATCCAAAGGCTATTAATAAGTTTTTAACTAATCTTTAAAAAAAAAATCTAACTCTATCTTAGCATTTTCAAGACTATCTGATCCATGAACAGAGTTTTTATCAATTGAAATACCAAATTTTTTTCTAAGCGTTCCCTCTTCTGCATCTTTCGGATTAGTTGCTCCCATCAATTTTCTATTTTCTAAAACCGCATTCTCTTTTTGCAGGCTCATTACAACAATTGGTCCAGAAGATAAATAAGCACATAAATCGTTGTAAAATGGTTTAGATTCATGAACTTTATAAAATTTTTCTGCCTCATCTTTAGAGATATGAATTTTTTTTTCTTTTAAAATTTCAAATCCATTATTTTTAAATTCATTTTTAATCTGATCTTGCAAATTTCTCTCAACAGCATCTGGTTTAATTATAGATAATGTTTGTTCAATATTACTCATAATACTCCTCTATAAATTTATTTAGTAATCTAACGCCATATCCAGTTGCACCCCCAGAGTTTAATGCTCCAGCATATTTTGAAAACGCCATTCCAGCAATATCTAAATGTGCCCAAGGCGTTTTGTTAATTATAAATCTTTGTAGAAATTGAGCTGCGGTAGTTGATCCAGCTCCTCCAACATAATTAATATTTTGCATATCAGCGTTATTTGAATTCATTAATTTATTGTAATTTTCGTGTAAAGGCATTTCCCATACTTTTTCCTCTACCTGTTCTCCAGCATCAAAAAGTTGTTTAGATAACTTTTTATTATTTGACCATAATCCAGCATATTCAGATCCTAGTGCAACGATTATTGCTCCAGTTAGTGTCGCTAAGTCTATAATTAAACTTGGTTTAAATTTCTTCTCAGTGAATGTAAGTGCATCTGCTAAAACTAATCTACCCTCAGCATCTGTATTTAAAACTTCAATCGTTTGTCCACTGTAAGATTTAACAATATCCCCTGGTCTTTGTGCGTTTGCTCCAGGCATATTTTCAACTAATCCTACAACTCCAACTGCATTGATTTTAGATTTCCTCAAAGCCAGGGTTTTCATAAGACCAACTACAGTTGCTGATCCTGCCATATCATATGTCATATCTTCCATGAATTTTGCAGGCTTAAGTGAGATACCTCCAGTATCAAAACAAACGCCTTTTCCAACGAAGGCTAAAGGTTTTGATTTATTTTTATTTCCATTCCACTCTATTGTTACCATATAGGATCCTCTTATACTTCCCTGTCCTACACCGAGTAATGCATTAAAACCTAATTTTTTTAATTTTTTTTGATCGTAGACTTTAACTTTTAATCCAAATTTTCTTAATTTGACAATTCTCTTTGCATATTCATCTGGATGTAGAATATTGCCAGGTTCGGAGACTAAATCTCTGGTAAGAAAAACTCCTTGCAAAAGAGCATTTAACTTATTTCTTAATAATTTTTTTTGTTTAATGCTTCTACCAACAACACTTAAATTTATATCAACATTTTTCTTTTTATCTGTTTTATAAAGATTAAAGTTATAAGATTTAAGTTGTACTCCATGGAGAAGTTTTTCTAATTGCACATTAGTAAAACTATTATTTTCTACGCTAATAAATGAATTTTCTTTCTTATTTTCCTTTAAAAAAACATATAATTTAGAGCCAAGTTTTTCAAAATCTAATGAAACTTTTGATTTAGTACAATTTACGAATATGTAACTTTTATCTCTATAATCTTTTATAAGGAAGTTCTGTTCAGAAAAAAGTTTATTAGAAAATACTGATTTTATTAAATGTTTAGTTTCTTTACTTTTTGTAAGTTTTTGAGTCAGCAGAATAATCTCATTATCCTTTGCTATTTTTGGGACTTTATTTGCAAAATTTAAATTTAGCTTCATTTTTTTGAATTTTAATTAGATAATGTTGTATATTTAATAAAACAATAATTTCAATGAATAAATTAATTTTTCGTAAATTTTCTTTTGATATAATAAATTTTTTTTTAATATCATCTCTAAGTATTACTTTTATTATATGGATTATTCAAGCAGTTAACTTTTTAGACTTGGTATCAGATGATGGACATAGTTTAAATGTTTACTTTTATTATGTTTCTCTAAATTTACCTAAAATATTTAGCAAAATTATAGTTTTTGTTTTTTTTATATCAATTTTTTATGTAATAAATAAATATAACAATTCTAATGAACTCATTGTTTTTTGGAATAATGGAATAAAAAAAATACATTTTATTAACTTTATCTTAAAAATTTCAATATTTTTTTTAATATTACAATTAACACTAAATCTATTTATAGTTCCAAAATCGCAAGAGTTAGCAAGGATTTTTATAAAACAATCAAATATAGATTTTTTGCCAAAGTTAATTTCAGAAAAAAAATTTATAAATGTGGTAAAAAATCTTACAATTTTTGTTGAAGAGTATGAAAAAAATGGATTGCTTAAACAGATTTATATTAATGAAAAAATTGATATAGATAAATCCAAAATAATTGTTGCAGAAAGTGGAAAAATAATAAGAAAAAGTAACGAATATTTTTTGAGACTGTACAATGGAGGTATAACAAATTTAAATAAAGGAAACACATTCACTCTTAATTTTTCTGAAACAGATTATGATTTATCAAACTTTTCAACAAAAACTGTAACACATCCAAAAATGCAAGAACTCGATACAAATTTTATATTTAATTGTTTTAAAGATTTCTTTTTTAATAACTATCAAAATAAAAAAAGGTTAGTCGAAGACTCTAATGTAGAGATTTGTGAAGGTAGAAGGCTTAAATCAATAAGTGAAGAATTTTATAAAAGACTTATAATGCCTTTTTATACTTTAATTATCTCTTTAATAGCTGCAAGTTTAATAATTGAACCTAAGTCAAAATATTTTTTAAAATTTCATAAACTAAATATTTTCTTATTTGGGTGTTTAATTATTATATTATCTCAAATTAACTTAAAGTTTTTTTTAAACTCAGTCAGTCTCGTCTATATTGTCCTTCTTATGCCTATATTGATGGTGATAATTTATTATATTTTATTATTAATTATTACGAAATTTAAACTAAATTTTCTATGATTTTAAAACAATATGAAAACTATTTAGCAAAATTATTTTTGAAAAATATATTTTTGATAATAATTGTTTTTACTTTTTTAAGTTTTTTTTTAAATATTTTTGAAGAGATAAAATATTTTGAAAATAAAGAAAATGAAATTTATTATCCGATAATTTTAACCATATTAAATTTACCATCAATAATTTTTGAAATATTGCCTTTTATTTTTTTGCTTGGAGTGATGTTTTTTTTTATTAATATTTATGAAAAGGATGAGATTGAACTATTGAGAAGTAATGGTATTGATAACTTAAAGATAACATTGCTTATTTCGATTGTATCTTTAATAATGGGTATAATTATAATTGTTTTATATTACTCATTCTCATCTAACTTGAAAAGTTTGTATTTAAATATGAAATATAAGTATTCGAATACAAATGATCATTTAGCAGTAGTAAATGAAGATGGGTTATGGATAAAAGAACAAAGTAATGACAATATGAGAACCTTTATCATAAACGCTAAAAATTATAAAAAAAATAGATTAGAAAATTTAGAAATTACAGAATTAGATAATAATTACAATTTAATAAACACAATAGTAGCAGATAACGCAAATATAAAAGAAAAAAAATGGCTCTTAAATGACGTAAAGGTTTTTTCAAAAGACAAAAAAACATTAAAATTTTTAAATTATAAATATTCATCGTCTTTTGACTCAAAAATAATTTCAAATTTATATTCTAATTTAAATTCATTAAATATATTACAATTAATAAAATTGAAAGATAACTATGAGTCAATAGGTTATTCTGCAACCGAGGTTCGTCTACATCTTAACAAGCTTTATAGTTTGCCAATCTATCTTACACTCACAACTATTATTGGAGCTATATTAATGTTTAAACTTACTTTTGTGAATTCGAAATTTTTTTTAGTTGTTATAGGAGTTTTGGTTTCAGTAATATTTTATTATATTAATTATTTCTCAATTTTATTTGGAAAAAATGAGACACTGCCCGTGGAGCTATCAATATGGTTACCACAAGTTATTATATTTCTTATATGTGTGATGGGATTAACAAGACTTAATGAAAATTAAATACATAATAACAATAGCATTTTTCATTATCAGTTTTCAAAACTCGCTAATTAATGCTGAAGAAATTTTTTTTGACTCCGAAAATATCCAAATTCAAAATAATGGCAACATGATTTATTCTGAAAAAGGTATTGCAAAGATACCAGGTGAAAATATAACAATCGAAGGTGATAATTCTTTTTATAATAAAAAAATTTCAGAATTAGTGGTAATTGGAAATATTAAATTTTTCGATAATTTAAATAATATATATATAGAGAGTGATAAAGCTATCTATAATCAATTAGACAATACACTTTTTTCAAGTGGAAAAACTTTCGTAAAAGTTGAAGATGAGTATGAAGTACATTCTGAAGATTTGCTATACGATAGAAATGTAATGAAAATATCTACAATATCAAAATCATCTGTTTTTGATAATAAAGACAATATTTTTATATTTAACGATGGTTTTGAGTTTGACACTGTTAAACAATTAATATCTTCAAAAAATACCAACGTCATAGATAATAATAAAAATAGCTACTTTTTTGATGTATCAAAAATTAACTTAGAAACAAAAGAAATCGTTGGAAAAGAGATAACTATTAATTTCATTAACTCATTTTTTGGCGACCCGAATAATGATCCCCAACTTAAAGGAAAATCAACAATCTCAAATGATCAAGAAACAATTATTAATAAAGCTGTTTTTAGTACCTGCAATATCACAAATAGAAAATGTAGAGGGTGGGAATTACAAAGTAATGAATTTAAGCATAATAAAATTGAAAAACTATTTGAGTACAAAAATTCATGGTTAAAAGTCTTTAATCAAAGAGTACTTTTTTTTCCATACTTTAGCCACCCGGATCCATCAGTAAAAAGAAAGTCAGGCTTTCTAACTCCATTTTACAAGTCCTCAAATAATCTGGGATATTCTCTTAACACACCTTATTTTTACGCAATTTCAAACTCAAGTGACTTAACTTTTAAACCTAGAATTTATTTTGATAACGATTACATCCTTCAAGCGGAATACAGAGAAGCATTTAAAAATTCAAACTTAATTGCAGATTTTAGCTATAATAAAGATGATAATACTAACATGCATTTATTTGCAGAAATTGATGGAAAAATTGATGAAGAAACAAATTATGAAATACAATACCAGAAAGTCTTGAATGGAAATTACTTAAAAATACATAATATAGGAGAAGTGTCTCCGATAGTTGATAATGACAACAATTTATCATCATTTGTTAAACTTAACAAAAGTATTGAAGATGGTACAAATTTAGATGTGGGATTTATGCTTTTCGAGGATACATCTAAAACTGGCAATGATAAATATCAGTATATTTTGCCAAATTTTAATTTTTCAAGACCAATAGGTATAGACGAAAGCTATAATGGCAAATTTGAATTTTTATCAAACGGGTTTCAGAAACTTCATGACACAAATAAATATGAATTATTAATAAATAATGATTTCAATTTTAATTCTAATGATTATGTTTCATCATCTGGAATATTTACAAACTATAATTTGCTATTAAAAAATTATAACACTTATTCCCAAAACTCATCAGACTATAATAATAAAAATGATCATGAATTATTTGGAACAATAATTTTACAATCAGAACTACCACTAAAAAAAGAATTAACAAACTCAACAAACTTTTTAAAACCAATCATTCAATTGAGGTCAAGTCCAACAAATGGAAAAGATATTTCATCTAGTGATAACCGTTTAGAATATGATAGTCTTTTTTCCCATAATAGAATTGGTAGATCAGATATGGTTGAAAAAGGAAATTCAATGACTATTGGTCTCGAATTTGAAAAACAAGATGCAGGAAATGATACAATAATTGGTTTTAACTTGGGAAATATTATTAGAGATAAAAAAAATGATGATCTTCCAGAAAAATCTAAACTTGACTTAAAAAGATCAGATATCGTAGGTAATTTTTTTTATAAATTTAATGATGTTTTGCAAATGAATTACAATTTTTCATATGATAGGGATATGAATTATTCAAATTACGATGCTATCGGTTTAAATTTAAGCGCACAAAATTTTGGAGCAGACTTTGATTTTATCAGTGAAAACGAAGATTTTGGTGATACTGAAATTATTAAAATTAATACACGGTATAATTTTGCTAGGGATCAAGTCATTAATTTTAATACCACGAAAGATTTAAAAGACGATTTCACACAATTTTATAGACTTGCTTACACCTATGAGACAGATTGTTTGTCAGCTAATTTTGAATACAATAAAAACTTTTTTAGAGATGGAAGTTTGAAGCCAGATCAAAGTTTATTTTTTGTAATAACATTTAAACCATTTGCTGAATTTCGTGGAAGTGGAGACACGTTAGTTAATAAGTATTTAAATGAATAAATTTATAATTACAATATTTAGTTTTATATTTATTTTAATTACATTTAACTCACATTCTAGTTCAATAAAAATAGTTACTAAAATTCAAAATGAAATAATAACCAACATAGATATAAAAAATGAAAAAAAATATTTAATATTTTTAAATCAGAAATTAAAAGAGCTTAATGATAATAAAATAAATGAAATTGCAAAGAATTCCTTAATAAATGATATTATAAAGTTAACAGAATTAGAAAAATACTATAATTTGGAGCTTGAAGATGAATTTTTTAATTCTATTGAAAAAAATTTTTTAAAACAAAATCGTATTAAAAATATAAATGAATTTATAGATTTTTTGAATAAAAAGGATTTAAGCTACGATATAATTAAAAAAAAGTTAAAAATAGAGGCCTATTGGAATCAACTTATTTATAAAAAATACAAAAGAAACGTGAAAATAAATAAAGATTATTTAAGGCAAAGTGTTTTAAAACAATACAAATCAAAAGACAAGAAATACGAATATAATTTATCAGAAATATTATTTAGTGAAACTTTATATGAAGATCTTAGTGAAACTGTAAAGAAAATCAGCAATAGCATAAGTAAAATTGGGTTTGAAAATACTGCAAATATATCGAGTGTTTCAAGTACCTCAAAAAATGGAGGGTTAATTGGATGGGTAAATGAACTTCAAATATCGGAACTTATAAAGAAAAATATTGCCGATCTTAAAATAAATCAGGTTAGCGAACCCATCAAAATTAAAGGAGGTTATCTAATAATAAAACTTAATAATAAAAGGGAATTTAATGAACAAGTTGACATTGAAAATCAAATCGATGAACTAATAAGAAAAGAAACTAACAGGCAGCTTAATGCATTCTCAAATATTTATTATAAAAAATTAAGAAAAGGAATTCTTATCAATGAATTCTAATATAATTTTGATAGTTCTTGGAGAACCAAATAGCACATTTTCAGAGATTTTATTTAGATACTTTAAATCAAATAATTTCAAAAAAAGTACAAATAGAATAGTTTTAATAGGTAGTAAAAAATTATTTAAAGAACAAATGAAAATATTAAAATACAATTTTCATTTAAATGAAATTTCAGACATTAATAAATCCACAAAAACAAAAATTAATATTATAAATGTAGAATATAAGTTTAAAAAAGCCTTCACAAAAATATCTGGTATATCAAATAAGTATTTAGAGAACTGTTTTAATCTAGCAATCAAACTAATTAAAATTAATAACTTAAATAAACTTATAAATGGACCTATATCAAAGACTCATTTTCTAAAAAAAAAATTTGCTGGTATTACAGAATATGTTGGTTTTAAAACAAATAGAAAGAAATTGGTTATGCTTATATACAATGATACTTTATCAGTTTGTCCTTTGACTACACATATTCCAATCAAAAATGTTGCAAAATATATTAAAAAAAACAAAATTATAAATAGTGTAAATAAAATTGATAGATTTTATCAATTGAAACTAAGAAAAATTCCCAAAATTGCAATATTAGGTTTAAATCCTCACTGCGAGACAACAGATAAAATAAGTGAAGAAAAAAAAGAAATTATTCCTGCAATCAAACATTTGATTAAAAGAAAAATAAAAGTATCTGGACCATATTCTGCAGATACCTTTTTTTTATCTAAAAATATTAAAAAATTCGACGTTGTAGTGGGCATGTACCATGATCAAGTTCTTACTCCAATTAAAGCTTTATTTAAATTCAATGCAATCAACTTAACAATAGGCCTGCCTTTTATAAAAGTTACTCCTGATCATGGACCAAACTATGAAATGATTGGAAAAAATAAATCCGATCCATCATCAATCTTTTATGCATTTAAATTCTTAAGTAAAATTAAATGAGAATTGTCCAAAAAAAAAGTTTAGGACAAAATTTTCTAACAGATCAAAAAATTATTAAACAAATAGTTGATATTGAAAATATCAACAATCAAGTATCAGTTATTGAGGTTGGACCTGGAAATGGATCGCTTACAAAAAAAATACTAGAAAAAAAACCAAAAGATTTTTCTGTTGTAGAAAAAGATGAAAGATTATGTAAATTTTTAAATGAAAAATTTGGAAACGAAATAAAAATTATTAATGATGATATGTTAAATATCTCATATGATCTACTTCTTAAAGAGAACTCTATTATATTTGGAAATTTACCCTACAATATTTCTACTCAAATTTTGACAAAATGGATAAAAATAAAGAATTTAAATAAGTTTTGTAAAAAATTAATTTTGATGTTTCAAAAAGAAGTAGCTGATCGAATTGTAGCGAATTCAGACTCTAAAAATTATGGGAGATTATCGATTATATCAAATTGGAAAATGGATATTGAAAAAGTCATAGATATTGATCCTAATAGTTTTAATCCATCTCCAAAAGTGAAGAGCACATTATTAACGTTTGTTCCAAAAAAAAAATTTTATGAATTAAAAGATCCAAAAAACTTAGAACATATAACTAATATTTTTTTTAGTCAGAGGCGTAAGATGATAAAAAAACCAATGAAATTTTTATTTAAGAATTTTGATGAGGTTTCGAAAGAATTATCTATTGATTTGAACTTGAGACCGCAAAATTTAGATTGTCTTACTTATTATAAAATTTGTAAAATTTACGAAGCATCAATTTATTAAATATTTGATATGATTTTTAATTAGTTTTCTATCGTATCTAAATAATTTTTTTCGTTTTTTTTGTATATTAATAAATTTAATTATTGACCGGTAACATTCTTCAATTTTATTATTTACAACTGCATAATCATAATCTTTCCAGTGCATTACATCATCTTTAAATTGTTTCATTCTCTCTATAGCAATTTTTTTATCTTTTTGATCTCTTTTTAATAATCTTTTAAATAATTCTTTTTTTGATGGAGGTAGAATAAATATAGTTATTATTTTAAATTTTAATTTTTTACTTTTAATTTGCTTAGTGCCTTGCCAGTCAATATCAAAAATAACATTCTCTCCTTTTTTTAACTTATTTATTACTGTCTCTTTTAAAGAGCCATAATAATTTTTAAAAACTTTTGCATATTCTAAAAATTTTTTATCTTTAATTAACTTTCTAAAATCTTTATTTTTAACAAAAAAGTAGTCATTACCATTTTTTTCATTCAATCTAGGTTTTCTAGTTGTGTGAGAAATTGAAATATTGTATTTTTTTCTAAATGAAATTTTTTTTACTAAAGTAGTTTTTCCTGCGCCTGAAGGAGAAGATAATATTATAATTATCCCTGCTTTTTTTTCGGCCATTTAATTAAGTAAAAATTTAGTTGGCTTTATTCTCAATAAATTTAACTGCATCACCTACGGTTAAAATCTTTTCCGCATCGCTGTCAGATATCTCAGATCCAAATTCTTCCTCAAAAGCCATAACTAACTCCACTGTATCTAAACTATCCGCACCAAGGTCATCAATAAAACTTGAGTCATCATGCACTTTAGACTCGTCTATACCTAAATGATCCGCAACTATTTTTTTTACTTTACTTGAAATATCATCTGACATTTTGTTCCTTTAAGTTAATTCGTTAATAAATAATTTATCAATTTTGTCAACTAAAATACATGCCGCCATTTACATGTATAGTTTCACCTGTAATATAGTCAGAAAGATCTGAACTTAAAAAAGCAATTGTATTTGCCACATCCTCTGGATTACCAAATTTATTAAGTGAAATTCTTGATTTTAATAACTCGGTATGCTCATCACTAATTTTATCAGTCATTTCTGAAGCTATAAAACCTGGTGATACGCAATTTACCTTGATATTTTTTTTTCCGTACTCTAATGCAAGACTTTTTGACATGGCAATTAATCCTGCCTTTGATGCTGCGTAGTTTGCTTGTCCTATATTGCCTGTGTGACCAACTACAGAGGTAATATTTATTATTTTACCATTTTTTAACTTAAGCATTTTTTTTATAACACTTTTAGTCATGAAAAAAGTAGATGAAAGATTAATATCTATTACTTTTTTCCATTCTTCCTCTTTCATTCTTATAGACAAATTGTCATTCGTTATCCCAGCATTATTAATTAGTATATCAATTTTATTTGATAAAATTTTATTACAATTATCTACAAAAGTTTCTATTCCAGCATGATCAGAGATATCAAACTTCAAGGTGTTTACATTTCTATATTTCTCTTGAATTTTTTTTAGTTTGATCTCGTTTGTTCCACTAGCTATGACATTTGAACCGCTTGAGACAAGTTTATTTAAGATTGAGTTTCCTATTACCCCAGTAGCACCTGTTAAAATTATATTTAAATTTTTTAAATTAATCATAAATTATTAAGATCAGTCATATTGTTTACTTGAATTATTTTAACTTTTCTATCAATTCTTTTTACTAGTCCAGATAATACTTTTCCAGGTCCAACTTCAACAAAAGTTTGATTTCCAGCTTTTATCATATTTATAATGCTTTCCCTCCAACGAACTGGTTTTTCAATCTGCTCTATAAGTAGTTTTTTAATCATATTTGGATCTTTTGATGGCTCTGCTGTTACATTAGATACTATATTATTATTTGGTACTGAAAATTTAATATTTGATATTTCCTCTTTCATAATATTGGTGGCTGGATTCATTAAAATACAATGGAAAGGTGCTGAAACAGGTAGCTTTACACTTTTAATATTTAATTTTTTTAATTCAGTTAATAATTTTTCAAGTTCTAAATTTTTACCACTTACAACCACTTGACCATTAGAATTATCATTGGCCAAAAAACAATTAAATTTACTTTTGTTGTTTTCAATTATATCTTCAATTTTTTTTATTTTTTCTCCCAAAACAGCAACCATGCCTCCCTCATTTTTTGGAAGAGCACTTTGCATAGCCTCACCTCTAATTTTTAAAAGTTTAATTGTCTCTACAAAGCTAATAACCCCTGAACACGCTAGGGCTGAGTATTCCCCTAAAGAATGTCCAGCAAAAAAACTTGCATTACTAATTTCAAATGAAGTTTCTTTTTTTATTACTTCGAAAAACGCATAACTTACAAGGAAAATTGCTGGTTGGGTATTTTCTGTTTGACTTAGTTTATCTAAGGGTCCATCAAAAATTATTTTACTTATTGATAAATTCAGCGCTTCGTCTGCTTGATTAAAAAATTCTTTAACATAATTGAAATTTTCATAAAGATCCCTGGCCATTCCTACTGATTGAGAGCCTTGTCCTGGAAATAAAACAGAAAACATAGAAAATATAAGTAAAAACCTTATTTTTTGTATTGTAATTAAAAAATTATAATAGTATATCCTCTCTTTTTTAAAAGATATATTATGAACTTATATGAGCACACAATTATAGCTAGGCAAGATGTAAGCCCTACACAACTTAAACAACTACAAGATAAATACTGCAAAATTATTGAAAAAAATGAGGGAAATATTATTAAACTTGAAACATGGGGTTTAATGAATTTGTCTTACTTAATAAAAAAAAACAAAAAAGGTAATTATATTCATTTTAAATTTAAGGCCGATGGTAAAATTATACCAGAACTAGAAAAAAATGAGAAAATAGATAAAAACCTTTTAAGGTACTTAACAGTTAAAGTTAAAAAATTTGATCTTGAAACCGATTATTTTAAAAAAGTTGAAGAAAAGCGAGAGCTAAGTAAATAGTAGTTTCTATGAAAAAAAGAAATAATAAAAAAAAAACCAAACAAAGTAACTTTGCTAAATTAAGTATTTTCCAGAACCAAAAGTATAAATTTAAAAAAAAATGTCCACTTTCTGGTAAAGGTGCTCCTGTAGTTGATTACAAAAATATAAAATTGCTTAAGAAATATATTTCAGAAAACGGAAAAATATTACCTTCAAGAATAACTTCTGTAAGTCAAAAAAAACAAAGAGAGCTATCTTTGTCAATTAAAAGAGCTAGAAATCTGGCGTTGCTGTAATATGAAAGTAATTCTTTTAGAAAATGTTAGAAAAATAGGATCAATCGGAGAAATAATTGACGTAAAAAGAGGGTTTGCAAGAAATTATCTTATCACTAACAAGAAAGCTTTATTTGCTTCAAAAGAAAACATTAAAGAAGTTGAAAGAATAAAACAAGACCTAAGTAAAAAAGATCAAGCTAAAAAAAAGGCAGCTAAACAAATAGATGAGATAATAAAAAATAAAAAATATGTAATCAAAAAACTAAGTACTGAAAATAAAGAACTTTATGGATCTGTTAAACCGACAGAGATATCTAAAATTTTAGAGGAGGTTGATAAAGTAAAAGTAAACCCATCGTTAATACAACCTGCTAAAGAAATAAAATCAATCGGCGAATTTGACGTCATGATTAACTTGCATTCAGAGGTTCAAACTCAGATCTTAATAAAAACTGTATCTGAAGAAGAATTAAAATAATTATACATAATTTTCCCCAATATTATTAAAGATTTGTATTTTTTTTTCAAAAATATAAATTTTACCTGTGTCTCAGTCTTTTAATATAGTTAAAAATAAATTAGATGAACTTCCTAATAATATTGAGGCTGAACAATCGGTTATTGGATCTATATTACTTGCTAATGAAACGTTTGATGAAATTAGTTTACTAGTTAAGAGTGAAAATTTCTATGATCCAATGCACCAAAAAATATTTGGT
>CENP01236351.1_pt1 | contig 13277 bp, 9 predicted proteins | sample 361281 | NCBI WGS metagenome assembly CENP01 (sample SAMEA2591122, study PRJEB7988) | marine metagenome | biome: marine biome (ENVO:00000447); feature: deep chlorophyll maximum layer (ENVO:xxxxxxxx); material: saline water (ENVO:00002010), including plankton (ENVO:xxxxxxxx) | depth 70 m
AATTTAGTAGTTTTGATACCGGGACAATCGCATGATTTCAAAATTGAACATGAAGAAACAAAAAGCATAATAGATACAAAAAGTAAAAAAGTATAGATGAATTTAGTTATTTTAAACATATAAGAAGATTTTTAATAATAGTTAAAATAAATATTTATATAAATTTACATTTAATTTTAAAAATAATCTATGAATTTAATTTCATATATAGGTAAATATTTTCTTTTTTTAATTGAAATTTTTAAAAAAAATGAAAAAAAAATAATTATATACAAGACAACAATAGATGAAATTTATAATCTCGGTATTAAATCTATTTCATTTGTTATTTTTGTTTCTATGTTTGTTGGTGCAGTAGTAACAATTCAAACTACTGCAAATATGGAAGGAAGTTGGATGCCAAGAACATTAATTGGCTATGCAACAAGAGATGCAATAATACTTGAATTTTCCCCCACGATAATTAGTCTTTTATTAGCAGGTAAAGTAGGATCAAATATTGCCTCATCTATTGGATCAATGAGAATAACTGAACAAATAGATGCTTTAGAAGTTATGGGAGTTAATCCAGTATCTTATTTGATTAAACCAAAAATATTTGCCATGGTATTATTTAATCCAATTTTAATCTCTTTAAGTATGATTATTGGAATTATTGGAGGTTTATTTGCTGTTATTTTGTCTGGAGATTGTACTATTTCTGAATACGTATCCGGATTAAAATACAGTTTTGTCCCATATAAAACATTTTACGCTCTTGTTAAAACTATTTTATTTGCATTTATAATATCTTCAGTTTCCTCATTTTTTGGCTTCAATGTCAAGGGAGGAGCACTTGAGGTTGGAAAATCAAATACTAGAGCTGTTGTCTTTAGTTCTGTATTGATAATAGTTTCAAATTATATTTTAACTCAATTATTACTCAGTTAGATGGTCGAAATTAATAATTTAAGTAAATCTTTCTCAAATAACAAAGTCTTGAATGATATTTCATTTAAATTTGATAGAGGAGTTACTAATTTGGTAATAGGTAAGAGTGGTTCTGGTAAAACTGTTTTACTAAAATGTTTACTATCATTATATAAAATTGATTTTGGGGAAATAAAGTTTGATGGTTTAAATATTAAAAATATTTCAAATAAAAAACTTAGAATTTTAAGAAAAGATATTGGAGTAGTTTTTCAGGGTGGAGCTTTATTTGATTCAATGAATATTGAGGAAAATATCATGTTTCCTTTACATATGTTTTCAAATTTAAGTTTTGATGAAAAAAAATATCAAGTTAATAAATGTCTCAAAAGAGTTAATTTAATTAATAAAAACAAATTATTTCCCTCCCAAATCAGTGGAGGGATGAAAAAGAGAGTTTCCATAGCGAGAGCAATAGTATTAAGTCCTAAATATTTGATTTGTGATGAACCAAACTCGGGACTGGATCCGTATACTTCAATATTGATTGATAACTTATTACAAGAAATAACTTATGAAAATAATATGACAACAATAATTAATACTCACGATATGAATTCATTAATGCAGATTGGTGACAAAATTTTATATATTAACAATGGCCTGGTAGTTTGGGAAGGTAACAAGGATCAAATATTAGACTCTACCAATCATGAATTAAATAAGTTTGTTTTCTCTTCAAGACTTTTTAAAAAAATTAAACTTTAAGCATAAAAAAAGCTCCTCTAAGAGGAGCTTTTTAATTTAGTTTTTATTGAAAATTATTTTATGAAGACTTTTTTGGTAATTTCAGTTTTTTCTCCATAAATATTTATAAAATAAACTCCGCTGTTTAGGTGAGATAGATCAAATTTACTATTCAAAATACCATTTATATTTTGCTCAAATAAAATTTCTCCAATCATATTACTAACTTCAATTTTATTTATATTTTGATTTTCACATGATACTGAAAACACTCCATTTGAAGGGTTTGGATATATACTTAGATCATTATTATTATTAATTTTGTTAGTGGACATAGCTGTACCATATCCATTTAAACCTAATCTAATTGCATATGCTTCACCATTAGTATAAAGTTGAGCATCACTAGGTAGATAAATCGTGCTTGCTGATGCAGGTTGAACTACAGTTTCATCATCTAAAACTCTAAAATGATTTGCTCCACTATTTGAAAATAGCTCAATACAAGCAATGTAAATTCCAGGACTCAACGTTGTTTTTGGCATTGGACACCAAACCATCCCTGCTGATATGTCAGCAGACGTAATCTCAACTCCATCTGTATTTTCTACATATCTGTCAAAAATATCTATTGCCGTCGGTTCTACATTCCATGTATCAAAATCCATTAAAAATGGATAGATAGTACCACCTGGTCCAGGAGTAAATGTTGTTGTTGATGTATTTTGCAATAAAACTTCAAATCCAACTAGGTCGGTTTCTTCAGTTATTTCATACCATGTCATAAGTACTAAACCATCTGGGTCATCTGTAAATGAGTTAGTCCCAGTAGATGTAAGATTAGAAATGTCATCACTGTAAACATCAATACCATCCATTGAGAAAAGATTATTTGTTATTTCCATTGTTCTTGAAAATGTATTGTTAAAGTAATTTACACCATCTGCTGATTCATTATCTGATGTTGCAGCAAAAGATAAATCATAAGTTCCAGTGCTAAGATTTTGATTTGTAAATACTTCATTTAATGATACTGAGCTATCACTTTCTAATAAAGCCTGATTCAATGAAGAACTTTCCATGACAGTATTACCATTAAGAGTAACTAATGCAGATATATTTACATTTGATTGATCTGCATATCCGAAGTTATAAATATTTCCACCAAGGATAAGTGAATCAACCTGATCAGAAGGTGTTCTTCCATATTCTGTTCCATTTGGTGTCATTAACCAAGAAGATGTAAGTTCAATATCATCGGCTGGTTGTTCAACTATTGCAGCATCATCAATGAACCACGCATATCCCCAGGTACCTGTCCAATGAAATCTTATCCATACTTGCTCTTGATTGGCAGCAGATGGACTTATATTTATTCTCCAAAGTGTTGGGTTATCACCAACATTTGCTTGAACTGTACCTGATAGGTCAGGGAAAACTTCATAAACATTAGAATTAGTACTAGCATCAAAATTAGGAGTTAATTCTGGCCAATCAGTATTATTAGTGCTTGTGACTACGAAACATCTTTCAGAATTGTAGCTTTGGTACCATGTTTCAAATTGAAGAACTATATTTGGATTAGAGGAGAGATTAATTGGACTTGCAGTTGTCATCCAAGAATCCTCAATTTCAGCTCCTCCCTCTTCACCACCATATTCATCTGAATCTAACATAGCACAACCATTGTCATAAGTCGAAGAAAGAATAGTAGCTATTTGATAAGATCCACCACATGAGAGATTTGTTCCTATTTCCCAGTCAAGATTACAAGCTGATGCGTCATGATCAACAACCCATGTTGAAGGATCTGAAAAATCGTCAGACCATATTGGGTTTGATTTTGACTTGTGTAAATCAGAGATTTTCTTTGAAGATAAGTTTTCATTTAATTGCTTTAATTTTTTAAAATTTTGACTTTGTGAAAAGTTAAATAAAAAAATCACATTAAAGACAAGGAGGGAGAATTTTAAAGTTTTCATTTTTTTGTTTTATTAATATTAGCAAGCGAATTTAACTTATATTATCAAATTTTCCAAGAACTCTCTAAATAGTTTTCAATAGGTTGACATGTACATATCAAATTTCTATCACCTAGAGCTTGGTTAATTCTTTTTACAGTTGGCCAAAACTTTGTATCATATTTTTTTTTGTGAGGGAAACTAGCTGTTTCTCTTGAATAGTTGTATTTCCAATTGTCAGATATAAATTCTTCAATCACATGAGGTGCATTTTTGAGTGGACTATCAGAAAGTGAAGTGTTCCCATTTATAATATCATTAATTTCTTGTTTAATTGATATAAGTGCTTCACAATAATCATCAATCTCTTTTTTATTTTCACTTTCAGTAGGTTCTATCATTAGTGTACCAGGAACTGGAAATGATACTGTTGGAGCATGAAAACCAAAATCCATAAGTCTCTTACAAATATCTTCTACATCTACGTTTGCTAATGCTTTAATATCTCTACACTCAATTATAAATTCATGAGCAACAGTTTTATTTTCTCCAGTGTAGAGGATTTTATAATTTTGCTCAAGTTTACTTTTCATGTAGTTTGCATTTAGTATTGCAACTTTTGTTGAGTTAGTCAGTCCTTCGGAACCCAACAACTTAATATATGCATAGGATATGAGTAAAATTAAAGAAGATCCAAATGGAGCGGAAGAAACAGAAGATATTCCATTTTTTCCACCACAGTTAACCAAAGGATGATTTGGTAAAAAATCAATTAATTGTTTGGCAACTCCTATAGGTCCTGAACCTGGACCTCCTCCTCCATGAGGTATAGCAAAGGTTTTGTGCAGATTTAGATGACATACATCTGCTCCAATTTCAAAAGGTGAGGTTAAACCAACCTGTGCATTCATGTTGGCACCATCCATATATACTTGTCCTCCATGTTTATGAATTAAATTTGTAATTTTTTTTATAGATTTTTCAAATACACCATGAGTTGAGGGATAAGTTATCATTAATACAGCAATTTTTTTTGAGTATTTTAATACTTTTTCATTTAAATCGTTTAAATCAATATTACCCATACTGTCACACTTAATTACTACTACATTTAAACCAGCCATTACTGCTGATGCAGGATTTGTACCGTGGGCAGAAGCTGGAATTAAGGCAATATTTCTGTGAGTTTCATTTTTTGATTTAAAGTATTTTCTAATTACCATTAATCCTGTATATTCTCCTTGTGCTCCAGAATTAGGTTGGAAAGAGATTTTTGAAAAGCCTGTAATTTTACATAAGTCTCTTTCTAATTCATCTATTATAATTTTGTATCCTTTTGTTTGATTTTCTGGAGCGAAAGGATGAATATTTGAGAAGTTAGATTCATTTAGAGGAATTAGTTGCGTGGCAGAATTTAATTTCATTGTACAAGAACCAAGAGGAATCATTGAATTATTTAGTGCTAAATCTTTATTTTCCAATGATTTAATATATCTCATCAGTTCAGTCTCTGAATGAAAAGAGTTGAAAACTTTATGTTTGAGGAAGTCATCTTTTCTTAAGTAACTTTCATCAATGATCAAATCTTCATTTATTTTTTTTAATTTGATAAATTTTCTATTGTAAGCTGAATAAAAAATATCTAATATAGCATTAATATCATTCAAAGTAGTTGTTTCATTTAAGCTAATTCCAATTTTGTCTTTTTGATATCTGAAATTAATTTTACTTTTTAAAGCTTTTTTCTTGATTGATTGAATTTTATCTGTTTTTACTGATATTGTATCAAAGAATTGATAATTTAATTGATTTATTCCTATTTTAGAGAGGTGAACATTTAGAGTATTAGCTAATTTATTTAACTTATTTGATAAATATTTTAAACCACTGGGGCCATGATAGATAGCATACATCCCTGCCATTATAGCAAGTAAAACTTGAGATGTACAAATATTAGATGTAGCTCTTTCTCTTCTTATATGTTGTTCTCTCGTTTGAAGAGCCATTCTGTAAGCATTTTTATTATTACAGTCTTTAGATATTCCAATAATTCTTCCTGGAATAGATCTTTTGTAATCTACTTTAGTTGCAAAAAAAGCTGCATGAGGACCTCCATAACCTAATGGAATTCCAAACCTTTGGGTTGAACCAACAACTACATCTACATCCCAGTTTCCTGGGGGGTCAATTAATGATAGAGAAAGAATATCTGCAGCTATAACTACTTTTATCTTGTGTTTAATTAATTTATTTGATAATTTTTTTTGGTAGTTTAATTCTCCATCGACATCTGGATATTGAATTAAAACACCAAAGAAATCATTTGAGAATTCAATATTTTCATAATCACCAATAATTATTTCTATGCCCAATGGTTCTGATCTAGTTTTTATAACTGATAAAGTTTGGGGCAGACATCTATTTGAAACAAAAAATTTATTTGAATTAATTTTATCATCAGATTTTTGATTAAATAACATGATCATTGCTTCAGCTGCTGCAGTTGATTCATCCAAAAGAGAGGCGTTTGCAATTTCCATTCTAGTTAAATCAGTTACCATAGTTTGGAAGTTCAATAGAGCTTCGAGTCTACCTTGAGAAATTTCAGCTTGATACGGTGTGTAAGAAGTATACCAGCCAGGATTTTCTAATATATTTCTTTGAATTACACCAGGTGTACAAGTTGGATTGTAGCCCATCCCAATAAATGATTTAAACTGTTTATTTAGATTTGAAATTTTTTTTAATTTACTCAAAAATTCATTTTCGGATAGGGGATTATCAAGTTGGAGTTTTTCTTTAAGTCGTATTTCTTTAGGAATTGTCTTGTTTATGAGATCTTCTATGCTGTTTAAACCAATAGTTGATAGCATACTTTCAATTTCTGTTTTATTTAGACCGATATGTCTATTTTCAAATAGATCTGTATTCATAAATAATTTTTTTTCAAAATTACTAGAATAGTTTTAATAAAAATAAAAGATATATTTATTTATATTTAAATTTGTTAACATGAATTTTATAAATACCTCAATAAGATTTTTGATCTTTTCAAATATCTATGTTTCTTTCTCAGCAAGTATTTTAGCATATTTGAGCTTTAGTCTGAGAAATTCATCAAATTTTAATTATGTATTTTTTGTTTTTTTTTCAACATTATTTTTATATAATTTCAATCGACTAAAAAAAAAATCTATTGATCTTCAAAAAAAAAGAAACCACTTTATTGAAAAAAATTATAAAAGTCTGATTTTATTTACATTAGTTACATTAATTATTTCATTAACTCTGTTTAATTTTGTGAAGTGGCCAAATTGGATTATATTTCTTTTGATGATTATATCAATTTTATATTCAATTGACATCAAGTTTAAAAATAAAATTATTCTCAGAAAATTCAGAAATATTCCATATATAAAGATTTTTTTAATATCATTTACGTGGTCATGTATAACAGATTTAATACCTTCATTGATAATTGAAAATAAAATTAACTATAATACTTTAATTCAACGTTTTTTATTTGTAATTTCAATAACAATTCCCTTTGATATTAGAGACAAAAATATAGACTCAAATTATTTAAAAACATTACCGCAAATATTTGGAAAAAATAAATCTTTACTAATATCAATTTTTTTGATTTTTGTTTGTGAAGTATTAGTTTTTTATCAATTTTTCTTTTTAAAATCAATTAGCTTAAAAAATTTTCTTGTTATTTATTTTTCTTATGAAATATCTATTGTTTTAATTTACATATATGATAAAATTCAAAAAAATTTTTTTATGGACTTTACATATGACGGGTTACCAATAATTATGGGATTATTATTTTTTTTATCTAACTTAAATTAGTTTAAATTTGCTTAAATTATAAATTAAATGGAATTGGATTTTTCAGAAAAATTTGCAAAAAAAATGGACAGAGATGACCAACTAAACTCGCTAAGAAACTTATTTTATTTTCCAAAATTTAAAAATAAAGATTGTATATACTTTAATGGGAACTCTTTGGGGCTTCAACCAAAAGACTCGAAACTGATTTTAAATAAAGAGTTTGAAGATTGGGCAAATATGGGAGTAGATGGTCATTTTAAAGCTAAAACACCTTGGATATCATATCACAAGATATTTACAAATTCTATTTCAAATTTATTGGGTGCTAAAAACGAAGAAGTTATAGTAATGAATTCTTTGACTGTAAATCTACACTTATTATTTTCATCATTCTATAGACCAACTAAAGATAGATATAAAATTTTATGTGAATCAAATTTATTTCCATCTGATAGATTTGTAATCGAAAGTCAAATAAAATTTCATGGTTTTGATATAGATGATGCTTTAATAGCTGTTACTCCGAGGAAAGGAGAATATATTATTAGAGAAGAGGACATAGTTGAAAAAATCAAAAATAATTCAGGACAAATTTCTTTAGTTTTTTTAGGGGGTGTAAACTATTACACCGGTCAAGTCTTTGACATGCAAATGATTTCAAGATATGCAAGAAAATATGGAGCTAAAATTGGTTTTGATTTAGCTCATGCAATTGGAAATGTTAAGTTAAAGTTAAATGAATGGGGAGTAGATTTTGCAGCTTGGTGTTCCTATAAATATCTAAATTCAGGTCCTGGAAATGTCGGAGGAGCTTACATTAACAAAAAATATCATAAAAAGGATTTATTTAGACTGGCTGGATGGTGGGGGCACAAAGAAAAATCAAGATTTAAAATGGGTGAAAATTTTCATCCAATTTTAACTGCTGAAGCTTGGCAGTTAAGTAATGCTCCAATATTTGGTATGTCTGTTCATAAAGTTGCTTTGGATATTTTTGATGAAATAGGAATCGAAAAATTAATTTTGAAGTCAAAAAAATTAACAAATTATTTAGAATACGTAATTAACCTTCTTTTTGATGAATCTAAAAAATTTAATGCAAAAATCATTACTCCAAGTCAATCAGAAAAAAGAGGTTGTCAATTATCAGTTTTAATTAATCACAATGCAGATATATTATTTAAAAACATATCTAATTTAGGTGTTAAAATTGACTACAGAGAGCCAAATGTATTAAGAATTGCTCCGGTTCCTCTTTATAATTCATTTTATGATATTTATTTATTTGGTGAAAAGTTAAAATTATGTCTTTAAATAAAAAAAATATAACTGTTGTAGGAGCAGGTTTAGTTGGTTCATTATTATCTATTTTTCTAGCTAATCGAGGCTATAATATAAATGTTTATGAAAGGAGAAAAGATAAAAGAAAGAATATTGATTTTTCTTCAAGATCTATAAATTTAGCTCTTTCACATCGAGGTTGGAAAGCTTTAAATAAAGTTGGATTAGAAAATAAAGTAAAACAAATTTCTATCCCAATGTATCGTAGAGTTATGCATTCAATAGATCGAAAACTAACTTTTCAACCATACGGTAAAAAAAATCAGGCAATTTTTTCTGTTCCAAGGGGAAAATTAAATACTTTACTTGTTAATACAGCTGAAAAATTAGAACTAGTTAACTTTTATTTTAACAAAAAATGTATTGATATTGATTTGGAAAAGTCCATTTCTAAATTTGAAGATACTTTAACTGAAAGTATTATATCTGTTAGCTCTGATCATATAATTGGTGCAGATGGATTTTATTCCAAAGTAAGAAGTGTAATGCAAAAAACTCATAGATTTAATTATCAACAAAAATTTATAGATCATGGTTATAAAGAAATTGAAATACCTCCAAATGCTGATGGAACTCATAAACTAGAGCTAAATGCATTACATATATGGCCTAGAGGCAATTTTATGTTGATTGCATTGCCAAATCTTGATGGAAGTTTCACATGTACATTATTTTTTCCTTATGAGGGAGAAATTTCTTTTTCATCATTGGAGACAAATGATCAAATTTTTAATTTTTTCAAAAAAACATTTCCAGATGTATTAGATTTAGTACCAGATTTAATTGATCAATACAAAACTAATCCAACATCACCCCTAGGAATAATTAGATGTTATCCATGGGTTATTAACGATAAAGTATTATTAATTGGAGATTCATCCCATGCTACCGTTCCATTTTATGGTCAAGGTATGAATTCAGGATTTGAAGATTGTTATATTTTTGATCAACTTATTGATAAATATCAAAATAATTGGACTAACTTATTTGATAAATATCAAAATGAAAGAAAAAAAAATGGTGATGCAATTCAGGATTTATCTATGTATAATTTTATTGAGATGAGAGATAGGACTGGTGATGATAATTTTTTATTACAAAAAAGAATCGAAAAAAAATTTTCAGAGAAATATCCAAATAAATGGTTACCACTTTATTCGATGGTTACTTTTTCTGATATATCTTATTCAGAGGCATTAAAAATTGGGAAAAAGCAAGAAAACATCATGAAAAAGATTCTTGTAACACCTAATATTGAAAAAAGATGGGATTCAATTGAAATAGAGAACAAAATTTTAGATTTATTGTAATTTTTTTTATCTAAGATCAATAATTTCAAAGTCTTTGTATGCATCTATATCAAATTTAAAAACAGAGTCGGGTAAATTAATTTCATTAAACTCCTTAATCTTATATTCAATAATTGAGGAGTTATTTCCAAATTGACTTAGTTTATTAATTTGATATTTTTTTGTATTGATTACTAATTCAATTTTTGAATAATCAACTTCATCAATATTTTCTGGTATTAAGTCTATAGTAGTATATTCATCAGTTTTATTAACTAATTTGAAAATAAAACCTTCCTCATAAAGTTTAAGTAAATTAGATGGTGTCATTGCATTTTCATCATCAAATTCAATTTCAGATATTTGAACTTCTTTATCATCAATTAAAATAGTCCAAACATTTTCTCCATCGCTAATTTGTTGAATTTCCAAAAAGTTAAAAATATATTGATCGTCTTTAATGATTATATCACCATTAGAAGATTCATATATATTTTCATCTGAATTAATTAAATTGTAATCAAATTTAATTTTGACTCCCATATATGAGTCAGTTTTATTGCTCACTGAATCTAATAAAATCCTGATGTCATTATCACTTTGAGCATTTGCTAATTGAATGGATAAAAACAAAAACAGTACAAATTTATTCATAATTTTCAAAATTACATTTAAAATATTTAATATTAAATATTTTAATAAAGTTTTAATCATTCATATTATCTAGTAATTTATTTAAAGAAATTTCATCTTGAATTAAAACTTGTCTCGGTCTACTTCCTTCATAGGGGCCAATAATATTTGCAGCTTCCAATTGATCAATTATTCTCCCAGCTCTATTATAACCTAATTTTAATTTTCTTTGAAGGAGTGATGCTGACCCTTGTTGATGAATAACAATAATATTTGCAGCTTCTTTAAATAAAATATCTCTGTCATCGATGTCAACATCATTCGAATTAATGTTATTATTTTCTGACTCGTATTCAGGAAGTTCAAAAATTGATGAATAACCTATTTGATTTCCAATGAAATTTGTTAATTTTTCAACTTCTTGAGTATCTATAAATGCACATTGAAGTCTGGTAATGTTGTTACTATCTGATATTAACATATCTCCTCGACCAATTAATTGATTTGCTCCAGAACTATCTAAAATTGTTCTAGAGTCTATTACTGAAGATACTCTAAATGCAATTCTAGTTGGAAAGTTTGCTTTTATAGTTCCTGTTATGATATTTGTTGAGGGTCTTTGAGTCGCAATAATTAAATGAATACCAATAGCTCTAGCTAATTGAGCTAGTCTAGCTATTGGGGTTTCAATCTCTTTTCCAGCTGTCATTATTAAGTCAGCAAATTCATCAATTACCAAAATTATATATGGTAAAAATCTGTGACCATTATTTGGATTTAATCTTCTTTGGGTGAATTTTTCGTTATACTCCTTAATATTTCTGACCTGGGCTTTTTTGAGAAGATCATATCTATTATCCATTTCAATACAAAGAGAATTCAAGGTATTTACAACTTTACTTGTATCTGTTATAATAGATTCGTCACTATTAGGTAATTTTGCAAGGAAATGTTTTTCAATATTATTATATAATGTTAATTCAACTTTTTTAGGGTCCACCAATATGAATTTTATTTGGGAAGGATGTTTCTTATAAAGTAATGATGCTAAAATTGCATTCAATCCAACAGATTTCCCCTGTCCTGTTGCCCCTGCCATTAAAAGATGTGGCATTTTTGAAAGATCAACTACATATGTTTCATTTGAAATTGTTTTTCCCAAGGCAATTGCCAATTCAAATTTTGAGTTTTTAAATTTTTCTGATGCTAATATTGATTTCATTGATACTATACTTGGGTTACTATTTGGAACTTCAATACCAATAGTACCTTTTCCTGGAAGTGGAGCAATAATTCTTATCCCTAGAGCTGCAAGACTCAAAGCTATATCATTTTCTAAACCTTTAATTTTAGAAATTCTGACTCCTGGTGCTGGGATTATTTCATATAAAGTAACAGTAGGTCCAACTGTGGCTTTAATTTTGGAAATTTCAATTTTATAATTATTGAGAGTATTTACAATTTGGTTTTTATTTTCTTCTAATTCCTCTTTATTAATTGTTAGTGAAGAGTTAGGATAATCAATCATTAAATTTAATAAGGGGAACTTATAATTTTTTAAATCTAAAGTTGGATCATAAGGTCCAATTTCATTTTTAGAATACTTAGTATTTTTTTCATCATTTTTTTCATCATTTTTAATTTCAATATCAAGTTTTATTTCATCATTTTTTTCATTGTCACTTTCTATTGAATTATAATTTAATTTACCATCATAATTAGAAATTTCTTGGTTATTAAATTCATCAAAATCATTAAATAGCTTTTCTTTAGAAATAGCTATAGATCTGACAATATCTGATACATTTATTGATTTTTTTTCATGATTAATTGTTTTCAGTTTTAATTTACGAAAAAAACTGAAAAAATTCTTTAATGCTGGTGCTAAACTATCAGGAGTCCACTTGAAGTAAATACTAAAAAAAATAATTAATGAAAAAATTAGTACTATAAATATTCCAATTTTACCTATTTGTATTAGAAACCAATTTGAAATAATTTCACCACCGATCCCACTCAATAAAATTTTTTTCGGAAACAGAGTCCCAAAAAATAAAATTAACCATAAACTAAAAAAGATAATTGTTTTAAAAATTCTTGATAATTGTATATTTTGGAGATTTAATATTGTTTTGAAACTAAAAATAAATATGAAAATGGGGATAAAAAAAGATGCAAAGCCAAAAAATTTATAAATGAATATATGACCTAAAATAATTCCAATCTTTCCAAGAAAACCATTAATTTTTATTTCGTCATTACTAAAAAAATCATAGTAACTCATATTTATTACATCATAATCAGTCTTCCAATTAATGTAAAATGAGGAAAATGACAAAAATAGAATTAAACCAATTGATATGAATAAAAAAGAAACTGTAATTTGAGTATTTTTATCATTTAAATTTAGCAGCTTGGGATATTTATTAAAGTTTTCCATAATATTAATTCTAAAATAAATAAAAACTATAGTATATTATATAATTTAATTGAGTTTTATTCACTGATATATAAACAATTTTATGAAATTATTTTAAAGTTAAATTTATATTATATTTAT
>CENP01238821.1_pt1 | contig 13243 bp, 13 predicted proteins | sample 361281 | NCBI WGS metagenome assembly CENP01 (sample SAMEA2591122, study PRJEB7988) | marine metagenome | biome: marine biome (ENVO:00000447); feature: deep chlorophyll maximum layer (ENVO:xxxxxxxx); material: saline water (ENVO:00002010), including plankton (ENVO:xxxxxxxx) | depth 70 m
ATGAAAAACTTTTATTGTAATTGATTTCGAACCACTAAGAACTGAGGATGATAGTAAAAGGATATAAAAACAATATTTTGAACTGGTCAACATATTAAAATTTTATTAAGACTGTTGTTTAAATCAAATGTTGAATTTTAATCCAAAGGGATTTAGTTAAGACATAACATCCATAAAAAAGCCCCACCCATTTACCATACAATATCCCTGTATTAAGTGGCTTAATAACTTTTCTATAATTAGTCATATCAGATGAATAAGGGTGGCTTTTTGAGTCAGTTGGCCTGGCTGTATATTGCCATAGGTGATATCCGAAGGTGGTAACGGAGTTGATTGTCGTAGTTTCATAGGATTCGCTTAAATACATTTTATGGTAATCATCATAGCCTATTATATGATCACCACCATCAATTAGATTCATAAAGATGTTAGAGAGCTTATTTGATGTTACGACAGGCTCAATACCAATAATGAAGCCATCCATTTTTAATAATCGCCTAAACTCACTAAATAGAACCTTGCATTTGCTTGAATCAATATGGTGTAAACACAATGATATAAAGATTATATCAAATGATTTATCCTCAAAAGGCAATCGATCATCTTCATTTGATATATAAGAGATTTCTTGAAATTGATGACCGGGAAATTCATGTTTGGATTCTAAAACACGGCTCTTATCTACGTCCACACCAGTGTAGTCTTTAGGATGGAAGAGAGTTGAGTTCGTTCCAATGCCCGAACCGAAATCAAGGACAGTATCGCCTTTAGTATAAAGACTGCTTACAAAATCATAAATATTACTTCCCTGCAGAGGAACAACAAGGTTTTTATAAACAAAGTTTTCCATTTTTTGAAAAACATTTATTTTCATAGATTTTCCATAATCTTAGCCTATTCCAATACCTAATTATAATAGATAATATAGGTACTAAAGTATTATATAATAAGAGATATCCAATTTTAGTTATCTCTTGCTTTAAATCTAAATTGTAGTTTAAAATTCAGTAAGCCTCATTTGGCTTACTCATGCGGAGTTCTAATTGAATTATACATTCATAAAATGTGCAATAGTACTTATTGCGTCGTCATTAATAGGGGCAACCCTAAAGGACGTCAGCTACAGCATTAAACAAAATGGCATCATGGTTAATTTAGACTACACCGATGCAATTGATGATGATGATATTATTGGGTGGAAATCAGATAGGGGTTGGGTTTATTTAACCCTATTGGGAGTACGGGCTCCTAAAAACAAAGTTGTTGATCAAGACTTCTCTGGAGATGTCAGAAAAATAGTCATAGATGATTTTGATGAGTCCACTCAACTTGCTATCCTTATCAGAAGGCCTATCTTGGGGTATGATATCATCAATTCGAAAACTTCTCCAAGCACAATAGTTTTTATTCATACTGAGATGAAAAAATCAGAAGTTGCTACTTTAAAACAACATATTGAAGAAAAAGGGACATCTGTATTTAATGTTGCAAAGTCATCTGGGTTTCCAAAATATAATACGAATTTTAAAAATGCTTTTGACGAGGCAAGAAATGAATTAGGACCAAATGCAATTTTTGAATATCATGGAAAATTATATACAACTAATCACCCAGGAGAGAAAGAGGTTTTAGCAAGATCCATTTTATTGAAACAATCAGTAGGTCCAGTTAAAAATGGAGAGCTTGATAATTTTGCAATACGAAATTTGAATGAAAATAGTGTTACAGATAGCTTGATTAAAGAGGTCTACATCAATAGATCGACAGGGGAAACCCTAACTGAAACAATTGGAAAGCTATCTATCGCCGATGATGATATAATTACTCAATCAGAAGAAAATCCCAATAAAGATGATGGGTGGTTCAGTGGTGATTTTCCAACATACAGCCAAACAAAAAGTAAACCGGCCATTGAAAAACAATTTCCAGCAAAAAAAGACACAATTATTCAAAATGAAAAACCTTTGCTTGTTGAGTCATTCCCCAAACGGGAAATGAGGAAAAAGAAAAATTGGAAAAATATTTTTAATTTTTTCAAGAGAGAGAAGGCTGAATCTCAAAACAATGGTGAATTAGAAAAAAATATAAATGATGATTCAAATCCCGTTGAGCTTGCCGAGGCAAATCATATAGAGGATTCGCTAAGCAATAATTTTTCAAATTTTCAGACAAAATTTATTCCACCAAATAACCAAAACATAAAAATGGAATCCATTGACGAATCAGGCTATGTCGTTTCAGAGACCCAGTTATCAGATACTAATATTGTACAAATATTAAAAGTAGAAGACTTTTCTGAATCTGAAGGGAAGACTTATCATGAGTTACAAAAAGAATATATTCCAAAAGAATTATATTATAAGCAAGACACATCAGGATTCGCTCAACTTTATGAACCTTCAACACAGGAGCCAGATACGAATATCATTGAAGCTTGGTTTACGGATGAAAGTCTAATTCCAGATGATTATGATGCACGACACCTTCAAACGCAACATGTTCCATCAAGAAATAATATTAATGATATGACTATTATTCCAATAGAAGATTTATTCTTAAGTGAATCATTGCCCCTAGACCCAGAATTTACCGACCCACCTGTACTGGATAAGCGTTTGAAGACCAGATATAAAAATAAGGATTTAATTCTTAAACAAAAGTTAAATAAGGATATACCTTTTCAGCCAAATACAAAGGAAAGTAATACATGGTTGAGCTTTTTTTCTGACCAAGGCGACTCTATGAAAGAATCCTTAAAATGGGATTTTAAAGAAGAAAATCAAGTCCCTCCATTTTTGCAGACCCAAAAAGAAGTTTTAGACTATTCTTCACGTGATAATGGTAAATATAGATGGAAAGACCCATACCCGGATAACCAGACAATAAAAATTATCGATCGTCAATCGGACCCTGGCTTTATGTACTATTATAATGGGGGAATACGAGTTCAGGCGAATATGGCAGGAGTCCCTATTTATATTGATGGTAACTATGTAGGAGAGACACCCTTACCGCGGCCAATCCAGGTTGAGCCAGGCTGGCACCAGGTCAGTGGTTTTTCCCCTGTTTACACACACCTAGCATCTGCACAGGGGTTGCAGTTTGTGGCCTATGACTCAATCATTCAAAATAATGAAATGTATGGAGCAACGACGGTATATACTGAAGCAGGTAAACTGGAAACTGTTGAGTTGCGATTTAATAAAATGGGCGATAAGCCTAAAAAATGGTCAGAAATGGAAGGTGGAATGAGTATTGGGGCCCCGATGTTTATCTTTCTGATCGGTATGATTACATGGGCCATGTGATGAAGGATTGCCTTGACCACGCAAAATAATTTAATTCTCAATGTCTATTCATCGTAGAACTCGTTCATTTATTTTTTCTAACCTTGCAAGTCCTGATAATAGACTAATTGGTATGGAAGAAGAATGTATTTTACATAATGTGGATGGAAAAAGAATCCCTGTCAATCTAGGGGAAGAGTTTTCAGCAACTGACCTGCTTCATATTATGAACGATAAAATAGGATCCAATGGAGAGTATTCCTTAGAGCCTGGCGGGCAGTTAGAGTGGTCTAGTCCCCCCTTTTTGAGTTTAAACGATTTACAACTATCAATGGAAGCCCATCATGCTTTGCTTAGCGATGTTATCCTCGATAATAATTTAAACCTAATTGATTATGGCCTAGATCCTATTACTACACCTGGAGAAATAAACCTCATTGATAATAAAAAATACCAACTCATGGATAAGAGCATGGAGAAAAATGGATCAATGGGTAAATGGATGATGAGAAACACAGCTAGTATACAAGTGAGTTTTGATGCAATAAGTGAAAGGGACATTGAAGAAATGGTTTTTGTCGCTGATTGCTTACATCCCATAGCTGCATATTTATTTGCAAATAGCCCATACCAGAATGGAAGACCAACAGATTTAAAAAATATTCGCAATATTATTTGGGAAAACACTGACCAGTATAGATGCAAAAGCTTATTTGATCACGGGATTGATATGCCAAAGGGATTAGTTGATAATTACGTTGAATATATGCTTAAAGTCCAAAGTATTTTTAAGCTAGGTTCCCCAGGAGAGGTTGAATCATCAGATAAGAGCCTTGGTGAAGTATTGCAGGGCTTACATGATACAGAATGTCTCAATGATAAAAATATACAAGCAGCTCTTCATCAGATTTTTACAAATGTACGATTAAAAAACCTTGTGGAGGTAAGAGGAGCAGATCGTACGCCTAGAGGTTATGAAATGGCTCCAGTAGCATTTTGGACAGGGCTCTTAATGGAAAGTATGACAAGGACAAATGCTCTTAAGGTTTTGATGACATGGAATAAAAATGACAGAAAATTATTTAATAAGGCAGGGTTGTCATTAGATAAGAGTCAACCAGGACCTAAGGGGAAAACTTATGAGGAATGGATTAAATGGGGTGGAGAATTGGCTCTAAATGGGTTAAAAAGAAGAGGGTTAAAAGAGGAAGTTTTATTTGATAAGTTTTTCAATAGTGTAATTTCTTTGGGGCCTTTTAGTTTACAAGTGCAGGAGAATGAACCAACGTACAATACATAATCTAACTTGGATTCCTATTTTCATTGTAGGTATCGTGTCTGTTGGGCTAGGCGGCTTTTATTGTTTACATCCAGAGCCATGGTTATTGGACCAATTGCCGAATGAGATTCTTTTGCGAACCAAATTCTCAGAGCTTTTTTCAGCAAATATTAATGTTCATTTGCCAGATTATCTTTTAGTGATATACAGGTTTTTTGGTTGGTGGTTGATTGCATTGGGCCTATTAATTATAACGTATCTACTCAGTACACGAATGGGGACTAAATTTGCGAGGGATTCTATAAACATGGTTTTATTTATAGTTTTGGTTGGCCTCTACTATCTCGTTTTTAGTTTTATTCCAAAATCACCATTTGTGCCCATACTTTATGGCTCCACTCTTCTTCTATCTTGTAGTGTTTATTTTTCTAGGAGATTAGGCGAGTAAGAGGAGATTGCGATTCTTTGTGTCCAAATTGATTTATTGTTTTAATTTCAATTCTATAATTTCTACATATATACAGAATGTACTCATATTTTAATTCAACACTTTTTAGAAAAATTCTTGCAGGTGCCTCAGGGCTATTCCTTGTGGTATTTTTAATTGGACACCTTGTAGGAAACTTGCAATTGTTTATTCCTGGCGATGCTGGACAAAAACAATTTAATGAGTACGCTCTTTTTATGACAACCAATCCAGCTATTAAGCTTCTATCCATTGTAACATACACGTGCATCATACTGCATACAGTGATAACCATACTTTTAGTACGGCAATCATCAAAAGCAAGAGATGTTCAATACTTGCATAAAAGTGGTAATGCAAATAGCACTTGGGGTTCTAAGAATATGGCTATCCTGGGTACATTAGTTTTGGTTTTTATTGTGATTCATCTTAGAAGCTTCTGGTATGAGATGCATTTTGGTGCAATTGGCTTAGACTCATGGGGAAATAAAGATTTACATACAGTTACTGTTACAGCATTCAAAGAACTATGGTATGTTCTTTTTTATGTTTTTAGTATGGGAGTTTTAGGTGTTCACCTAAAGCACGGAGTAGAGTCAGTTTTTCAAACACTAGGTGTTAAGACCCGCCGTTACTTTTCATTAATTCATAATACAGCATTTGGTTTTGCCTTAATTATCCCAACGGCCTTTGCTAGTATTCCGATTTATATTTATATCAGATAATTATGACGTTAGATAATAAAGTCCCAGAAGGGCCACTTGACCAAAAATGGACAAACTATAAATCAAAGGTCCCACTAGTAAGTCCTGCAAATAAACGTCGACTAGAGATTATCGTTGTAGGTACAGGACTGGCAGGTGGTTCAGCCGCAGCTTCATTGGCGGAAATGGGCTATAGGGTTAAAACATTTTGCTTTCAAGACAGCCCACGTAGGGCGCACTCTATTGCAGCGCAAGGCGGAATAAATGCTGCAAAGAATTACCAGAATGATGGAGATTCTGTCTTTCGTTTATTTTACGATACCATTAAAGGAGGAGATTATCGTTCCAGAGAGGCAAATGTTTATCGATTGGCTGAAGTTAGTGCTAATATTATTGATCAGTGCGTAGCTCAGGGGGTTCCTTTTGCGAGGGAGTATGGTGGCACTCTAGATAATCGATCATTTGGAGGGGTCCAGGTATCTAGAACATTTTATGCTAGGGGCCAAACAGGTCAGCAACTTCTATTAGGTGCCTATAGTGCTTTGAGCAGGCAAATTGCCAAAGGTAATGTTGCAATGTATAATCGGCATGAAATGCTAGATATAGTAAAAATAGATGGAAAAGCTCGTGGCGTTATTGTTCGAGACTTGGTCACTGGCGAATACCAAAGGCACTTTGGGCATGCGGTCGTCCTAGCCACAGGTGGATATGGCAATGTATACTATTTATCCACCAATGCAATGGGTAGTAACGTGACTGCAGCTTGGAAAGCTTACAAACAAGGCGCGATGTTTGCGAATCCTTGTTTTACACAAATACACCCAACATGTATACCTGTGTCAGGTGAATACCAGTCAAAACTTACTTTAATGTCAGAGTCTTTACGTAATGATGGCAGGATATGGGTTCCCAAAAATAAAGATGATAATCGATCACCTGTAGATATCCCAGAGGATGAGAGAGATTATTATTTAGAACGTCGTTATCCTGCTTTTGGAAACCTCGTCCCAAGGGATGTGGCTTCAAGAGCCGCAAAAGAAAGATGCGATGGGGGTTACGGCGTGGGTGAGACGGGGCTCGCAGTTTATTTAGATTTTAAAGATGCGATTGACCGGTTAGGAAAAGATGTGGTATCTGCACGCTATGGAAACCTTTTTGAGATGTATGAAAAAATTACCGGAGATGATCCATACTTAATGCCTATGAAAATATTCCCGGCAGTACACTACACAATGGGTGGTTTATGGGTAGATTATGATTTGATGACCACGGTACCGGGTTTATATGCAATAGGAGAATGTAACTTTTCTGATCATGGAGCGAATCGACTAGGAGCATCTGCTTTAATGCAAGGCCTGGCGGATGGTTATTTTGTTTTACCTTATACCATAGGGAAGTACCTATCGGAAGATATAAGAACCCCTTCTATTAAAACTGATCATGATGATTTCTTAAAAGCTGAGAAAAATGCTCGAGAAAGGAATCAAAAGCTCTTAAAGAATAATGGTAATAGATCTGTAGAAAGTTTTCACAGAGAACTTGGTAAGATAGTTTGGGACCATTGTGGGATGTCTAGAAACACAAAAAACTTAACACAGGCTATAGAAGATATAAAATCATTAAGGAATGATTTTTGGGATAACGTGAAAGTACCAGGTCGCGATGATGTTTTAAATCCTGAGCTCGCAAAAGCAGGTCGGGTTGCAGATTTTTTTGAATTAGGCGAACTTATGATGAGGGATGCTCTTGGCCGAGACGAGTCATGTGGTGGCCATTTTCGTGAGGAGCATCAAACTCAACAAGGTGAAGCGTTGAGGGATGATGAAAACTTTACTTTCTCATCAGCATGGGAATATAAAGGTGATAATACTCCACCCCTACTCAATAAAGAAGAATTAACTTTTGATACAGTAAGCTTAACCCAAAGAAGTTATAAATAGTATGGATACATTAAGGTTAAAATTAAAGATTTGGAGGCAAGACAGCCCAAAAGATGAAGGCGAGTTCAAAACCTACAACCTTGATGGGCTTAATACGCATATGTCTTTCTTAGAAATGCTTGATGTTTTAAATGAACAATTAGTAGAGTCAGATAATGAACCTGTCGCCTTCGACCATGATTGTAGAGAAGGGATTTGTGGAATGTGTTCTATGGTTATTAATGGTCGTCCTCATGGTCCGCTGAAGGGAACAACTACATGTCAGTTACATATGCGCCATTTTAGTGATGGCGACACTATTACAATTGAACCTTGGCGGGCAAATTCATTTCCTGTTATAAAAGACCTCGTTGTTGATCGAAGCTCATTTGATAGAATTATTCAAGCTGGGGGTTATATATCTGTTAACACTGGTAGTGCTCCAGATGGGAATGCTATGCCTATCGGCAAAGAGGTTGCTGAAGAAGCATTTGATGCTGCAGCATGTATAGGATGCGGAGCGTGTGTTGCAGCATGTAAAAATGCATCAGCTAGTTTATTTGTAGCAGCAAAGGTTTCCCAATTAGCTCTATTGCCACAAGGACAAGCAGAAAGAGATGACCGTGTTGTTAACATGGTTTCAAAGATGGATCAAGAAGGCTTTGGGCATTGTACAAACACGGGAGCTTGTGAAGCGGAATGCCCGAAAGAAATTTCAGTAGAGTATATTAGAAAATTGAATTGGGAATATCACCGTAGCAATATTAAAGGTTAGTGACGTTCGATTTTTCTATTTACTTTAATTTAAAATTCACTGGTATGGAAATCCATACCCCAACAGCTCTTTCTCGCTGTTTCGCCGGCTTAAATCGAGTTCTTCGGATAGCCTCCATTGCGGCTTCATCGAGTCCTGTATTCGGAACGCCCTTAAGGATAAGAGTTTCCTTCACTCTTCCCTTTTGATCTATAAAAGCCTGAACTACTACAACTCCTTCTATTCCAGCCTCTTGGGCAATTTCTGGATATGTTGGCCTTATTGCGCTCATAGGAACAGGAGGGTCATCATAAGGAATGAATACAACCTTTGGTCCTGAAGGTGGTGGCGGTGGTGCATCTAAATTAGAAAAATCATCAAAATCTAACTCATCCAACGTTAGATCATCCGCAATATCTTCATCATCTGACGGTACCGGGATAGAGGGTCTTGCGGGTGGTGGTGTATTATCAATTTGCTGGGTTTGAGGGATATCAATGTTTTCAATAATAACCTGATCAACATCTTCAAACTCTAGACTATTGCCAAATCTTGGGAATAATAGAAAATTAACAATAATTAACCCAATACCAACTAAGGATGTAACTCTAATGACAATCGGATATTTTGCTTTGAGCGGATTTATAAATTTCATTAGTCAACTAATGTTTTTGAAGAGTAATTTAATTTTAGAGCTTCAACTTCACGCAGGTTCTCATGTATATCTGATACAAGACCCATCTCAGCTTCCTCATCTCCTTTAAGAGATACGACAATTTGGGGGTCTGCAACACGTTTATCATACATAACCAATGAAACATCATCGACGCCCATTAAACGATCATCAATAGAAATCAAACCCTCTTTTGATACCCATACTTGAACCGTATGTCTTTTTGATTTCAACTTTTCAATTCGTTTAGCCTTAGGCAGATTTACAGGTAGGCCTGAATATTCCTTGAGAACAGTCGTTACCATAAAGAAGACAAGGAGCATAAATATAATATCTGGCATTGAGGCTGTAGGAATCTCACTTGATATCTTTGTTTTCTTACTGAATTTCATTTTTAATTACTATTTGCAATAGATATACGTTTTGCATCGGCCATTTTCAACTGATCAATAACTCTGACATAATCACTATATGCTGTCTTTGGGTGTGCCTTAACTGATATAACTAATTTGTCATTTGCTCTCATTCGTTCTCCTACAACGTGATGTATTTGTTCCATATTTGTGGGTTCCTCATCCAGCAATACTTTGCCTTGTGAGTTTATAAGGCAGTTTAAGATATTTTCTTTACGGATTTCTATTTCCATGTCTCCTGGCGGAGGCAATACAATCCCCAGTCCTTTATCCGTATCAATAGTTGTTGTTACAAGAAAGAATATTAAAAGTAGAAAAGCAATGTCCGCCATCGAGGATGTAGGAATTTCACCACCTTTAAATCTCCTTTTTTTTGTCATGGTTCTATTTTGTGGATTCTTGTTCTTGTAGGTGGTCCATAATTTTTATGGACTGCTCTTCCATGTCTAATACAAGCTTATCGATTCTGGCAACAAAAACATTTTGAAATGTTTGGATAATCATCGCAACAACAAGTCCAAATGCGGTTGTTAGTAGCGCTTGCGAAATCCCACCCGCTACAACTGCAGGCGAAATATCATTTGCAGCTTTAATTGCATCGAATGCAGCAATCATACCAACCACAGTTCCTGTAAAACCAAGCATGGGAGCAATTGTGATAACAGCATTTAACCAGATCATATTCTTTTCTAAAAATGCCATTTCAATTGCGCCTGCATTCTGGATTGCTTTTTCGACCTCTTCCAGGCCTCGACTCATTTTATTCAGTCCAGCATGGAAAATAGCTGCAACAGGGCCGTCTGTCTCTTTGCAGACTTGCACTGCAGATTCTGGTCCACCCTCTTTAATAGACTGACTCACTGTATCAAAAAATGCTTCAGAGTCTACAGCTGACATCATTAATGAGTAGGCTCGTTCGATTACAAAGGCAAGCCCAAAAATTAGCGTTAAAAGGATTGGCCACATAAATGCACCGCCTTCTAAAAAATAATGTACCATTATATCACTCCGTTTCTAATATTGTTAATTCGAATAAAAATAAATAAAAAGTTTAATTCTTAGATTACTAATTTAATTTATTGATTTGATGAATGCATCTGCTTCGTTAAAATGTTTTAGCGCTTCTATAATTTGATTATCAAACTGTAATCTTATATTAGCGCTTTCATTTTTACCCCAAATTGCCCCAGCTAATTCACTCTTCAACCTATTTTGAATATAGTCAGAATCTCTTAACAATGAATCCTGTATAAAATTAATAGAATCATTTGAAAGATGTACAAAAAAGCTGTCTAGAACAGAGGATGTAATATTCCAGCTATTCTTGAATTCCATGAAAGAGCTCGGCGTATAATTTTTATTTGAAACGTATTGTGATGCAAAATTAAAAAAGGGTCTTTTGGGATTTCTTAGAACTTTACTCGTTTCTAAACTAATCGAGTTTTTATATGGAACATATATGTCTGGAGTTATACCACCACCACCATAGACAGTTCTCCCTGACTTTGTTTTGTATTTTGGTCGCAGTTCTTTCAAGCTATCTATTTTAGATTCTCTATCAGTCGCATAAAGCTCTCTGTAGTACGCTAGATCACTTTCATCTTCATATGGTCGCTGTATTAGTCTACCGGAAGGAGTATAATATCGTGCAATGGTAACTCTTATAGCCGCACCGGTGTTTAATGGTAGTTGCCTCTGGACAAGGCCTTTCCCAAAACTTGTTTCTCCTAAAACTAGACCTCGGTCTAGATCTTGGACAGCACCTGATACAATTTCAGAAGCACTAGCAGAGCCTCTATTTATCATTACTATTAGTGAATAGCTTTTACTGCCCTTTGCGGGATTCCCAATAAATACCTGATTAGATTCTTTGATTTTGCCTTGAGTGTAGACCAGAGTATCTGCAGTAGTAATAAATTGATTTGATATTGCAGCAGCTTGTTCTAAAAGCCCTCCACTATTTCCCCTTAAATCAAATAATAATCTTTCCATTCCCTGAGAGAGTAATGTGTCTATAGCCTTTACTACTTCTTTTTCAGTTGTTGCAGAAAATCTTCGCAGAAAAATATAGCCAGTTTTTTCATCTATCATGGTAGCAGCACCAACGCTATATATTGGGATATTATCTCGAATGATAGTCACATCAAATGGCTTTGATAAGCCTATTCGTCCAATTGTAACATCAACCCCTGTACCTTTCCGGCCTCTAAGCTTTTCAAAGACCTCTGTTTTTGTGATTTTATAGGCATCTTCACCATTTATTGCAATTATCTTGTCTCCAGGCATTAATCCAACGATATCAGAAGGGCTATCAGGGATAGGAGAAATAACAGTTATGAAACCATCTAAGATATCAAACTCGATACCAATTCCTTGGAAATTTCCTTTGAATAATTCACTGATATTTTCTTGATCTTTTGCGGGGATGTAGGTTGAGTGTGGGTCCAGCTCTTCCATCAATCCGTGAAATGCACCATCCATTACTTTTTCCATATCAACAGCATCAAAGTAGAAATGGTTTACGTATCCTATGATTTGGTTTAATACGTTAATTCTCTCTTTTATGATGCGATAAACATTTTGGTTGCTCGAGTAAGCTTTTGGCGCGACCAGCGCCAAGGCTATAACAAAACCAATGGTTGCAGATAGGGCCAAGGGCCAAACCTGACGTAATTTATTAAACATTAAATATTATAAAATTTATAAACCAACGTAAATCATAGTCCTGAAAGCAGCACCTGCTAATGCAGATGTGGGAGAATCAGCAATTGCGGTTTTCCCATTTAGCTTCCAAGAACCGGCACTTACAGTTCCTTTATTAAAACCTACACTAATTCGCAAACCTAGACGTTCTAGAAACTGCCATTTAACAGCAACATAGGGTTGAAAATTAAAAAAGGCAGAGCTTACATCTCTTAAAAGACCTGGTACGGGCCCTGGTCTTATATCTGGGTTATCGTATTCTTCTGCTGAAACACCATAGTAAAGCGCTCCTGAAGTACTATCTAATGTCCCGTACACATTAGAAAATACCTGGCTCCACTTAGGGTTGCTGCTTGTTTGATTAATTGCCATTCCTGCTCGACCTAAGCCCATTAATGCACCGGCTGACAACTCTAGGTCTTGTAACAAAGGCATCACGTATTCAACAGATGCAGCGCCTAAAAGAAAAGTAAAATTTGCACTTATTGATGGATTGATGAAGTCATCATAGGCCTTAACTGTTTCACCTTCTTCCCAGGTCCCGCTGGAATTTGCATCAATGAAGATCATAACTTCGGGTATGGTGCTAGTACTTGTTCTACCCATACCAGCATATCCTCCAATGCGCCATCTTCCGGTTACATGGGCGAACCCCTCACCACCGTGAATTACGAGTGGATCATCAAAATTATTTGGATTTAAACCGAGGTTAGTTAAGTAGGATGCTCCAGGTAAAGAATCAAGTTTTATATACATGGGGCTATAGCCAATACCTCCTCCAAGAAAATCTTCCGCAGGGTAACTAAATTGACCAAATGAAATAGAAAAATTCAGACTACAACATATAATGATGGTTTTGATGATTTTGTGGCTGCTCTTCATGATACAATTTATTGATTTCAGATCCATGATTCAATTTAGAAAGAAAATATCCGGTAAAATTCAAATTTTTATTAAAAAGTGATATTTGGGCTTTTTCTTGTATAAATAGTGACATTATCCTATATTTTTCGAAGAGTAAACGAGGTAAGGGAGATCAAAACGT
>CENP01000934.1_pt1 | contig 13232 bp, 3 predicted proteins | sample 361281 | NCBI WGS metagenome assembly CENP01 (sample SAMEA2591122, study PRJEB7988) | marine metagenome | biome: marine biome (ENVO:00000447); feature: deep chlorophyll maximum layer (ENVO:xxxxxxxx); material: saline water (ENVO:00002010), including plankton (ENVO:xxxxxxxx) | depth 70 m
GGAAATCAAATAGATAGCGATACGGGTATAAGGAGAACATTAGCTACAGCCAAGTATCATTTAGAGACTTCAACTAACACGGCAACTGGAGTAACCACTAGATATCAAACGGCAGGATATCAAAACTACGTTGTGAACTATCTAATTTTTAGGAATCTGGACAGCAAAACTTTTTACGCAGACAAGATGAAAGGATTGACAGTGCAGTTAGCATACAAACTAGGTGGATTCACAGACAAAGAAAATATTAAAGTGCTCACCGACAGCGTGTCACCTGGATCAACATCAGGTTCTAAATTTATACCTGATGAAAACTACAAAATTTTATTTAGAACATCAAATCCAGTGGAAAGTTTCTATTATTCCGGAGTGTTAATTGAAAAAAACACAGACATAAGCGAAGATGGATCAACTATCTTAGGTGGATACAAAGTTTTAGGATACAACACCGTCAGACCTTATTTTAACTTTAATTATCCTGTGAAAACATCAACGGCCACTCCTGTGTCTGTAGAAGGTTCAAGCACAGTCAAAAAGTATGCGACACATCAACAGGTGATACAAACTATACCTTATGGTTATGTATTGAACACAATACAGGATGTCGCTGATTTCTTATTTGGTTATGGTCATTGGCTGGAGTCACAGGGATTTAAATTTAATAAATTCTCAAATGAATTGAAAGAAACCTTAAACTGGTCTAATGCAGTCAGAGAATTTTTATTTTGGACTACACAGGAATGGGCACCTGGAAGTGCGGTGACTGTGTCACCAGCCGCAGATGGATTCGAGCTGGACACTGAAAACAGTGTAGTAGGAAAGTTGAGAAATCTAGCAGGAGATTATTCAGTATTGGACGCTGGCGGAAGAAAGATAGACATCAGAGAACTATCAACTAAAAGAATAGGAAAAACTTTCGAATTGGGGATCAAGTCTGACACAATTGGCCTGTACAACATTTCTTTAAACACTGTCCAAAAAGAACATCTTCTAATTTTTGATAACAAAACTGTGTTCTCTGATATTATATATGAACCGTCTACTGGTTTTAGGCAACAGAGATTGAAACTAGTCGGTTGGAAAACGGGCAGTTGGAATGGTGATTATTATGCTCCTGGCTTTGTTTTTGATGCCGCCCAGGTAACATATTGGCTGGCCAACACAGATTACAGAATAGGCGACAGTGTAGAATATCAAGGAAAGTTCTATGTAGCAAAAAATAATCATAATTCAGGATCAACCTTTGATAACACCAACTGGACGCAGAAAGATCAAAAACCTGCACCGCAACTTATTCCAAACTTTGAATATAAAATATCTCAGTTTAATGATTTCTATAATTTAGAGACAAATAATTTTGACGAATCGCAACAAGAATTGGCACAGAGATTAATAGGTTACCAGTCACGTGACTATTTAGAAAATTTATTTGTTAATGATGTCTCACAATACAAATTTTATCAAGGATACATCAGAGAAAAAGGAACACAGAATGCAATAGACAAGATACTTAAAGCCAAGTACGAGGGTGAAGATATCAACCTGGAGTTATATCCAGAATGGATGATCAAAACTGGCAATTTTGGAAACACAGACACAGTGGAAAACATCCAGGTTGTTCTTAAGGATAATGAAATAAAATTCAATCCACAAAGCATTGAACTTTTGGATAACAGTAATGATGCTGTCTCATACGGAAGGTCACGTGGCATAGTTAAGGAAGATTTTTATTTCAGGCCTGTGGATTACACAGCATCTGACACATTCAAAAGGCTTGATTACAGCAAACAAGGGGTAAGCAGAGACAGGACACAGGTTTTAAAGACAGCTGGATATCCACAACTTACACAGGTCCAACACACTGCGTTCAATGTAAATGATCTATTGCAATTGGACATAAGCGCCATATCAGCAAATGACTTAATTTGGGTGGCAAACAAAAGCAATAATGATTGGGACGTGTTCCGTATAACAAACGCAGGCATTAAGATAGCTGAATTAAATTCTATCAACGAAGCGACGCAAATGGAGATAACATTCACAGGATCTCATGGACTGTCGGCTGGTACCTCTACTAGTCAGGCTGATTTCTTTGCAATTTCAAACAGTGAAGAATCAACTTTGAATGGTGTATACCAGGTAGTAGCAACTCCAAGCCATAAAACTGTAATAATAGATTTCACAGGCAATTTTGGTTTTCTTCCAACACTGGAAGACGGTTCCACAGCAGACAGTTTCGGGAACATAAGCAAATTCATATCTGTGAGACTGGCGTCCATGGACAATGTGAATGATCTTCTACAGCACAGTGAATACAACGATAGAGACGATGCAATTGGTAGAGAAGGTGACAAAGTTTTTGCTGATAGTGATAGTTCAGATCTATGGCAAGTGTACGAAAAAGTTGATCCCTACAAAACTGGGCTAATGCTATCTCCGGACACTTCCACGGCATCACAGGAGTTTGGACACAGAATAGTAGCACGTAACGACGGCAGGACCATAGTAGTTTCTGCTCCAGGCAAAGGGCAAGGAGAGATTCATTTCCTATTTAGAAAATCATCTGATGCGGGAACTAGTTTGTCAACGCAGGCAACTGCAACAATGACTGAAAATGATGATAACACCAGCAGACTAGGTGAATCATTATCAATAAGCACCGATGAGAACTATGTGGTTGCAGGTGCTCCTTACACTAACACTCTTGATTCTGATGGAAGCACGAGACAGCTTAATAGTGGTTTGATCAAAGTCTACCAATGGAATCCAAACAATTTTGAATACGGTATACTGAACACAATATCTCCTCCAACAGACGGATCATCTGCGAATGATGGCCTTAATTTTGGTTGGCAACACAAAATATCGGAACCTGGTGAAAATTCATTAAAGACAACACCAACGAAATACCTTTTTGTGTCTGCACCTGGACATGATAATGATCAAGGCAGGGTATACATGTACAAATGGGCGGTGGGTGCAGATGGATCAACCTATGATACATGGACACAAGATTATACTATAGAAGCACCCGACGGTGGCTCAGGCCAGAGGTTTGGACATAGGTTAGCGGCAAATGACAACGGTGACATACTAGCAGTTAGTTCACTAGCCCCAGGGAATGCAGGTAAGGTTGAAATCTTTAGAAGGACATCACAGAGCAATGACGGAAGCACACAGAATTCGTTTGTGCTGGTCCAGACATTGACAGGCGTGTCTAGTGATGGCTCATCGCTGAACACTGCGTTTGGTGAATCGATAGCGATGAATAAGGATGGTACAACTTTAGTAATAGGATCTCCAGGCGTTGACGATGGTAGCACTGGCCAAATTGACGGTGGTGCTATTTATTATTACAAATGGAATGCAGATGGGTCAACAAACACTTACACTCTGCAACAGACAATCAAAGCACCAGAGACTCAGAACAACATGAGATTCGGAACCAGTTTAGACATCAATCAATCAGGTAAAAGGATTGTCATAGGGGCAGAGCGATTTGCCACATTCAGAGAGATGAAATTTGATTCTGGAGAAACAACTTTTGACCTACAGGACACAGATATAGTTGACCTAAACATTGGATCTGGTGGTGCGTTCACTGCCACAATGTATAATACTAAGTTCGTGATAGACGACATGTTATCAGGTGATAGTGTGTCTGAAAACGACGATTTTGGACGTGGCCTGTGTATGATAGATAACACAGTGCTGGTAGGTGCGCCAAAAGACGACGGAAACACATCCTCTGATGGAAGCACAAAAATTGAAAATGACGGGACAGTGGTTAGATATGATTTGACAATCAATGACAGCTACGCATGGAAAAATATAGCGTCAGAGACATCCTTCATTGACATAGGCAAATTGGGGCAAGTATTCGAATTTAATAACAAAAGCAAACAGATAAGAGATTATTATGATCTTTACGATCCGGTCAAAGGTAGAATTTTAGGACTTGCAGATAGGGAGATCGATATTAAAACAGCATGGGATCCGGCTACCTACAATGTTGGTGACAACGTAGACAGTAAGACACCATGGGCGGAAGATCACATAGGTGAGGTATGGTGGAATCTTTCAACTGTAAAATGGCTATGGTATGAACAAGGTACCCAGGAATACAAACAGAACAACTGGGGTAGGACATTTCCTGGTTCCAGCATAGACGTATACGAATGGATAGAGTCCAGGTTGTTGCCAAGTGAATGGAATGAAAGACGAACCGGAACCAATGAGGAGATTTCTGGTACGGCCCTATACGGTGACGACACACAATACACAGTGGTACAGAAGTACGACTCCAGATTAGATACATTTGTAAATTTTTATTATTATTGGGTAAGAGGAAAAACAACACTGCCTCCAAATTCCAAACATAGGAAAAACACAGTGGCATTTGTTGCCAACCTGATTTCAAATCCAAGGAGTTTTGACATTAAATACTATGCCATTACCGACACGAATAAATTAGTTATTTTCAACGTCAATGACCTTGTTAGTGATGATATAGTTTTAAACATAGACATCAGAACAAACGACTTCGATGGTGATTCTCACAGTGTTTGGAAGTTGGCAAGAGAGGGAGACGCTGATTTTAAACCAGGAAAAAGAGTTGAAACACGTTGGTGGGATTCACTTATAGGTTCAAACAGCACAGGTGACATAGTACCTGATCCAAACTCTCCTGTGAACGAAAGATATGGAAACAACACGAGGCCAAGGCAAAGTTGGTATGTGGACAGATACTCAGCATTGAAAGAGATAATTGACTATGCAAACAGCGTTCTTAAAAAGAATCAGTTGAGCGGTACAATAAATCTAACCAACCTAGATAAAAAAGAACCAGAGCCTACAGCACAGAGCGGTGAATGGGACGCAACAGTTGACACGTATGCAGAGCTGACCTACATAAACACTACAGACCTTTCAGGCAGTGTGAGATATTTGGTTAAGGCAGACGAAACAGCCAACAATTACTGGGCAATATACACATGGGATGGCACAGAATTCACAAGAACAAAACTACAGACCTATAACACTAGTGCATATTGGAGTTACACAGATTGGTATGAAACAGGTGGATCAATGACTCATAACGAAAACACCAAGATAGACAAACAAGTTACCTTTCAGTATGAACTTGATTCTTTGCAACTAGCTATAGGCAAACATGTGAAAGTCACAAGTGCAGACACAGGCGGATGGAAATTGTTCATGAAGACTGCCAGTGGTTTCGAAAATGTTGGCACAGAGAATGGTACCATACGTCTAAGCACAAAATTGTATGATTATTCTCAGGATGCAACGGGTTATGCAGGTGCAGATAACTTCGATGACAATTTCTTCGACCAACAGCCAAGTATCGAAACAAGGAATATTTTGACTGCTTTGCGTGATGATCTTTTTATAAACAACCTTGCAGTTGAATACAACACACTGTTCTTCACTGGGTTAAGAAAGGTACTTGCCGAACAAACCTATGTTGACTGGATGTTCAAAACATCATTTATAAATGCCAAAAATTCAGTTCGTGAGCTAGACCAAAGAAAAACTTATACCACTGGCACGGATGATTGGATTGAGGACTACATTAATGAAGTCAAGCCATTCCATACCAAGCTCAGAGAATATAGACTAGGTTATGATAAGTTAGAGACGCAAGACGGCATATACACCGACTTTGACAATCCTGTGTTCTATGACTCCAGTACAGGAAAAATTAGGCCATTGAACGTTAGTCTCGATACTAGTAAATTAACGGAGTATCCTTGGCAGATGTGGAATGACTATCATAAAAAATATGTGTCATCGATCACAGTTACTAAAAGTGGATCAGGATACACAAAGACTCCAACTGTTTTAGTAGTTGGTGGTACAGTTGCTTCAACAGGTCCTTTTCAATTACTAGGAACCAGCAACAGAGGATCAACATCAGGAACTTATGGTTATTATTATCCGCTGTTTAGCAGTCAAGCTCAGGCTGAGGTATGGGACAGCCAAAACGGTGGATCAGGCACCACTAACACATATAGCTTTGATGGCTTCTCTGGATTGTTCTATGGCCCAAGCACCACAATAACACCAACAAGCACAAGGTCAGGAGCATACAAGCTGTATGAAACTCCAGATACCACGGCGGCAACGGCGACTGCGACAATACAAGATGGCAAGGTAACAAAGATTACTGTCACAGCAAAGGGTTCGAACTACACCGCAACACCTATGGTTGTCATAACAGGTGGTGCAGATGATGGTTCTACTCCTACAGACTCAGCCAAGGCCTACGCAAATCTCGCCAATGATCTTGTAAGAGACTTTGATACAACAATAAAATTTGATAGGATATCCAGCACATCGAGAGTGGCGGATTGGAAGGCTAGTACAAGTTATGCCTACAACGATTTACTACGTTACAATAACCAACTGTATAAAGTAACAAACGCATTTACGTCATCAACAGATTTCGACGACAACATAGGCAGTGTCTATAAAGTATACGGAAATGAGACCGGACTTACAGCCGCTGATAGAACAAAAGGTTTCTACACACCAGGCGCCGGAATGCCGGGTAACGAACTAGCTCAAGTGATGTCAGGGGTTGACTATGGAGGTACTATGGTAACAGGCTTACTGTTCTCTCAAGAAGCAGGTTTTGATAAGTCAGGATTTTATGACTTTCCGTTTGATAATTTTGGAGGATCACAAATCAAATCATTCAGGGCCGACGGAGTCAATAATGATTTCACTTTCGACACAGCTCCTGCTACCACAGATGTCTTTCAAGTTTATATTACCCAGGATGACAGTACAAGGAAAAAATTATCAGATGTGATCAGGGGAGATGGTTCTACCGTAAGGTTTGCTATAAGCGAGATCCCAGAAGCAAACGCACTTGTTGAATTCATTCCTTTTGATGATGACGGTGTGCTAACACCAACAGATGATAGGACTATAGATTCTATTATCAAAGGTGGACTGTTTACGTCAGCTTTGGGACATGCACCAAGCGACATTGTGTTGGAAGGGGACCAATTTGTTTCGCCTGATACAAGCTACGCACCAGAAGAAACAGTGCCTGGACAAATGTTCGACACAGTAGATATTAAAGTTTATACATCTCCCGAGTCTGGGGTACCATTCATATCTGAAAAGAATTATAGAGGTGATGGCACCACAACAGTATTCAGTATAGGTGACTTTCCTGGTTCACTTGGATCAGTCACTGTTGCAGTTGATGGAGTAATACAAAAAGGCAGTGCTTTGGATTCCACTATATCTCAATATACGATCGATGTTGGCAACAAAACAATTACCTTTGATACAGCTCCTGCAAATCACAGTGAGATATCCACAAAAGTTTTTGCTATATCAGGAGAGAATTATAGAGTTCTAAATACTTTTACAGGTGACGGAAGCACTACAGCTTTTGGAACATCAACTAGAGGTGAATTCAATCTGGACTCAACGTCCTCAGATATCTATGTGACTATTGACGGTGTGCCAACCACAGCATATTCAACTTCAACAACAGCGAACACAATCACAGTAACGTTCAGCTCTGCGCCAGAAGCCGATGCTTTTGTGCAGATAGCCGGATTCAATAAATCAGCAACGTCTAGCCGAAGTTTTGCAAGTGTAAGAAGCGAGGCTATCACTTACGACGGATCCACAAACAGATACAGTCTGACTTATCCTCCTGGAGCCATAGGTCCTTTATCCGGACTTACCACAGTAGAACTTAATGGCAGGTTGTTGCGAGGCCCAGACAACACCTATTATCTAGGTGACGGTAGCACTTACACTTATGGTGTTTTATCAGGACTTGAAGATGACTCCACTGTTGACCCAGCAAAAACAATTTCATCGGCAAGTCAAGTTGAAGTTTTTGTTAATGGAGTGCAAAAAATATTAAACACTCATTACACGGTAGATACTGGCAATCAAAATGTTAACTTTAACACAGCAAATGTTCCGTCTGCAACAGACGTAATTTGTATATCAACACTAGTTGACCATCAATATTTTGTAGATGGTGGATCTGATGCTGATTTAGTGCTTGTAACTAGTGCAATAACGTCTCCGTATTCTTTAAGTGCAAGTGATGTATTGACAGTGACAACTTTTAATAATGCACTAGGAATGAAACAGAGACGAGAAGTATTGGAAGGCAGAAGCAGTGGAGTTTTCAAACTAAGATTTGACACGTTAAACGCCAGTTACACTTTTGTTTGGCTAAACGGTGAACAATTATTGCAGTCTAGTGACTACACAGTAAGCGGAAACACAATCACTGTTAACGGAAGAACAATAACTTCTACAGACAGATTAGATGTGTTATACTTTGCTGTTGACTCTGCGGTCAGCGCCACTGGATTCAGAATATTCAAAGACATGTTGAACAGGACATTCTACAAACGTATCTCCAAAACTTCAACAACTACATTGACACAAGACATGACAGCAGGTATAAAAACAATAACAGTCAAAGACGGAACAATTTTACCAGAGCCGAATGCTTCAGCAAACGTGCCTGGTGTTGTTTTCGTTGACAAAGAAAGAATAGAATACTTTACAAAGTCAGGTAACACGTTAGGACAACTAAGGCGTGGTACACTTGGCACAGGAATTAAGGAGCATGGATCAGGCACGGAAGTGGTAGATGCGTCTGGTACTCAAACCATCCCTTATGCGGACACAATATACACTAACACTTTCACAGGTGATGGTAGTACTACTGTGTTTGCACTATCACAAGCACCATCATCCGCTAGTGAGTTAGACATATTCATTGGTGGCCAACGATTGTTGCTCACTAGCGAGGATGGATCAACTATAAACTATTCTGTAGACGGAAGCACGACGGCAGTGACTTTGAGCACAGCACCTGCTTCTGGTACGCAGATTAAAATACTACACAAGAAAGGACAGGTATGGTATACTGCCAAAGATGGTAATCCAGCAGATGGTAGAGGATTACAGGCGTCAACCTCTCAACCGGCTAAATTCATAGCTAATGAGCCAACAAACGCACCTGAATAAATACACTAGATGACACAGGACAACAAACCAACAGAAGCAAAAGAAGAGAATAAAAAGCCACAAGATCACACAGGCGTGATGATGACTGGCCACATTAAAATTTTTGATCCAGAGACAGGTGAAGTAATTGTAGATAAAAGAAACGCAATACATTATGAAAACATGTCACAGGCACTAGCAAATTCATTAGCCAATAAAACCAATGGATTTATACATGAAATGGCATTTGGAAATGGTGGTACAAGTGTAGACCCAACAGGAATTATAACTTATCTTACACCAAATTCAACTGGAACAAATGCAAGTCTTTATAATCAGACATACTATAAAGTTATTGATGATAATTCGGCCACTAATAAGGACACAACTAGAAACAAGATGGAAGTCAGGCACACAGCAGGCAACAAATACACAGACATTGTTTGTACCTGCACGTTGGACTATGGTGAACCCACAGGCCAGGCGGCATTCGACAACACAACAGATTTCAATGGAGATTTTGTGTTTGACGAACTAGGACTTAAAAGTTATGAGGGAACAGAGAATGGGTCAACAAACAAATTGTTGACACACGTGGTTTTCCATCCAGTTCAAAAATCATTAAACAGATTGATTCAAATTGACTACACATTAAGGATACAAAGTTTGACAACATTCACTGAAACAAGTTCTACTGCATTGACAACGTCAAATACAGTGAGTGGAACTACATCAGGTGGTAACACAGGGTACTAATGGCATACACAGTTGACAAGACAAATAGTTCTGCTTCACCTAGTTCATACACTGTCCAGGACAATGTGTTAAACACCCAAACTGATCTTAAGTTTATCGGCAAAGGCTATGCCGGTTATGGTGAAGTATTACATGAAAACTTCCTACATCTCTTAGAAAATTTCGCAAATGCTACTGCACCTGGCAAACCTATACAAGGACAGTTATGGTATGACAGTGGTGCGTCTCAACTAAAAGTTTACACTGGTTCAAATTTTGTCCCTGCGGGAAATACTGTTCCTTATGGACCAACTGCTCCAGCCAATCTCGTTACAGGTGACCTTTGGATAGATTCAGACACTGCACAACTATTTTTCTACAATGGAACATCTAATATCCTTATAGGACCAACAACTTCAGCCGGTGCTAATACAAATGGATTTACATTTGAGAGCATCACGGATAATACGGATACTGCAAAGAATGTTACTAAATTATTCAACGATGGAAATTTAATTGCAATAATTTCCGAAGATACATTTACACCAAAAACGGCAATATCAGGATTTTCATCTATAACAAAAGGTATAACACTTTCAACAGCAATCACAGATCTTAAATTTGCAGGAACAGCCACAGACTCTGACAAGTTAGGCAATGTTGCCGCGGCAAATTATCTTAGGTCAAATGCTAATGACACAACAACTGGAACATTAGGAGTTCTTAATAATTCCGGATTTGCAGTTGGAACTAACAGTGACCTAAGTCTTACTGTTGATAGCACAGGTGTTGTAATGCAGAATATTATATCGGACAAGGACATCACGTTCAAGGTTAACGACGGTGGTTCTACAACGACGCTAATGACCATGGATGGATCATCATCGAGGGTTGGTATCGGCACAGTAACACCTACCACAAAGTTAGACGTATCTGGAACAGTCAATGCAACAGCATTTACAGGACCAATTACAGGTGCAGTGACAGGAAATGTCACAGGAAATGTCACAGGAGATGTCACTGGTGCAGTAACAGGAGCGGCAAGTTCAAACTTATTGTTGACTGGCGGCACACTATCAGGCACACTTAATTCGCAGACAATTTTGCCTAGCTCGGACTCAAGTTTCAACTTAGGAACAGACGGCACTAGATTTGCAACTGCATTCCTTGACACATTGGATGCCACTGAGATCAAGAGTCAGGGTGTAACAATAAATGACAATTCAATTACAGCAAGTAGATCAAACGATAATCTAGAAATATCAGCTTCAGGAACTGGTGATGTGAATATAAATTCAAACGCTACACTTTCAGGTTCATTTGCTCAGGCCATACACACATTTACAGCAACAGATGCCATCACTGCGGCAGAACATGCAGGTAGAATTTTATTACTTGGCGAGGTTGGCGGAAACGCAGACGTTGTGCTTACACTACCCGACGCAACAGGATCAGGAAATGTTTATGAATTTATAGTAAGTGTTACCATGCCTTCCAACACATATAAAATTGCTTGTCCAGATGCAGACAACACAATCACTGGACAAATACAATATTTGGACGAAGACGGCACGGCAGTGACGGCCTTCCCAACAGTTTCGGCTTCAGACACGATAACACTCAATGGTGGTACACAAGGAGGAAGGGTAGGAGACACACTTACACTAATAGATATTGCGGCAGACAAATGGATGGTCAAAGGATTGATGCGTGTGGCGGCAGGTGCCAACCCAGCAACGCCATTTACAGCGGCAGTCAGTTAAAGGTAAATATAAGAAATGGCGTACACAATTAACAAAACAGACGGATCAGTAGTAACAACAATCACCGACGGAACGGTCGATAACACCACTTCGTTGCAGTTGTTCGGAAAGAGCTTCTCTGGTTTTGGTGAGGGCCTTAACGAAAATTTAGTAAAGCTACTAGAAAACGCGGCTTCAACATCAGCACCAACATCACCATTGAGAGGTGAGCTTTGGTTCGACACAAACACAGCACAGCTAAAAGTTTATGACGGCTCAGCGTTCAAGCCAACAGGGGCGGCAAAATCACAGGCGTCAGCGCCAACTTCAGCCTCAGCTGGAGATCTTTGGCATAATTCAACAGATGACCAACTTTATGTATACACAGGATCTGCATTTTTATTAGTAGGGCCAGTATACACTGCGGGACAGACACTATCAGGGTGGAAGATTGAAACACTAGGAAGTGCAGGTGGTGACAAGGTTGTATCTTCAATGTTTGTAGGAAACACAAGGGTTGCAATACTTTCAAAAGAAACATTTACACCATCTGTTACACAAACAGGTTTTGCAGAGATCAAAGCAGGATTCACACTAAACTCAACATTGAGTGCCGTGTTCGAAGGAACAAATACCCAAGCGGCAAATATCGATGTTTCAGGGACATCAAACACTTCCAGCACAATTATAGCTGGCGGAAACTTCCTTAGAGCAGATGCCAATGACACTACAACAGGATCATTAACAGTTGACACAGATAATGGTATAGTGGTTGGTGATGCACAAGAATTAACTGTTACAGTTTCTAGCAACGACGTAACGATAGCACAAACATCACAGGATAAGGATCTTAAATTTACCGTAAATGATAACGGAACAACAAACACTATCTTAACACTAGATGGTTCAGAGACGGCAGTAAACATAGTTGGAAATGTAAACATCACAGGTCAGTTAAATGTTACAGGCGAATACAATGCGACCTCATCTAACATTAACACATATGATGATGCTTTTTTAAAATTAAACAACGGCAATTCAGAAGTTGATTCTGGACTTATTGTTGAGACCGGTGACACAGATGATGCCAGACTATTCTATGATGTGTCTGAGAATAGTTGGGTGGCAGGTGAAAATCAATCATATTCTGCACTAATAAGATTAGCAGACTTGACAGACGATGGTGACGGTAATAAAGGCACCAAGGCCCTAACAACAGATTCATCAACCGGCAATCTTAAAGTCACTACATTGACATTAGGTGCTGTTGGATCGGACATCACGTCTTCTTCATCAACTACAAGTGCAGATGTAACAACACTAGGACAGGTAACCAAGTCACTAAAATTATGGGGTGGTTCAACAATATCCGATGATGGAAGCAACAGCATAGCAGGAAATAGATACGTTGAGACTTCAGCACCTACATCTGGTCAAGGCTCAAACGGGGATCTTTGGTTCGTAAGGGAGAGCTAATCCCATGGCGGCAGTAGTTAATACTTTCTTATACTCAGGAACACTTCGACAGGTCGTAATACCGGCTGGCACACAATCCATAGACGTACACCTATGGGGTGGAGCTGGTGGTGGTGGTGGATCGGATGCTGGAGGTCCTGGAGGTACAGGTGCGGCTGGACATCACGTATCGGCTACAACAATATCAATGACATCCAATATAGGAAAGACATTAACAGTGGCAGTAGGCGGCGGAGGCGCTGGTGGTACATCGGGCGG
>CENP01102695.1_pt1 | contig 13209 bp, 10 predicted proteins | sample 361281 | NCBI WGS metagenome assembly CENP01 (sample SAMEA2591122, study PRJEB7988) | marine metagenome | biome: marine biome (ENVO:00000447); feature: deep chlorophyll maximum layer (ENVO:xxxxxxxx); material: saline water (ENVO:00002010), including plankton (ENVO:xxxxxxxx) | depth 70 m
ATTTTTGTCTATCGGTGTAATTCTCTTTTCAAGCTCTGTTGCGAGAATTTCTACTCCAGAATTTTGGTCTATAAGTTCAGGACTCGGCGGAACACTGGGTCCCATAGTATTCAATCAAATTTTGTTACTCGTGGAACCTTTGAGTATTACTAGCGACATTTTAGGTTGTCTGTTAGCATTTACAGGCACAATTATAGTACTTTGGTGCTTAGGTGCTGGATGGGGAGAATGGACTAAAATAATACGTGATATTTTTAGGCACCTAAAGTCACTACTATTAATAACTGGAAGGTTTACCCTATTTTGCCTAAAGACGCTGGGATCAGGTCTGAAATTAACTGCGAAATTTGTAAATATTAGCCGTAATAATACAAGGCAGCGAATGGAGCCAATAGTTGGGCAAGATCAGACCAGTCTGAACTTACTCGATCAACAGAGCGTTGCTGCAGATTTTGATAATACGAATGATTTTAGTGGGAAGAGGTTGGTTTCTGCGACTTTAAAACGAGAAAAAAAATCAAAGAAAGCTAGGATTAAAAAAGTTCAAGAAAGTTTGAACCTCCAAGTTACAGGCGAATACGCTTTACCACAATTAGACTTATTGGCTTACAAAAAAGAAATAATAAATAGTGCCCCGGACAAGCAAGCGCTGGAAGCTAATGCTCGTATGCTAGAGACAGTCTTACAGGATTTTGGCGTAAAGGGAGAAATAGTTGAAGTGCGGACTGGCCCAGTTGTGACCTTATATGAGTTAGAACCAGCCCCCGGCACAAAATCATCAAGAGTTATAGGTTTGGCGGATGATATAGCACGCTCTATGAGTGCAGTCTCGGTGCGCGTAGCTGTGGTCCCTGGTCGAAATGTGATTGGCATTGAGCTTCCCAATGCTCGAAGAGAAATGGTCTTTCTTCGACAACTTTTTGAGACTGACAACTATTCTGACACCAATGCTAAATTACCAATTGCCATTGGAAAAGACATAGGCGGTGCGCCAGTCATCGTTGATTTGGCGAAAATGCCACATCTATTAATTGCAGGCACAACTGGTTCGGGAAAATCGGTCGCAGTTAATACCATGATCTTGTCATTGTTGTATAAATTGTCGCCCGAACAATGCAGAATGATAATGATCGATCCGAAAATGCTTGAGCTATCGATCTACGATAATATTCCCCATCTTCTCAGTCCGGTAGTAACAGATCCCAAAAAAGCGGTAGTTGCCTTGAAATGGACTGTACGTGAGATGGAAAGTAGGTACCGCGCTATGTCTAAGCTAGGGGTTCGAAATATAGAAGGATACAATGCACGATTAGCGGATGCGCGTAGAAAGGGTGAAGTCTTAAAACGTCGTGTTCAAACAGGTTTTGATGCAGAAACAGGTAAGCCTGTTTTTGAAGATCAGCCGCTAGATTTGACACCAATACCGTTTATTGTGGTTGTAATTGACGAAGTGGCTGATCTAATGCTTGTTGCGGGGAAGGATATTGAAGGAGCGGTGCAACGCTTAGCTCAAATGGCGCGTGCTGCGGGTATCCACGTTATTATGGCAACACAGAGACCATCGGTGGATGTCATAACTGGCACCATAAAAGCAAATTTCCCAACCAGGATCAGTTTTCAGGTAACATCAAAAATTGACAGCCGTACGATTCTTGGAGAGCAAGGAGCGGAGCAGTTGCTTGGACAAGGTGATATGTTGCATATGGCTGGTGGTGGCCGTGTTACACGTGTTCACGGCCCGTTTGTATCAGATGAAGAAGTAGAGGATGTAGTTTTGCATCTTCGCGCACAAGGTGAGCCAGAGTTTAATGAGTCCATAACGGAGGAAGACGAAGTTGGCGACCCTTTGGCGACCTACGGTTTGGGCGGTGGTGAAAAAAGCGGAGATAGTGGCGACGAACTTTATGACCAGGCAATAGCAATTGTATCCCAAGAGAGAAAGGCATCGACTAGCTTCATTCAAAGACATCTCAAAATTGGCTATAATAGGGCCGCAACAATTATAGAACGAATGGAGACTGATGGTGTTGTAAGCTCTGCTAATCATGTAGGTAAGAGGGAAGTCCTTGTGCCAGACCATTCGGAAACTTAATTTTTAGATTTATTTATAATGATAATGAGGGCCGTTGCGATGTTAAAAAACCTTTTTATCGTAATGGTACTATTAAGCTTCAGCTATGGTTCAAATTTAGCTAAAGGCGCTGATCTGACACAGGATGATCTAGATAATATTAGCAAGATAGAGAATTTTCTAAACTCAATCACAACTTTGAAGTCAAATTTTTTGCAAACGGCCAGTACGGGCGAACGTTCGGGCGGGGTTTTATTCCTGGATCGGCCGGGGAAAATGCGAGTTCAGTATGATGAACCGTCGCCTATTTTGCTAGTTTCTGATGGAAGTTATGTGATTTATGTAGAAAAAAATTTGGAACAGATAAGCCATTTTCCAATCGCACAAACACCATTAAGAGTTTTAATAGAGAAAGACGTAGACCTGCAGGCATGGTACAAAATAAAGGATATTAAACGTGGACCAGGGACATTAAGACTAACATTGATTATGAAAGATGATTTGAGTTTGGGTTCGGTTCAATTGCTATTTTCGGATCGACCAATGCAGCTTCGGCAATGGACAATTCGGGATCAACAGGGCATCGAAGTCAGAGTTTCTTTAATGGACATGCAACGTGGGGCTCGGTTTGACCCTAAACTATTTGAGGTTGATCCGAATTTATTCAGTAGCTCTAACAAGGAAAATTGATTAGGACTTGAAAAAAAATGGGCGGATCAACAACTGAATCAAGGACTGATCCTTTTCGCCTTCTATACCGATAGTATTGACTGCTGTTAATTTTAGCAAATTTCGTGTGGTAAAAATTCTATCCCAGACACTGAATATAGTTGAATAATTGGAATTTGTATCACGATCTATAGCATGATGGTGAATTCCATGGATGGATGGTGTAACAAAGAATTTTGAGACTATTTTATCTAGAAACTCTGGGATACGAATGTTTGAATGATGAAATGCTGAGGAGAATAGAACCAGAATTTCAAAACAGATTATAGACATCCATGAGATGTCAAAAATTATAATAATAATGGTGCGAAAGAAAGTGCTCAAAAGCACTTCTCCAAAATGAAATCTGAGTGCTGTGGTAACATCGAGGAATTCGTCGAGATGATGTATTTTATGGAGTCGGCAAAAAAATGGCATTTCATGGTTCGCTCTGTGCCACCAGTAAATTAAAAAGTCTAGCAATATAATATTTATGATAATCGCAACAATGGGTTCTATATTAGTTGGGCGCCATCCCCACGTGTTTTGTGATGCCCAAATAGAAAAAGGCAGGATAATCCCGACGGATATGATAGAATTCAAAAACCAAAAACTACAATTTTTTAGAACTCTCAACCAATTTTTAGGTGCAATAATTAATGGATATAAAAACTCTAATCCAACAACAGTACACAACCCTGTTAGGACTAGAAGTATTTTATATTGTATAACCATCTGAAGAATGTCACTCATGGCTAAAAATAGATACCTTTTTTGAAAAACCCAAACTTAAATGTCATATGATTTATATTAATAAATGGGATGCAAATTTTGAATGCAATTGATAGAAGGCCCCTAATAGGTGTTTCTGGATGCCGTGAACCAGGATCGATGCACCCTTTCCATCGATGTAGTGAAAAGTATTTGTTGGCTGTCATAGACCCAGTAGGTGGAACTCCAGTAATTTTACCCGCTTTGCCTGAGCTTGAGGACTTTTCTGATCATCTGGATGGGCTTCTTCTGACAGGAAGCCCATCGAACGTTGAACCGGTTCACTATAATGGAAAAGAAAGTAAAGAAGGAACTAGGCATGATCCCCACCGTGACGGGACTATGCTTCCCTTGATCAAAAAAAGCTTAGAAAAAAAGATCCCAATATTGGGTTTATGCCTAGGAATTCAGGAATTAAACGTTGCATGCGATGGCACTTTGCATCAACGCATAGCTGATTTGGATAATACTTTTGATCATCGCATGAGACGTGATGTGGAGGATCATGAGAAACGTTATAGGCCTGCACACAATATAGAAATTTTATCAGGCGGTTTATTAGATAAAATCACAGGGCTGAAGAGCGCTAATGTAAATTCGCTTCATGCACAAGGCATCGATCAATTAGGCAATGGCCTAAAAATTGAAGCAGTCGCTCCCGATGGGGTCATTGAAGCGATAAGTTCAAGTGACCCAGATATTTTCGCATTAGGAGTCCAGTGGCATCCTGAATGGCCACGCCCACTGAATAGCGTTAACACAAAAATATTTGAGGCGTTTGGAGAAGCATGCAGAAGAAGGGTGTCTAAGGGACTAAGCAACTGAAAGTAAAGAACAAGGTCAATTCGTAGTTCTATCTTTGGCCTCGTTCAGATTTATATCACGCTACTCTATCGCCTTTTTTTATAGTTGCTGCTCGGTTATCTACGCCAGGCAACATTTTTGCTGGGTCCCTTGTTACCACTAGATCAATAATAGTAGGACAGCCTTTGTGTTTCAAACCAATCGAAATTGCCTTGCTGATTTCATTTGGGTCTTCTACACGGATTCCTTTACAGCCTAACGCCTCTGCTGCTTTCGCATAATTTGTCTCTTCTAGATCGCTCGATTGATACGCTCCTTCCCCATACATTAGGTGTTGGAGTGCCTTCACGTATCCCGATGCCGCGTTATTGACGACTATTATAACAAATTCTAGTTCCATACGTTTGGCGGTCTCCAGTTCGCCCAACGTCATATTGAATCCACCGTCACCCGTAATGGCAACAATGGGCCCTGAGTTCGCCAATGCGCCTCCTATAGCGCCAGGTAATCCATAGCCGATTGATGCAAACCCTCTGTCTGGCAGGAACCCCCTCCCCGCACGTTTGGTGTCATAAAGTAAACCGCCCCAATGTGCCGCGAAACCACCATCTGCAACGAGTATAGCATTCTCAGGTAGCTCATTGTTAAGTTCATGCATCAATCTGGCCATATTTATTGGAATTTCTTCTGAGGTCAAACGTTCGTTAACTGAGGCGCGCCAGTCGCGCATGTGCTTTGATACCTCTTCTATATAGGAGGCCCGTCTCTCTTTTTGCTGCTTTGCGTCGCTTTGCATTACAGATGCAAGATCTTTGATTCCCTCTTTAGCATCGCCCCATAATGCTATAGTGGGTTGTAGCGTTCGACCAATTTCCTCCGCAACAACTTCTAGATGTATCACGGGTATATTTTTAGGTGGAAGCGTAAATCGTTTTGTTGCTATTTCACCTAACTTACAACCTATAACAAACAAGCAATCACTCTTTTCAATGAACTGATTTGCTATGCGATCGTAGCGACCGAACAAACCGGCATTTAATGGGTTATTACAAGATATAGCGCCTTTTCCAGTCATTGTATGCGCTACCGGTATGGAGAAGGTTTCAGCAAAGGACTGGAGTGTTTGTGCCGCATCACTGAGATGAACTCCTCCTCCCGCTAAAATCAATGGCCGCTTGGAGTTTTTCAGAAGCCGAGTTGCCTCTTTGATGGAACTCAAGTCTGGTCTCGTTCTTAAATTCGGTATTCGCTGATAGGGTTGAGGTATATCTAACTCGTCGGGATTAAAAGGGTAGTTTGCGTGGCAAATATCTTCTGGAATGTCTAATACGACTGGCCCAGGACGACCAGTAGTTGCGACTTGGAATGCTCGTATAACTAGTTCGGGAAGCCGTTCAATCATTTCAACTTTAATTAATTCTTTCACTGCTGGCCTCAGAATCTCAACTTGTCTACTTTCTTGTGTCATGTTTTTCCAAGAATGTAGTCGATGGCTATTCCCAACGATAGCTACCAGAGGGGTGCCTGCGTTCAGCGCTTCCACTAATCCTGTAACTAAATTGGTAGCTCCTGGTCCTAGTGTGGCATCGACTACACCCACTCGACCAGTAATCTTGGCGTATGCGTCGGCTGCAAAGACACCGCATCTTTCGTCATTTATTAGTGAGTGTGTTAAACCAAGACGACGAGCAGCATCGTAAAAAGGTAATAATTGAAAACCGCCCATCCCAAACATAGGCCCGATACGATGTGCCCGAAGCAATCGTGCTATAGCTTCTCCACCGGTCATCTCATTTGTTGCGGACACGATTAAGCACTCCCGGTAGCTAGTTAAATTATACGATTGTGACACGAAGAGGTTAAGGATCGAGTTTCATGTCGAATCGTGAACATCAATTGCAAAAAAATACCGGGTTGTCTACCAAACGATTCAATAAGAAAAAATATGAGCAGCCATTTTTAGGATTATTGACGCATTACGATCATTTTTTTGATTTCTGCGATCGCCTTGGCTGGGTTAAGACCCTTTGGACAGGTTTTTGTGCAATTCATTATGGTGTGGCAGCGATATAAGCGAAATGGGTCCTCTAAATTATCAAGACGTTCGCCTGTATATTCGTCTCTTGAATCTGCGATCCAACGATATGCTTGAAGTAGAACTGCTGGTCCTAGGTAACGCTCCCCATTCCACCAATAACTTGGACAAGAAGTAGAACAACTAAAGCACAAAACGCATTCCCACATACCATCTAATCTAGCCCTCTCATCTATCGATTGCAGGCGTTCAGTATCTGGAGGGGGAGGGGTTTTTGTTTTTAGCCACGGTTCGACGGATTCTAACTGAGCGTACGCTGTTGATAAATCTGGAACCAAGTCTTTGATCACGTCCATGTGCGGCAGCGGGTAAATCTTTACATCGCCCCTAACTTCTTCAATTGGTTTGAGACAAGCCAAAGTGTTAGTTCCATCAATGTTCATAGCGCAAGAACCACAAATTCCCTCTCGACAAGAACGTCTAAATGTTAATGATGTGTCTACTTGGTCTTTAATCTTTATAAGGGCGTCCAGTACCATTGGGCCGCAATCGTCGAGATCTATTTCGTATGTATCCAGACGAGGGGTTTCGTTACTATCGGGATCATACCGATATACCTTGAAAGCACGGACGTCTCCTGCATCATCAGGCCCTTTATGAGTATTTCCGATTTTGACTTTAGAATTAGCTGGGAGCGTAAATTCAGCCATTTTTTATTTCTCTCTTTAAAAACTTTTCATGCACAATGTTCTAGTATACCCGAGCCGCTGGAGGTATTGGCTCTATTTCGTTTGACAATGGGTTTTGATGAACATCCCGATAAATGACATCATAATTGTTTTTCTCATCAAGCCACATACAAGTATGCTTCATCCAGTTTTCGTCATCACGTTCGGGATAGTCTTCATGGGCATGCGCCCCGCGGCTTTCTTTTCGAAGGTTGGCTGATGTTAGAGTAACGATAGCTTGCCCCATCAAATTATCTAACTCTAATGCTTCGACTAAATCTGAATTCCATATTAGAGAGCGATCGCTGACGGATATATCCGGCATAGTACCAGCAATCTGCAGAATATTCTTTACGCCTTTGTCAAGAAGCTCGTTGTCTCTAAAAACAGCCGCATGACGTTGCATTGATAGTTGCATTTCATGCCTTATTTCGGACGCTTTCTTGGAACCGGAAGCATTTCGAATACGTTCAAGTCGTTCGATTGAAAAATCACCTGCATTTGCTTCTAAAGGTTTATGTGTTTCTCCGGGTGTAACCGTTTCCGCGGCACGGTAGGCTGCAGCCCTTCCAAAAACAACGATGTCTAGCAGGGAGTTTGTACCAAGTCTATTTGCCCCATGAACAGAAACACAGGCAGCCTCGCCAATAGCCATCAAGCCAGGACACGTCCGGTCTGGATCCTGGGCCGTCGGTGCCAAAACTTCTCCATGGTAATTAGTTGGTATTCCACCCATATTGTAATGGACGGTCGGCATTATAGGGATAGGTTCCCTAGTCACATCAACCCCTGCAAATATCTTTGCTGTTTCAGATATGCCCGGAAGCCTAAGCGCCAGGACATCAGGATCAAGGTGTTCCAGATGCAAATTTATATGATCTTTTTTTGGACCAACTCCTCTGCCTTCGTTTATTTCAATAGTCATGGACCGGCTTACCACGTCTCGTGAGGCTAAATCTTTGGCCGTTGGAGCGTAGCGTTCCATAAAACGCTCTCCTTCCGAATTCGTGACGTACCCACCTTCGCCTCTGGCCCCCTCAGTGATCAGACACCCTGCGCCATACACGCCGGTTGGATGGAACTGAACAAACTCCATATCCTGAAGTGGTAATCCAGCGCGCAAAACCATGCCATTACCATCGCCTGTACAAGTATGTGCTGAGGTACATGAAAAGTATGCTCTTCCATACCCGCCGGTTGCTAAAACTGTTTGATGCGCTCTAAATCGATGCAATGTGCCAGTGGCAAGGTCAAGTGCCATTACGCCTCTGCAAGCACCCGTATCATCCATAATCAAATCTAGGGCAAAATACTCGATGTAAAACTCAGCATTATTGGCCAAGCATTGTTGGTACAGGGTGTGAAGAATTGCATGTCCTGTTCTATCAGCTGCGGCGCAAGCACGTTTAGCCATCCTTTTACCATTATCTAAAGTGTGACCACCAAAAGGACGTTGATAAATTTTACCCTCTTCGGTGCGAGAAAACGGAACACCGTAGTGCTCCAATTCTATCACAGCTGGTATCGCGTTTCTGCACATATACTCTATAGCATCTTGATCGCCCAACCAGTCCGATCCTTTGACTGTATCGTACATGTGAAATTGCCAGTTATCTCCTTCACCCATATTGTCTAGTGCTGCTCCAACTCCTCCTTGTGCGGCAACCGTGTGACTTCGTGTGGGAAACACTTTTGTTATACATGCCGTCTTTAGGCCTTCCATCGTCATCCCTAGCGTAGCACGTAACCCGGCGCCGCCTGCTCCAACTACTACCACGTCGTATGTATGATCGATTACTTCATATGACTTCATTTTCTACGGCCCTTACAATGCGATTTTTAATAATGAAAAAACAGATACTACACCTAAGACTAAAAATATGAATTTCAAACCTATCAGTAACAGAAATTTGAAACCTTCATGATGTATATAGTCCTCGACAACGACTTGAACACCCAAAAGCGCATGATATAGCGTTGAGGAAATCAATAAAATCATAAAAATTGACACGAGAGGTATAGATAACCAGTTCACCGTCTCTGCGTAGCTAGCGCTGTTGAGGGAGGCGATCGAAATAATAAACCATAATGTAAGCGGAATCAGGGCAATCGCTGTTAACCTTTGCATCCACCAGTGGTGTGCGCCTTCCTTCGCGGTGCCTAAACCCCTTACGCGGCCTAAGTCACTTCTCATGCCTTTATCTGCCATATTTAAATCCTTAATTAACTCAATAAACCAATTGCCCAGGCGATACCTGTGAGCAAAAAGGAGCCAGCTACAGTGGCCCAACCTGACTTGTATGCAGTATCAAGCTCGAATCCGTACCCGGCGTCCCAAAAGAGGTGACGAATTCCGTTACATAAATGATAAAAAACAGCCCATGAGAAACCTAAGAGCACAATTAAACCAAACCAGGACGTCATGATTTCTTTTACTAAACTGAAATACTCTTCGCCGCTTGCAGCTGCTACTATCCACCAAACAAGCAAAATAGTACCTGCCGATAATGCAACTCCAGTGGCACGGTGAGTGATTGAAAGAACTGAGGTCAACTGGGGCCTATAAATTTGTAGATGTGGTGAGAGAGGACGTTTAGAACCACTCATGTATTATGTTTCCCTAAAAATATTAATAACCTAAACTTCAGAACGATAAATGGTTCTGTCGAGAGGGCACAATCACCAAAATTCATATGCCAATCACCAATCTCCGATCGCTTTCATGAAACATATCATCAATTCGTATTGTCAAACTATAGATTCTTGTAGTTGCTTGAATCCCCCCAAGATAGATACTAACATACTCTTTGCAGTTTTTTAACAAATTAGATGGCCAAATATTATTTTATTGGGAGATTTTTATGTCGGACCAAAACTTATTTAAAGTTACAGCAGAGCGAGAAGCAAATGCGATAATTAATAATGCAGGCTATATTGAAATGTATGAGCGATCGCTTGCGGACCCGGTAAAGTTTTGGGAGGAAGAAGGTAAGAGGATTGATTGGATTAAACCATACACCAAGGTAAAAGATGTTTCTTATGCTGAAAAAGATTTACACATAAAATGGTTTTATGATGGGACATTAAATGTTTCCGTTAACTGTTTAGATAGACATCTAGCGAGCAAAGGTGACCAGACCGCAATAATTTGGGAGGGCGACAACCCGGAAGAAGATAAAAAAATATCGTTCCAAGAACTGCATATTGAGGTTTGTAAATTTGCAAATGCATTGAAAGCTCTTGGTGCGAAGAAAGGGGATCGCATCACCATATATATGCCCATGATCCCCGAGGCGGCGGTAGCTATGCTTGCTTGCGCTCGAATTGGTGCAATTCATTCAGTTGTGTTTGGAGGATTTTCGCCAGAGGCGTTGGCAGGACGAATCAAAGACTGTGATAGTAATTTAATCATTACGGCGGATGAAGGAATCAGAGGTGGAAAATCAATCCCGTTGAAAGCGAACACTGATGAAGCGCTAAAGTCCTGTGCAATGTGTCAAACAGTTGTTGTTGTGAAAAGGACTGGGGGGTCGATCGATTGGAATGAAGATACTGATCACTGGTATCATGATATAATGGCGACAGCGTCGGAAGATTGTCCGGCAGAAGAGATGAATGCGGAAGACCCCTTATTCATTCTGTATACTTCGGGATCAACAGGACAACCTAAAGGCGTAATGCATACATCCGGTGGATACATTGTCTATGCTTCAATGACACATCAATATGTTTTTGACTATAAACCGGGCGAAATTTATTGGTGTACCGCTGATGTTGGGTGGGTAACCGGACACTCTTATATTCTATATGGTCCCCTAGCTAATGGGGCCACGACACTTATGTTCGAAGGGGTACCAAACTATCCAGATACCAGTCGGTTTTGGCAAGTTTGTGACAAACATAACGTTTCTATTTTCTACACAGCACCAACAGCACTTCGCGCTTTAATGAGAGAGGGTGATGGGCCGGTAAAATCTACTAGTCGGAAGTCTCTTCGAATCTTGGGTTCAGTTGGAGAGCCAATCAATCCGGAAGCCTGGCTATGGTATTATAATGTTGTTGGGGATGGTCGTTGTGCCATTGTTGATACGTGGTGGCAGACCGAAACAGGAGGTATTTTGATCACTCCTTTACCTGGCGCCACGGACCTCAAACCGGGATCTGCAACTAGACCATTTTTTGGTATTGAGCCTGTTATAGTAGATGGTGATGGTAATCGTTTGGATGGACCTACAAGTGGGAACCTATGTTTGAACGATAGTTGGCCAGGCCAAATGCGAACCGTTTATGGGGACCATGAAAGGTTTTATCAGACCTATTTTGCCACGTTTCCAGGAAGGTATTTCACCGGAGATGGTTGTCGACGAGATGAGGATGGTTATTACTGGATTACTGGGCGCGTTGACGATGTTATAAATGTTTCTGGTCATCGTATGGGAACGGCAGAGGTTGAATCTGCGCTTGTTGCCCATGAAAAAGTAGCTGAAGCGGCGGTTGTTGGATACCCGCATGACATCAAAGGACAAGGCATATACGCGTATGTAACTTTAAATGTTGGTGTAGATCCGTCGGAGGACTTAAGGGTTGAGCTGGTGCAATGGGTTAGAAAAGAGATTGGTCCAATAGCAAGTCCAGACTTAATACAATGGGCGCCAGGCCTACCCAAAACACGTTCAGGAAAAATAATGCGACGGATCTTGCGAAAGATTGCCGAAGATGATTTTGGTAGTTTAGGAGATACTTCTACCTTGGCTGAGCCTGCCGTCGTTAATGATCTGATAGAAAATCGAGAAAACAGGGAGGATTAAATGGTCAGGTAATTGCCAGATTATCAATCAATCTGGTTGAACCTAGCCATGCGGCAGCGAAAAGGCGGCTTGGTCTTTTAATGTCATTACAGGCTTGGAGTGTTTGAGAACTGCGGAGATCTAAATACTCAATTTTCTCGAATCCTGATTTTTGCATATTTTGTTTAGCAAGTTGTAGGCTTTTCTTTATATCATTCCCGTTGGATATATCGGACGCATACTGGGTTAAAATATTGTACATGGAAGGTGCTATAGAACGGGATTTAGTATCGAGATAAACGTTTCTTGAAGATAATGCTAAGCCGTCTTCTTCGCGGATGGTTGGAGCACCTATAATCTCTACAGGTATATCTAGGTCAGTTGCGAGGCGTTTTATTACTAAAAGCTGTTGATAGTCCTTTTCACCGAATATTGCTATGTCTGGAAGCGCTTGCAGCAATAACTTGGTTACAACTGTGGCGACGCCATCAAAGAAGCCTGGTCTAGAGAGAGCACAAAGACAATCGGTTAACCCCCCCACACTGATTGTTGTTGTTGCATCGGGGCGATACATTTCGCTAACGTCAGGTGCAAAGAGTAAATCGATGTCTTCTTCAACAAGTTTCCGAATATCACTATCTTCACGCCGAGGGTACGTTTCAAAATCTTCATTAGGCGCGAATTGAAGAGGGTTTACAAAAATAGTTGCAATTACTCTATCGCTCCTTTCCTTCCCTACTTTCATTAAAGATAAATGTCCTGCATGCAGGGATCCCATCGTGGGCACTAGCGCGACACTCTGGCCTTCTCTTCTCCACATCGAAATGCGGGACCGCAATTCTGCAACTGTGCGTACAATATCCAACCCAAAACTGCCTATTTCTCAGCCAATAACACCAATCCGCTCAGTTGATACCTATTTTATGCAGCAGTTTCAACTAGGTGTTGTAACTTATCTTATGGCATTAGCGTCATTTGCAGGTATGTAATTAAAATCAGGATAATTAATGTTAACTATTCTGTTCTCCTTCATTCCAATACACCGGATTATAAAATTAGGAGTTTGCTTATATTATACATAATTTTAATGATGAAAATTCGAAACGATATCGGTATCTTTTAGATATGGTCGTAACTAGCAATTAACCCATTAATCATTTTATGGAATTGATAAAAATGAAAATATGTATTTTTGGAGCCGGAGCTATAGGTGGTTTTGCAGCTTCGTATTTATCGAGGGCAGGACACGAGATTTCCTTGATATCGCGGGGCGCTAATTTGAAGGCATTTCAGAATACCGGATTA